>ERZ842401.39-NODE-39-length-151533-cov-7.226218_pt1 | contig 151533 bp, 84 predicted proteins | sample MGYA00521270_ERZ842401 | MGnify/ENA primary metagenome ERZ842401 (study PRJEB31892, sample SAMEA3878208) | bioreactor metagenome | biome: Moose rumen | place: Sweden | collected 2011-10 | study: EMG produced TPA metagenomics assembly of the PRJEB12797 data set... | reverse complement strand
ACTTCATCGCCCAGAAGGACCTCGCCACCGGCAAAAAGACCATGACCGCCTACCTCTGGAAGGTATGCGGCGAGGAGTACGACGCCGCGCACAACGGTTAAGCGCGGCAAAGCCGCTGTTTAGCGCAAGCGGGGCTTGCTGTTGAGCGAGCTCCGCTCTGTTTAGCGCGCCAAGGGCGCGGGGTCATTTACGACTCATTTAGCACTCATTCTCGAACCGTTTTCGAGAGATGGTGGGGTATCTCGGGAGAAATTTAGCCGGCGTGAAGCCGACGTGGGGCCGACGTCGTCCTTCTTCTCGGTCGGCTTAGGCTCCCCGCCTGCCTTCCCTTTTCGGACTGCCAAGTCAAGGCAGTCCTCCAGGTCCCGTGATGGTCGCGTTGGCGACCCGATGCTATTCATTAAAGATAGTGTATAGCCGGTGTCCGTCAACCTGCTCGAAATGCTCGGGCAGACGCACCTCCGGCGCACGAACGCCGTCACCTATAATTATCTCGGGAGCCACTTCTACGTGGATCTCATCCCATGTGCCGCTTGCCAGAATCGAACGGAGCAAGGTAGGACCGCCTTCTACCAGTATAGAATGAATACCTCTGCCCGCCAGGTCATCCAGAATGAAGTTCCAATCCGTCTTCTCACGATAGACAATCACCGGATCGATTCCCGGATAATCGCTCCCGGTAGAAGCAAATATCTTCGATTTCATCGGTATTTTTCCGCTTCTGTCCACGGTCACGCGGATGGGGTTTCTTCCCTCCCAATGGGTGGTCAGCAGACGCGGATTGTCCATAAGAACCGTATTGGTGCCAACCATGATTGCCATGTTCTCCGCCCGCATCTTATGCACCAGTTTCTTTGTCTCCGCCGTCGAGATAGCCAGCGCACCTTGAAGATGTAATTTTGAATTTTGAAATAATCGTGCCCCTTGTGGGCTAAGAATTTTGAAATAATCGTGCCCCTTGTGGGCTAAGAATTTTGAATTTTCCCTCCTCTTATCCACAAAACCGTCCGCCGTTTGTGCCCATTTCAGTATCACGTACGGCCTTTTCTGCTCGTGAAGGCACAGAAAACGTTTGTTCAGTTCGCGGCATTCTTTCTCCATCACGCCCACTACCACTTCTATCCCTGCCTTGCGCAGCATGGCTACGCCTTTTCCGGCTACCAGCGGATTAGGATCCAGCATTCCTACTACCACTTTGCCTACTCCCTTTTCGATAATCAGTTTGGCGCAAGGAGGCGTTTTGCCGTAATGGCTGCACGGCTCCAGAGAGACAAACAGCGTACAATCCTTATAAAAATCCTTCGTACATCGTACATTTGTCCTTCGTACATTGTCTTCGGCGGCACGAAAACAATTGACTTCCGCATGCGGTCCTCCGTACTGCTCATGCCATCCTTCCGCGATAATCTCCCCCTCCCTTGAAGGGAAGGACGGGGAGGGGTTTTGTACCAGCACCGCTCCAACCATCGGATTTGGTGCCACATAATACTCGCCGCGACGGGCAATTTCGATACAACGGGCAATATAATTTGCGTATTCCATTTATTTTTTGTAATTTTGCAGCCGATTTGAAGAACCTCATAGCACATATTACCGCGCAACTGCAAGCCGCATATCCCGCTGACGAAGCGGAAGCGCTGGCTTGGTGGATTGCCGAAGAACTGAGCGGGAAATCGCGCACGGAACTCCAATTCGGGTACAAAAGTACTACAAATTTTCCACATTTGCAAATAGGAGAGCTTTTTTTAGCGCAAATTATCTCCCGTTTGCTGCATTTTGAGCCTGTTCAGTATATTTTCGGCCACACGGTATGGAACGGTTTGGACCTCAAAGTCACGCCTGCAACCCTCATTCCCCGTCCCGAAACCGCCGAACTGGCGGACCGGATAAATGAGAAAATGGGAAAATGTGAAAATGAGAAAATGGGAAAATGTGAAAATGAGAAAATGCGAAAATTACTGGATATTGGCACCGGATCCGGCTGTATCGCAATCGCGCTGAAGAAGAGACATCCGGAATGGGACGTAACCGGAATTGACATATCGCCCGAAGCTATCGAGGTTGCGAAAGAAAATGCCCTCCGGAACAAGGTCGAAGTGAACTTCCGGGTAGCAGATATTTTCTCCGATGAATTAATTGAGCATCACCAATACGACATCGTCGTTTCCAACCCTCCGTATATCTGTGAGAAGGAGAAAAAAGACATGCGTCCGAACGTCCTGAACCACGAGCCGCATACCGCACTCTTTGTGCCGGACGACGATCCGCTGAAGTTCTACCGGCGCATAGCCGCACTCTTCTCCCATCACCCGTCACCCGTCACCCGTCACCTGTCACCCGTAACCCCTCCCCTCTCCCTCCTCTTCTTCGAGATCAACGAAGCGTATGCTTCGGAGATAGCTGCCATGCTGGACGGGATGGGCTATACCGACATACAAATAACAAAAGACATCTATGGCAAAGACCGAATTATCGAAGGCCGAATGGCTAAGTAAAGCAGAGGCTTATTGCGCACGTGCAGAACATTGTGCAGCAGACGTCAGACGCAAGTTGTACGAATGGGGTGCAGACCCGGATTTCTCCGATTTCATCGAACAAAAACTATACGAGAACAACTTCCTGAACGACACCCGGTTTTGCAACGCATATGTCCATGACAAAGTGGAATATCAGGCTTGGGGCAGAATGAAAATCCGTGCCGGACTGAATGCACTGCAACTGCCTGATTCCGCTATCTCCCAAGCGCTGGAGAACATCGATGAAACCGTGTATTTCCGCAACTTGCGCGCCCTCGTCAACCAACGTAGGTCCGATCCCGAAGAAAAACTTCTCCGTTTCCTCCTCCAGCGCGGTTTTACGTATGAAGAGATAAAAAACTGCAAATAAATTTGCTCATCTCAAAAAAAAGCAGTACCTTTGTACCCGCTTTTGAAAATCATCAAATCGTAAATCGTCAAATCGTAAATAACTTCATGAACATTATCCACACACCTATTGAGGGTCTATTAGTTATTGAGCCGCAGGTTTTCAAAGATGCGCGCGGTTATTTTGTAGAGACATACAACGAACAACGCTACCGCGAAGCCGGTATTGAATCCGCTTTTGTTCAAGACAACCAGTCCTGTTCCTCTTATGGTGTTGTGCGCGGCCTGCATTTCCAGAGACCGCCTTATTCGCAGGCAAAACTGGTGTGCTGTACTGTAGGACGTGTTCTGGATGTGGCGGTGGATCTGAGAAAAGACAGCCCTACTTTCGGCAAATGGTTCAGCGTCGAACTGAGCGAGGAGAACAAATGGCAGTTTTATATCCCCCGAGGCTTTGCGCATGGTTTCTCCGTATTGAGCAATCAGGCTATCTTTACCTACAAATGCGACAACCTCTATCATCCCGAAGCAGACGGAGGCATACTGCTCTCCGACCCCGATCTGGCAATTGACTGGCAGGTGCCTGAACAACTGCGTATCATCAGCGAGAAAGACACCCGACATCCTCTCTTGAGAGATCTGGACAATCCGTTCTAATCTTCAAATCTTCGAATCTTCAAATCTTCAAATAAGATGAATATCTTAGTCACAGGCAGCAACGGTCAGTTGGGAAACGAGATGCGCGTATTGAGCGCTGCGCACCCGAAGCATAACTATTTCTTTACGGACGTCGTGGAAGCAGACGGTGTCCGGGTGCTGGACATCACCGACAAGGCGGCTGTCAGCGCTTTTGTCAATGAACATGCCATCGATCTGATCGTCAACTGCGCCGCATACACCAATGTGGACAAAGCGGAGGAAGACGAAGTGACCGCCATGAAGATCAATGCGGAAGCGCTATCCGTTTTGGGCAGTCAGGGAATACGCGTCATTCATATCTCCACCGACTATGTCTTCTCCGGCGACGAACATATCCCTTGCCGCGAATCGGACCCTGTTGCACCCCGTACTATCTACGGTATCACGAAATACGAAGGAGAAAAACGGCTCTTGGCTTCCTGTCCGGAAGCAGTCATTCTCCGTACGGCATGGCTCTATTCGTCTTTCGGCAACAATTTTGTCAAGACCATGATGCGACTCGGTAAGGAGCGCAAAGAACTGGGAGTGGTCTTTGACCAGATAGGCACACCTACCTATGCTGCCGATCTCGCACAGGCTGTATTTACCGTTATAGAGGCGCCGGTATGGCATCCCGGGATTTACCATTTCACCAACGAAGGTGTCTGCTCTTGGTATGATTTCACGATCGCCATCCTCGCTCTTGCCGGTATCTCGGAATGTCGGGTGAAACCGATTTTATCGGAAGAATATCAATACAAGACCCCAAGACCCCACTACAGCGTACTGGACAAATCGAAATTCAAGAAGACCTTCGGCGTGGAGATTCCCTATTGGCTGGACGGACTGAGACGTTGCATGAACGCATTAAACGGATAATGGTACATGGTAAATGAGATGAGAGATACCTTGGATTTTCTGGCAGAATTAGCCTGCAACAACAATAAGGAATGGTTTGATGCCAACCGCGACCGGTACCAGGCATGCAGGGAACGGTTTGTCGCTTTCTGCACTGAATACCTTGCCCGTCTGACAAAGATGGATCCGGCGTTGGCGCCGCTCCAACCCAAAGACTGCATCTGGCGCATCAACCGCGACATCCGGTTCTCCGCAGACAAACGTCCCTATAAAGAATGGTTCGGATGTTTCCCCGCTGCCGGAGTTCCCGGTCAGCCCAAGACATGGGGAAAGAAATCCATGCGCGGCGGCTATTACGTCCATATCCAACCCGGGCAGTGTATGTTCGCCGGCGGAATATGGGATCCTTCCAAAGAACTGCTTCAGGCGCTTCGTACGGAGATTGAAGCCAACTACGAAGAGGTAGAAGCTATCATGGGGTCCCGGAAATGGAAAAAGTATTTCAGTCAGGATTTTGACAGCTATTGGGGTACGGGATTGAAGAAAGTGCCTGCCGGCTTTGACCCCGAATTCAAGCATGCCGAATGGCTCAAACACAAGATGTACACATTTTCCATGCCGCTGTCCGATGAAATGGTATGTTCGCCCGATTTCATCGACCAAATAACAGATATCGCAGCAGCGGCAAAACCGATGAACGACTTCCTTAATTACACCTTCGAGGAATACGGAGAGTTTCCGAGTAGGTGCTAATATAATATATACAAAAGACTTGCTAGTTCAATGGATAGAACGGGGCTCTCCTAAAGCTCAAATCCGGGTTCGATTCCCGGGCGGGTCACACACCTAACTAACAAACACCATGAAACGCAAATTATTCTTTGCTATGGCGCTGCTTGTCTCCGCAGGTATGTATGCTCAATCGGACACGACGCGGATCATGCGCCCTGCAGCCTTGCCGGAGAGGACGGAAGTGAACGAACAGACGTTCGCGACAGAAGACACGCCGGAACTGCAAAAAACGCCGGACAGTCTGGTCCGCGTAGAAGTGACCACCATCCATTATTTCACAGACACACTGACTTCCATCATCTCCACGCCGGACAGCGTCGCCAAACAGCGCGAAGAGATCATTCGGACGGACTCGGCAGACCGTAGAGGTCATTACTTGCAGGCTTATGTAGGTCTCAGTTACGGTTCATTGGGTTACGGTTTTACAGACGACAAGAGCCACGTCAACGGTTTTGTCAGCCCGCTTGTTCAAATTCAGTACGCCTATTTCTTCCATCAGAATTTCGGTGTGGGAGTCGGTGCTTGGTTCACCAACAACACCTCCGTGGCTCACTTGGGCGGCACCTATACATGGGAGGACCAGATTGACACGGACACCGAGCAGCATTACAACCATAATTCCCAAGTGACAGCGTGGGACGAACGCCAGACGACGCTCAATATAGGCATCCCTGTCTCGCTCCAGTTCCAATACCGCAAGGAGGGCAAGAAAGCCGGTGTCTTCGCCGCTGTGGGCATTGCGCCTTCTTTCGCTGTAATGAACCAGTACCGCGTCACGAAAGGCCAGGTGACCCACTCCGGCTACTACCCTGCATGGGACCTGACACTTGACAACATCCATGAGTTCGGTCCTAAGGACTACACTCAAGAGGAGTCTGCTAAAGGCAAGATATCCGTCAATCCGCAAGCCACTATCTTTGCCGACCTCGGCGCCATCATCGCGCTCACGCGGCAGATAGACCTCTTCGTCGGCGGCTACTTCCAATGCGGAGCAAACGATGTCAACACCTCCGAGAAACACCCGCTTGGATGGAAAGACAACACGTTCACATTTATGGAGGAATACACCGGTGCCTACGCGCTCAATACCACCAAGGCTTCGCACCCCTACGAAGTAGGTCTCAAAGTAGGTATCCACTGGCGGCATATCAAGCCGGACAAACATGAGACGGTGGATTATTTCGATTATTTCACACGCAGGGACACTACGGTCAGTCTGCTGGCTCGCCGCGATACGAATAATACGGAACGCATAGACACGCTCACCCGCGCACATATCGCCAAAGCAGCCGAAGAAGTGGAGAAATTCAACAAGATCTACTTTGAGTACGACAGTTACAAACTCTCCGAGGCCTCGCAAAAATACCTCTCTTCCATCGTTGGAGTGCTGAATAAAGTGCCTGATGCCAAAATCGCCATTGACGGGCACGCTTCGGAGGAAGGGCAACGGCTTCATAATGAGCGACTGGCATACAACCGTGCTAAAGCTGTGGCGAAATTCCTGATCGGCCAAGGAATAGATAAAAAACGCGTGATCGTAATAGGCCATGGTTCATTGATTCCGAACGAAGAGAACGTCAACCATGAACTGCCGCTTGACCGCCGCGCGGAGGTGAAAGTAGTACAGAAACAAAGTGAGATTCAATAAGGAGGAGCAACGATGAAAACACGATATATTGTTTTAGGCATTCTGCTGAGTGCGGCTTTGAGCCTCAGCGCACGTATATACACTACGGGTGAGGATATTTATGTGAATGTCAAGCAAAGCGATGCGGTGGGCGATTGGTCAAAAGACGGGGCAAAGATCTTCTTCTATCTCTGGCAATCCACCAGTACAACTACCAATCTGTGGCTTGAAGCGTCCCATGTGCCGGGCGGAAACGAGAGTATTGTCAAGGCTTACAAGGTCACTATCCCGTCCACCGCTGCCGGCTGGTACGACCGCGTTATCATCGTCCGCGGTACAGCCGCCGGATGGAGCGCTAAATGGAATCAGACGTCCGATATAGATATACCCGACAACAGCGATTGCAACTGCAATATGCTGAATATCTTCGATCCCTCCGAGAGCAACAAATGGAGTATTTATTCTCCTTCAGCCGAAGGAATCGGAACCGTAGCGGCGGGAGAGACAGCCGATGAGATTCATGTATGCGCAGCGGCGGCAGGCGACCCTATTTCGCTTCGTCCGAAACTGAACAGCACCCAAACGGGATACCTGTACGACGACGTGATCGCCCATGCATGGTATTACTCTATGGACGGTATCAGTTGGAGTGCCGCGAGCGCATTCGCAGGAACAGCGCGGGACGAGGAGTACTATCTGGACAAAGACCTGTTTGCCACGCTTCCTAATCCGATACCCGCCGGAGGAGTATATTATTTCCTCTACTCCACTATCCCGGCAGGAAGGCATCTGGTTCATGTCCTGCCTGACGCGGAAGGATGCGTATTGGATTGCTCCATCACCTCCTTTGAGACCGCTATCTCTGCTGTCAATGCCGATAATAACACTTTCACGCTGGACGGTATGGTAGCCTTCGGAGAGCCCGATGGTCAGTTGGTGATTGAATGCCAAGGCAAATCCGTGACCATCTCCGCCCCGAAAAGTCCTCAATCTTTCTCTCTGCCCCTTGTACCCGCTGCGACCATCAACGGCGTGCAATACACCGCCACGGCGCGCTTTACGGGCAATACGAGTTGCGAGAGGTCCATCGTCTTTGATGTACCGAACGCCAAGCAGGCATTGGAGACCGTGACCATAGATACCCTCACGGGCGGGTCTCTCACGCTGATTCCCTCCGATGCAGACCCCGCCAATGATTATGTATGGATCGTGAATGGCGTAGAGTATAAAAAAGCAGACGGTCAACCGCAGAACTATGCGGTTCCTGCATTCAGCACTGCCGGAACGCAGACATATATCTATAAGGAGTTCTATCCTATCTCCGGTTCGATGGACGATATGATGTCTAACGGCAACTACGAAAGCACGACGGGTTATGGCACTTACGGAGCGGTCAGTACAATAAGCGATTATAATTACTGGGGATATTTCGACGAGGCGGCAGGATACAGTTTCTACAGCGACACTCTGGCAGGAGGAAGGAACCCGAACAAGCTGAAAGAGAATGGTTTCGCCGTTGTCAAGAACGCCCATTGTTTCTCGTCCTCTTACGCGACCGTAGAGGCCCACGAAGGAAGCAATTTCGCGCTCTTTGACGCTGCTACCGGAACTGCCGGAGGCAATAAAAAAGCGTGGTATGCCAATACAACCAACAATCCGAATCTCAAGCTTAAGAAAGGTACCACGTACGTACTCTCTTTCTGGGCAGCCAATATCAACAACTACGGCGAGATGGACAATGCCGCGCGGTTCCAGTTCCGTATCGAGTATAACGGTCATACATGGAACTCAGCCGTATTGGATCTGAGCAAACCGGAATTCCGCAATAATATATGGCACCAGCACTCCGAGACGTTCTACGCCGATGAGGATTGCGACGAGGTGACGATTTCGGTAGTGAACCTCAATACCAACACGCTCCATATCGGAAATGATTTTGCGCTGGACGACATCCAGTTCCACCCGATCAGTAGTGTCTCGCGTGTCGTCAAATCCCAGCAGCAGTTCGTTGTGACCGCGCACGAGCCTGCAGTAGATGCGTTCACGGCTACCGTACAGCCCGTGGCATGCGGCGGAACGGATTATACAGTTGCTATGCATGTGGAATACCAAAACCCGAACGGAAGGCTTATTATCAAAGACAACACCACCGGGGCTGAGTATCCCTATACCCTTCCCGCCGTTGCGTACGATACACCGGCGGCTCTCAACGACAACATCGTCATCACTACCGACGAACCGGCGCATGAATGGGAAGCCTACTTTGAGGATTGGACAACAGCAAAGAAAACTGCTTCTACGGTCATTCCGGGTTTCCCGAGCATAAAGGTTAAGAACCTTGTATTCTCCACTCCTGGCTGTACGGATCTGACAAGTACGTTGACATTCGATCTTGATTACACCTACCAGCAGGGCACTCTGAGGTATTGGGTGGACGGTCTGCCCGCCCAAACCGCCGCGTACTCGGTATCCGACAAGACGGAGCAACAGTTAGTGGGGCTGAATTTTGCAGGTATTCCAGCGGACGGCAAAGCGCACACGCTTCACGTGTTATTCGACGGCGCGAACAGCTGCGCGAAGGATTCGCTGACCATCGTTCCTTACTCGCCTGTGATCAGCAACGTGGCTATCTCCGGCGTACCGGCTACTGTGACCTGCCCTACACAGGAATATCCGGCTACAGTGACCATCACTACTCCGTACGATGGCACGGGGCATGAGTTCACTGTCCGTTATGACGACAGCGGTGCGCAGAGCATAACTATCGCCGCGACCGGAACGACGACCACAGCGACGCTGACGCTCCATAACATAGGTGGCGCGGCGCAGTATATCACGGTCGCTTATACGGATGCTCCCGCCTGCGCCATCCAAAGCACCGACGCTCTCACGCCGCCTACACGTATCAGCTGCGACAAAGACGAAGCTACTATCTGCGAGGGAGAGACCTATACATGGAAGGGTATGACCTACAGCCGCCCTGTGGGCATAGATACGATCACGAATCCTGCCAATGTCTATGACACGCTTCTGCTCACCGTCAACGCCACTCCCCGGATCTCTATCGGTACTGTTGCAATGACATGCGACAACGCGGGCGAGGTACGCATACCTGTTACCGTGACGCACGGCGCACCGGACAGCTACGACATCGAGTTAGACGGCGTTCACTATGCCGGTATTGCGGACGGTACAGACATCGTATTCACGCCTACGACGATGGAGAGCGGCGAATATACGGCGAACATAACCGCCGGGGAAGGTCAATGCGAGACGACCGCCTCTTTCCGCTTCACTATCGCTCTCTCGGGACAGATGTACAGCAAATGGACGGATGTTCTCTTTATTGACAACCATGACCACTTATATACCGACTATCAATGGTATGCAGACGGCACGGCAATAGCGAACGAGAATCAGCAATACCTCTATCGTCCGGAGGGCATGAGCGGTGAGCCCACCCTCTTCTACTGCCGCTTGACGACCTCCGACGGCAAGACACTATATACTTGTCCGATGGTGTTTGACGACGTACCGCGTAGCGCTGATGCTGCTCCTACTACCGCTCCTGCACAAGTGATCCGCACATACCGAGTCGGACCACACGTGCAAATCGTCCAGACGATAGAGGGAGACCACATCCAAACCCGCAAAATCATTGTTTATGAGTAAACCTATTTTACCCGCTTTGGCGGTAGATGCAGCCTGTAGCGGAAATCCCGGAGTAATGGAGTTCCGCGGGGTTATCGCGGATACCGGTACGGAAGTGTTCCATCGGGGACCTTTTGTACAAGGGACTAACAACATCGGAGAGTTTCTTGCGCTTGTACTCGGGCTGGCGTATATCAAGAAATACAACTTGAACTGGGTGATCTATACGGATAGCGTGACCGCGCTGGCATGGGTCCGCCAGAAGCGTTGCAAGACAAAGATAGAATGGAACGCATCCAACCAGGACCTGTTCCTGATGGTGCGCAAAGCCGAGATGTGGCTGCACGACAACACATGGACAACACCCATCTACAAATGGGATACCAAAGCCTGGGGCGAGATCCCCGCAGACTTCGGTCGCAAGTAGTCGCAAAGGGGCTTTTTGACAAACAGAAATAACAAAAATAAGATTTTTGGACGATTTATTTGCACAAACAACAAAAAAGCAGTACTTTTGCAGAGCAAAAGCGAAACAGACTAACACAATTAATACACAAATAATTTAAATTATTCTACAACTATGACAAAAGTAGCTATTAACGGCTTCGGCCGTATTGGTCGTCTGGCATTCCGTCAGATGTTCGAGGCAGAGGGTTACGAGGTAGTCGCTATCAACGACCTGACCAGCCCGAAAATGTTGGCTCACCTTCTGAAATACGACACCGCTCAGGGCGGTTTCGCAGGTAAGTTCGGTGAGGGCAAGCACACTGTAAGTTACAAGGATGCTGTTCTCGCAGAGGACGGTAAGACCGTTGTTACTCCGGGTTCGATCACTGTTGACGGCAAGGAGATCACTATCTACGCTAAGCCGAACGCAGCTGAGCTGCCTTGGGGCGAGCTGGGCATCGATGTAGTACTCGAGTGCACCGGATTCTATACCTCCAAAGCTAAAGCAGAGGCTCATATCCAGGCCGGCGCAAAGAAAGTAGTTATCTCTGCTCCTGCAGGAAACGACCTTCCGACCATCGTTTACAACGTAAACCACAAGACCCTGACTCCGGCAGACAAAGTTATCTCCGCAGCTTCTTGTACGACCAACTGCTTGGCTCCTATGGCAGCAGCGCTTCACAAATACGCTCCTATCCAGAGCGGTATTATGAGCACCATCCACGCTTACACCGGCGACCAGATGATTCTCGACGGTCCGCAACGCAAGGGTGACCTCCGTCGTAGCCGTGCGGGTGCGCAGAACATCGTTCCGAACAGCACCGGTGCTGCTAAGGCTATCGGTCTCGTTATTCCTGAGCTGAACGGCAAACTGATCGGTTCCGCACAGCGCGTACCGACTCCTACCGGTTCTACCACTATCCTGGTAGCCGTTGTTAAGGGTAAAGACATCACCAAAGAGGGTATCAATGCCGCTATGAAGGCTGCCCAGACCGAGTCCTTCGGTTACACCGAGGATGAGATCGTATCGAGCGATGTAATCGGTATGAAGTTCGGTTCTCTCTTCGATGCTACCCAGACTATGGTTGCCAAGATCGACGAGGACACCTATCAGGTACAGGTTGTAAGCTGGTACGACAACGAGAACAGCTACACCAGCCAGATGGTACGTACTATCAAATACCTCGCTGAGCTCCACTAATCAGGCAATCCGCCATGCATGGCGGGTAACAAAATAGACGTCCGTTCGGGCGTCTATTTTTTGTTTGTGCTATGCGTGCGCGTTATTTAATAAGGAGTGGACGCGCCCGTCTCTGCATCGGTCTTGTCTGATTTCTGAGGGCTGACGGCTGACTTCGGCTGGCTGACCACTTCCGCCGGTTTGTTGATCTTCTTGAATGCTTCGAGAAGTGCCGGCACGTCCGTTTTGTTAGCGTCATACGTGACCGTGACCGTCTTGGTATCAAGATCACAGGCGATGTCTTTCACGCCTTTCTCGAAAGCAATATTCTTCATGATCTTGTCGATACAGCCCTGGCAATGGATGTTGCAGGAAAGAACAACCGTCTGGCGGTTAGACCGCTTTGCTGACGGACCGTTCGCTGCGCTCACTGACAGAGTACAGAATACAGAACAGATGATGATTAAGAGATATTTTTTCATAATTGTATAGTTTTTTCTAGGACACTAGGATACCAGGAGTCCTACCTGATATACTACGAACGACACAAACCATGCCAAAACCAGACTATGTACGACCATAAACCAAGCCCATCCCCGTCCTGCTTCTCTCCTGAGCGTAAAGATAGTAGCCACACAGGGGAAATAAAGCAGCACAAAAAGGAGGAAAGAAAATGCCGTAAGAGGGGTGAATCCCGCAGCAGATATATCTCCGCCATAGAGGATGGCGAGCGTGGAGACGATAGCTTCCTTAGCCGGCAGTCCTGTAAGAAGGCAGACGGACATCTTCCAATCGAATCCCAAAGGAGCCAATACAGGCGAGATAGCTTTGCCTATAGCAGCCAGATAGGAGTTCTCCAGATCGTTGATATCCTGGCTCGGGAAATATTCCAGCGCCCAAATGATAATAGACGCCCAAATAATCACGGTACATATCTTCTGGAGGTAATCCGCCACCTTCTCCCATATATGAGCAGCCGCTACACGTAGTTTGGGGAGTTTGAACTCGGGCAACTCGTTGACTGTATCATCCGCTTCTTGTCTGAACCACCTGGTATGTTTCATCAGGAGCGCGAAAAGAACCGAGAGGCACACTCCTATCGCATAAAGCGAGATCATGACGAGTGCCTTGTGTCTCGGGAAGAACGTGTCAACAAAGAGCATATAGACCGGTAACCGTGCGGAGCAGGACATGAAAGGCACCATGAGCATCGTAAGCACCCGGTCCTTGGGATTCTGTATATCTTTCGCAGCCATGATAGCCAGTACGTTGCAACCGAATCCCATCAGCATAGGGATGAAACTGCGTCCGTGGAGCCCTATGCGGTGCATGACCGCATCCATGATATAAGCCTCACGCGCCATATATCCGCTGTCCTCCATAAGAGAGATAAAGAAGAAAAGGATGATGATATTCGGCAGGAAAGCGAGTACAGCCCCCACTCCCTGGAGCACTCCGTCGATGAGGAGTCCGGACAGCCATCCGTCCGCCATATGGTCATGGGCTATATTGCAGAGCCAATCAATGCCTGCGGCAATCCAGTCTTGGGGATAAGCACCGAGGGTGAAGGTACACCAGAAGACGAAATAGAGCACCGCCATCATGATAGGGAATCCGAGCCATGGGTTGGTGAGCACTTTGTCTATCTTCTCAAGCCGTGTCTGATAGGCATCATCCTTGGCGTGGGTGAGTGTCTGCGTGAGCACACCATGCACGTAGGCTATATAGGTATCCTCGTCTCCCTGGTCACGCAAGTGGTAAATCGGGTGCGCGGTAGAAACCGGCTTTGCCGCCACCTCCGAGAGGATAGCCAGACACTCGTCCAACCCATAGTTCTTGCGCACCGAGAGGCGGCAGGTAGGCACACCTATGAGCTGTTGCAGTTTGGGAATATCGAGCGAGTGGTCGGTAGCTAACAAGAGGTCATACCGCCCGATAGCGATTACGATCTTCTCCTGCTCGTCAATAATATGCGGCGTAAGGAGGAGTGACTCCTCAAGCCGCGTAGAGTCAACGAGCTGCAGCACGACGTCAAAAGCATGCCCGTGCAACTCGTCGGGGTTATGCACCTCAACGAACTGCATCTTTTTCTTCCCCCGGTCCGCCAGGTTCTGCAGAGCCTGCGAGAGCGACGACTTGCCGCTTGAAGGAAGTCCTATGACAGCGATTTTGGTCATTCAGTATTCAGTGTTCAGTGTTCAGTTTAAAAATTTTGCGGTGCAAAAGTACTGCTTTTTTTCGACATGTGCAATACCTATTAGTAATGATTTTGCCAGAAAAACGGAGCAACTACCGTTCCGTAAGCCAAAACCATATACTTTGTGCGTTTAGTGAACAAAAGAAAGCGCCTCGCTCACGCGAGACGGCTTCCGATTAACGTTGGTTGGTATTACCACCGGTAAAAAGTGAGTACTTTTCCTGTGGTTTGGCGGTTTCTCACCACTGCTCTGTGGTTGGAAGGGGGTTGAGTTTGTTCGCTCCGCTTCCCGGAGCAGTTCCACTTACGCAGAGGGTTTGAACCATCACTATCTCCGTTACAGTGACGGATGGCTGCTGATATATATTCTTTTCCATAATATTACTTATTTATTAGTTGAACTAGTAGTTGTAGCGTCCTAGTGTTCCAGTAATTCGGTACACCGGGATTAACACTATTTAACAATTTGACCCTGTGCGTTGTACTCTTTGTCGCCGCGGAGGATTATCAACTGACCGTCACGGAGAACCTTGGTACTTTGTACTTGGTCACTTGATACCTGATCAACGCCTGTAGCGGCGTTCTCACCGTTGAATACGAAGCGGAGTTTGCGCGGAGCATAAGCGACTCCACCGCTGACGGTGATATATGCCTTGTGCGCACCCTGCCGTCCGCCAAGGAACTGGCTGTCCGTGAGCGCTTCACCGAGGTGCGCGCGATGGTAGCAACCCGCCGGAAAGATCTGAACAAGATCTCGCAGGACCAACTGGACTTCGTCGCCCAGAAGGATCTGGCAACCGGCAAAAAGACCATGACCGCCTACCTGTGGAAGGTATGCGGCGCAGAGTACGACGCAGCCCACAACGGTTAAGCGCAAGCGCTAACCGCGGCTCTGCCGCACTCAACGGAAAGCGTCCCTATCGGGGCGCTTTTTTTATAAAGATAGTGAAAAACGGGACAAAAAACTCAAAAAAAGGACAAAAATCAACTCTTATAACGTTTTCAGCACTTGGCACAGCCATGCGTAGCACCTCTCCGTAGAAGGTATAGAGAGACGCTCTTGTGGCGAGTGGACTCCGTACATCTGCGGTCCGATAGACACCATGTCAAGGTACGGATATTTCTCGAGGAAGAGCCCGCACTCCAGTCCGGCATGTATAGCCAGGACCTTCGGCTCTGAATGATACAAATCCGTATATGCTTTTTTGACGACCTCGAGAAGGGGCGAAGATGGGTTAGGTGCCCATCCGGGGTATCCGTCGCCGTGTGTCACTTCGTCACATGCCATAGCCAGCGCCTGCTCCACGACCCATTTGAGATGATGCTTGGAGGATTCGACGGAGGAGCGCTGGGAGGTGTTTACTTCTATGAAGTAAGACCGCCCTTCGGCAGGTGTGACCCAGACCGTTTCACTGACAGACCGTTTCACTGACAGACCGCCCTTCGGGCTGACAGATTTCATCTTGATGGAGGCGAGGTTGGTGGAAGTCTCGACGAGTCCGGGTATGTCGCGGCTCATAGCGATCATGCCATGCGGACACTCGCAGAGCGCCATGATGAGCCTGCACGCCTTGTCCGCCGGAATGAAAGACTCGGGCATGTCGCATGTCTCCAGTTCCATCCGCATATCTTTCTCCACCTCTCCAAAAACACCTTCCATCTGCGCCACGAAATGGTTCCATTCAATACGGATCTGTTCTTTGTAGTTCAGATGAATGGCGATGACCGCTTCCGCTTCGCGTGCGATAGCATTGCGGAGGTTGCCGCCGTTGATGGATGCGAGTTGCAGGTCGGTCTGCGGCATTATACGCGCGAGGAACCAGACGATGAGTTGGTTAGCGTTCGCACGTCCTTTGTTGATATCATCGCCGGAGTGACCACCCAATAAGCCACCGACTGAAAGTCGGATGGCTATTAGACCGGCTTCGCCTGACAGACCGCTTCGCTGACAGACCGCTTCGCTGACAGACCGCCCTTTGGGCTGACAGACCGTATCATTTACCATTTGGTCATTTACCATTTTTTCATTTACTGGTTCATAGTGCATTTTGGCGAGGGTGTCGATGCCTCCTGCGCATCCGATGAAGATCTGGCCGTCATCCTCCGAATCGAGGTTGATGAGGCGTTTATGCCTGAGCATACCGTCTTGCAGTTTCATAGCACCGGTGAGACCGGTCTCTTCATCGACGGTGAAGAGGCACTCGATAGCCGGATGCTGCAGCTCCGGATCCGTGATAGCAGCAAGCGCCATAGAGATTCCGATACCATTATCGGCACCAAGGGTGGTTCCTTTGGCTTTGAGCCATTCGCCATCCACATAGGTCTCTATCGGATCGGTCATGAAATCATGGACAACATCGCCGTTTTTCTCGCATACCATATCCATATGGGCTTGAAGGATGATTCCTTCATGGTCCTCGTAACCGGGTGTAGCAGGCACGCGCATGATGACATTCATCGCCTCATCGGTGATACACTCTATGCCGTGTTCCGCTGCGAAAGATTGCAGCCACCGGCTGATTTGCTCCTCATGCTTGGAAGGACGGGGTACTTTGCAGATTTGAGAGAAAATCTCAAATACATTTTCACATTTGCTCATTTTCATATTTACTCATTTTCATATTTACTCATTTTATCATTTTCACATTTGCTCATTTTCATATTTACTCATTTTATCATTTACAATTTTATCATTTTCACATTTGCTCATTTTCATATTTACTCATTTTTTTCATTCTTCTATTAAATCGTATATGGAATAGTACGGCAGGGATAGCCAGTGCTACCACAAAAGCAATCCACATACCTTTAGCTCCCAAACCGAGCGGGAAAGTGAGAGCCAGGCCGACCATTGCCGCCCCCAGTTGTGTAAACATTACCGGCAACGCCACTTTCAGGTTGCGCTTGTAATAAGGAATATAAGATTTTAGTATTTCGAAACTCAAAATTATGATCTGCTATTTATAATTTTGGTGCAAAGGTACAAAAAATAATTGAAAATTGAAAATTGAAAATTGAAAAATTTGTATATTTCATAAAAAAATAGTACCTTTGCAGCCGATTTATGGAAAGAACAGGATATATATTAATTTTTCTATGCCTTTTCGCGGGTGTACTTTGGGCGGACGACAAAGTCAAGCCGGCCATGCAGATCGAGGATAACACGTTCTTTGATCCGAGTCGCAAAGAGGTGAGCCACGAGCAATACCGTTTCAGCGTGGAGTACCGTATAGAGGCGGGTTTTACTCAGCATGAGCAGCGTGCACGGGACCTCTCTTATCAAGGTATGTTTCTAAACGGAGTTCGTGTAGGCGCCACTTTCACGTTCAACCTGCCGCTGCATTTCGGTCTTCAAACCGGTCTGCTTTATACGCTGGTGTACGGCACAAACGAGCAGCACTGGCGATCGATGGATGCGCCCTCGGTACAGACAGAATACATCACTCACCGCGTTCTGGAGCATGATTTTACCGTTCCTGTACGCTTGTACTACACCATCCCCGTATGGAAGAAACTGAACCTCTTTGTCTTTACCGGTCCCCAACTGCAGATCGGCCTGGCAGAGAACGACTATATGCAGTTGCATCTGAGCGAAGGGACGCAGAACTGGCTGAAGGACAAAGGCATCCCGACCTCTCCGTACGACCGCATGACAGACGAGTTGGTCCGCGCGAACATCCAATGGGGTGTAGGAGGTGGAATAGAATGGGATCGCTACCGGCTGCAAGGCGGCTATGATTTCGGACTGAACAACCTCGTCAAACATCCGCTCGTCAAAGGACAATACATGTCCGAATGGGGATGGTTCGCCAGTTTCAGTTACCGGTTCTAACAAAAATGCCTCTCGGTCGAGAGGCATTTTTATTTGTGATTTGTGGTTTATCACTCGTGGTTGGTTTCCGGAGCAATCTTACGGAGATAAGATTCCGGCATGTGAAGTCTTTCCGGACCGCAGCTATTGCCATAGGGGTTGCGTTTGAACTGCCCGTTTTCTTCCTTACGCTCCTGTCCGTCAATGAATTTCGTAATGAGATAGATATACAGACGCTGCCAGTCCGCTACAAGGTTCTCAGCCTGTGCGCATGAATAATTAGTAAGGAACGCGCGCGCCTCCTCTTCGTCCAGTCCGGCAGCCTGCGCATCAACGCCCGCAATCTGGGTATTGAATTTATCATCCCATGTCTGCTGCACTTCGCGTATATGGGGATACATACGGCTGTATTTGGTATATGCCCAGTTAGCTACCATATTGAAGGTCCACCAAGCCGATGTAGGCGAGAAGGTATAGCTGTCTCCGTTACCCTCGGCAAAACACTCCGGCACATGGTTGATGCAGCAATACATCGGCGTGTAGCACGAGCAGGCAGCATCGTCCACACCGAACCAGAAGATACCATAACATTTTCGCATTTGTCCATTTACCATTTGGTCATTTCTCATCTGTGCGACGAAGGACCATGCCGTTTGCTGGGTAGCCGTAGGACGCTGGTACCAATATTGCAGCGTGTCCGCTGCAAGACCGGCTTCGCCTGATAGACCGCTATCGCTGATAGACCGCTCCCAGGTGTGACCCAGACCGTCCTTCGGACTGATAGATAGTTTGAATCCAAGTGCTCCGAAACGGAGTTTGCTGTTCCACGGTCCTGCAGCCTCTCCCAGCGTGATATCCAGCGGCGTCCCCTTGTACTCATCGCGCATACATTCCTTCATATCCTGCACCGACAGTTTGCGGTTCGGGATGATCCAGAGCGGCATGGCGTAATTTACCATTTTTTCATTTACCATTTTGTCATCTTTCATCTCCCGATAAAGTTTGCCGGTAGCGTAGTCGAAATAGCGGTCCATATCATTGCTGAAATGATTAAAGAACGCCCATACGCGTGCTTCGCAGGCATAGAATCCGCTAAAATCGAACGGGTTGTATGCAGCCTGGAAAGAGAAATCCTTGTCCGCTCCGGAGAAGAAGCCTTTCTGGCGGGCAAACGAGATCACATCTTTAGACCACCAATATTCGCAAACCTCACCCTTTCCCTCTCCACAAGAGAGGGTAACCATATTACAATTGAGTTTCTTAGCGATGCGCTTCTGCTCTTTTGTCAGTTTAGATTTGGCATTGATCGGCAGCGTCGTTATACGCGCTTGGTTGGCATGCGCGGCGATGGCATTATCCGGAATACGTACAGCCACCCACACGGCGCCTTTCTGCCCTTTTCCTTTACCAATGAGGTCCATGATCCATACTTCGTTCGGGTCGCCAAAGGAGAAAGACTCTCCTTCCGAAGCATAGCCGTACTCGTTGACGAGAGTGATGAACCACTCGATTGCTTCGCGGGCTGTTTTGGAGCGCTCCAAGGCGATATAAATCAATGATCCGTAGTCAATGCCGACGGTGTCCCATAGTTCCTGGTGTCCTCCCCACGTAGTCTCTCCGATCGTCACCTGGTGCTCGTTCATATTGCCCACCACCGTATAAGTGTGTGCCACTTGCGGGATCGATCCCTGCGGCCGTCCTGTATCCCAGTCTTTCACGTCCCGCATAGCGCCCTCTGGCCAGTCCTGCGCAGGCGCGAAATGCAAGAAGCCGAACATGCCGTAGGAGTCAGCGGCATAGGAGATCATCGTACTTCCGTCCGCCGAAGCATCCTTTCCTACCAGGAAATTGGTACAGGCCCGGATAGTTGAAAGTTGAAAGTTGAAAGTTGAAAGGAGCAGCAGGGCTGCTATCATCCGAAGATTTTTCATAATAAACGTGGGTTTTGAAGTTCTTCTATTCTGTTGTCTCTTTTTTTCAGTGCTATCTCATATGCTTTGCGGTAGTACTTGAAGAAATGTTTCCAGTCCGCTTTTTTCGCTACCGCCGCCGCTTCTTGACGTGCGCGGGCTTTATCTTCCCCGCAAAGACGGTCGAATCGCAGGAGATCTGTAGCAATTTGTTCCGCCACCTGGTCAAAATTGGAGTCATTCCGTTCGATCACTACTACGCCATATTGGTCTTTTTGCTGTGCAGCCCATGCTCCGAATCCTGCAAGCGAAGTAGTGATCGTCGGTACATGGAAGGCGCAGGACTCCAGAGGCGTATATCCCCATGGCTCATAATAAGACGGGAAAACGGTGACATCCATTCCGATGAGCAGATCGTAGTAGGTTTTACCGAACAGCGGGTCGTGTCCGTCCAGATAATAAGGAACATAGACGGCAGACACTTTGCCTTTGCGTTCAGGCGCCCGGTCGAGATACGGAATCATCACAAAAGCCACCACTTCTTTCTCGGGCTGGTCGCTATGGTATATTTTCTGCGCCAGTTTATCGAGCGCCGAAGCAAAGACATCAATCCCTTTGTTTTTCCATTCCTGCCGTCCGGAGATAGCGACAAGCAATGCGTTTTGCGGCACTACTCCGCCCAGTTTCTCTCCTGCTACGCGTAGCAACGCTTCGCGTGCTTCTTTGCGTTTCTGGTCAAAGGCTTTGCCTTTTGGCACAAAGGTAGGTTCAAATCCGTTAGGAGTGACGATATCCACTTTCTTATCCAGCAGTTGCGCACACTCACGCGCCGTGATATCACTGACGGTAGTGAAGCAATCCGCCCAGTGCGCGGCTTGTTTCTCGACCGAGTGTTTGGAAACCATGTTCAGTTCCTCCGCCATCTGATCTCCGTTATAACCCTCGAAATAGTCATACAGCGGTTTTCCGTTTCCGGCGATAGACCGTCCTATACCGGTAGCATGAGTCGTGAAGAGCGTAGCTATCTCCGGGCAGTGGTCCTGCAGATAGAAGATAGCGAACGCCGTCTGCCACTCATTGGCGTGCATACAGACCGCAGGCTGCGCCTGCTGACAGATACCAAGTGGGCGACCGCTCTTTGCTGGCAGACCGCCCTTCGGGCTAACAGACTGATTTACACACAGATAATGATACAAACTCTCCATGACGATGCCGGCAGCGTAACCGAAAAGGCATGACTCGTCATAATCGCCATAAGCGGCATGGCTCTGGACCCGGAATTTAGACCAAGCCCATCCGTATATCTCATCCTTCCGCTGCCACAGGCTGTCGAATTTCAAGAGAATGGCAATAGGTTCTCCGGGCACTTTCCACCGGCCTATACGGACAGAAGAAAGACCGCTTTGCTCAAAGTCGAAAGAAGAAAGCCATTTCTTGAGAAGGGACTTATCTTCCTTGAAATAGATATCACTGTGTGCTCCGAAATCGGGGCCGAAGAAAAACACTTTATCCGGGTGCTCCGCCTGCATCGATGCAGCACGTGTGGATAGCACGGCATAGATACCGCCTACGCGGTTGCAAACCTCCCAAGAGGTTTCGAAAATATAATCGGGTTGCTTATCCTTAGTCATTATCAGAAGTTATTTTGGTTCGTTGTCTGCAGCCAGTTTGGTTACATTCTGCAGCGTATTGAGCAAAGTAGGAGTAGTAACGAATTTGTTGTTATCCGACCCTACAAAAGGCATGTACCAAACCCCATCGGCATTAGCCCAGTAGATGCGGCTGTCTTTGGTATCGAGGGTCATGGCAAAACACTCTGCATCATCGATCTGCACAGGGTTGGCGCCATCAATATTAGCCACCCAAAGTCCTTCTGCGCGGTAGTAAATCTTTCTGCTCGCTATACGGAAACCCTGAAGCTCGGGGAAGATCGTTTTGAGTTCGGACAGTTTGAACTCTGCGCCGTTATAGGTCTGAGCGGTATCTTGCGCGAGGTCCAATAGTTGCTTTGCCGTCTCGTCTGTTTTGTATTGCTCGGCACGGTCTCCAAAGATACGCTGGCGGTAGTCCGCGTCGGCAGTACGGAGCAGAAGCGAATTGGTTTTCCTGTCCTGAATATAGAATTTCTTCTGTACATCCGTTGTTTCGCCATTGAGAATAATGCGCAGTTTGATGAGCGCCGAGTCTTCCGGCTGCGTAAAATAACAGACGATGCCTTTATCGATGAACTTAACCAAGGTGTCCTGTTCCTCTATATCCCATTCCAGATTTACATCGTAGTTATAAGGGTTATAGACATTGGCTGTGAAAGTATAATCTTTATATATATAGAAAACGGTGTCGCTCGCAACGAAGGTAGGAACCGTGTCATAGACCGTCACTTTGGCCGTTTTGGTCCAGGCATTCTTATTATCCACCTTCAAGACCACCACATAGTCTCCGGGACGCTTATATACATGCGAGGGGGATTTGAGGGAAGAGGTAGAACCGTCTCCGAAAGACCACTCCCAATCTTCGCCCGAATCCGAGAGATTGGAGAAATAAACCGTCTCTCCCGCCCTTGGTTTATCGGGGCTGAAGGAGAAATCGACATTATTTTTCTTGCACGCTATCAGCGCGCAACAGATCGTCAATAAGATGTATATTTTTTTCATAATCAATGTCGGCATTCAGCCAATGTATCGTTTTGTCGCGCCGGAACCAAGTCATCTGTCTTTTGGCATAATGACGCGTATTTTGCTGTATCAGTTCAATAGCTCTCGCCAGATCATATTCGCCGTTGAAACAGGCGAACAGTTCCCTGTATCCAACGGTCTGCAGGCTGTTGAGATGCCGCAGGTGATAGACCTTTCTTGCTTCTTCCACGAGTCCGTCCGCTATCATCTGCTCCACCCGCCTGTTGATACGGTCATACAGTTCTTCGCGCGGCCGTTCCAGTCCTATTTTGAGGATGCGGAAGGGGCGGATTTTAGTAGTAGCCGTACGAAGGGAGGAATAGGGTTTACCGGTGGTGAGGCATAACTCCACACAATGGGTCAACCTTGCGGGATTCTGTTGGTCCACTTCGTTCCAATAATCCGGATCGAGGCGTTGCACTTCGCTTTGGAGCCATGCTAATCCTTGTGTTTCATAGGCTTGCTTCACCTGCCGGCGGATCGTTTCCGGCACAGCAGGCAGGTCATCCAAGCCATAGCAAACGGCATCGGCGTAGAGCATGGAACCTCCGGTCATGACAAGCGTGTCGCAGGTGCGGAAGAGTTCTTCCATCAGCGCTATGGCATCGCGCTCGTATTGCCCGGCATTATAATCCTCTTCGAGTTCGCGCGTAGCCACGAAATAATGCTTCACGCGCGCCTGTTCTTCCTCCGTAGGCGCAGCGGTACCGATAGGGATGGAGCGATAGATCTGACGGCTGTCGCAGTTCAGAATCGGGCATCCGAAATGCTCCGCCACCCGAAGCGACAGCTCCGTTTTGCCCACCCCGGTAGGACCGAGAATCAAAACCAATGTTTTGATATTGGTTATTGGTAATTGGTTATTGGTCATTTGACATTGTGGATTTAGCTGTTTTAATACTTGCAGTAATGATTTTATACAACTCATTTACATCAGCCATTAAATCCTTAAATGTTTCTGTTGATATCAGTTCCGAACCATGCAGTACTTTCAGCCAATAAATTGTTTCATTTGCCTCTTTCTGCGCAATTCCTAACTTGTGAATAAAGTCGGCTTTGCTTTCAGCATCACAAGCCTCGCTGTAGTTGGCTCCTATACTGGTACCGCATCGTTGTAGTTGGTCTGAATTATTATATTCGTGCTGATTTTCACAAAGATATTTCCTCAGTTTGTTAATTTTAACTGAAAAGTTTATGCATTTATCTAACACAAAATCTCTATTCATAATTCACCAATTACCAATCACCAATGTTTTGACGCCCTCGTCAAAACATACTCCCATCCTCGAAGCTGAGATCTTGGAAGCCCTCCATGTCAATGTCTCCGAGGTCCAGTTCGTCGCGGAACTCATCGTCCAGATCCAGATCGTTGCCACCCTTGGAACCTATCCCCGCCAAAGGATCTTCGGATTTGAGTTGCTTCGGTGCCTTTCCTTTGCTCTCCACGCACTCCACTCCGTTCATCGTACCCGGTTTGATCTCTTTGAGGGAGCCGAAGAAATAGCGTTCGAACATCGGGTCAAAGACATAGATAAGACGCTGTCCCTTCTCCTCGATCAGATCGGAGAGACGGGTTTCGTTCATCACCATGTTGTCGTACTCGAAGTTCGAATCCATCTCGACGAGCGTCACCTCCTGGCCTTTCTCCCACTCGTCATTGCAGAGGAAGAACGAAGTCATCTGGTCGTCGGGATAGTCCACGGACTTGAGGATCGCCTCATGCAGTTCGAGAAACGTAGCATCGGGATCCGCCTCAAAGACGCGGCGGAAGTCCTGAGAGCCTTCTTCACACGAAAAAGTAAATCTGTAAATCATAATATCACACAATTTTGCGTGCAAAATTACTATTTTTTTTTCATATATGCAAGTGCGCGCGTTTTTTTACACAAAAAATGTATATTTTACGACGCCAAAATTTGGATATGTAAATATTTTTTTGTATATTTGCACCGGATTTGGGAGAAAACTTTCTTTGCGACCTTTTCCTGCGCTTTTCTCCCAGTTACGGCATCCGAATATCCCCCTAATCACCCGGTAATCCCCCCCTAATCACCCCCTTTAGGGTGCTTGAAACCTTTATTTTACCTCTGTATTCAGTTGCATTAGTCTCACACTGAGGAGAGGAAGAGTAAGAGGGGAGGAAGAAGAGGTGGTTGCCGCAATAATGCGACAAAAGGGAACAACGTTTTAAAAGGGAACAATTAAGGGAACAACGTTTTAAAAGGGAACAATTAAGGGAACAACTTTTAAAAGGGAACAATTAGTAGTGGCGCGTTAAAAAACGAAAATAAACAACATCATCAAACGCAATAAACAAAATAATCAAACGCGATAAACAAAATAATCAAACGCAATAAACAAAGTAAAAGGGGAAAGGGAAAGGAGGAAGGGAAAGGAGGAAGAGGCGCAAAGATCAAACAATACACACGCGAGGAGATTGAGAACTACCTGTTGCTGCATCAGTCGGAACTGATTCTGCCGTACTTGTATCAACAGCAGACCGGCGACGTGATCAATGTACATTCGGATCACTCGAAGGGTTGCCGTCACGGGGAGAAGCAAGAGGCAGTTGCTCCCGCTCCTGCTCCCGAACAACCGGCTGCTACTACCGCAAAACCGGCTAACAACAAGAAGAAAAAATAACATTTTTTCATAAAGAAGGTACAATTTGTACCATTTTCGCAAAAAAAATGGCATACATTTGCGTATGTCATTTTTTTGTTGTACTTTTGTAGCCGAATTGTGCGCGTATGCGTACGCTTGCGGTGTATACGCATAGATATTAGGTGTTGTACACGCGCAAGGATATTGTATAACAAAAGTATTATTTTTTATGATTTATTCGGAGTACAGAAACCCGATTTAGGGGCACAGAAACCGATTTAGTTTGTTTTAAGAAATGGCAAAGAATCCGTTTATCATTGAGGTGCACCATGTCTCGAAGCAGTTCGAGGATGGGAAGTATGCCCTCGACGATGTGAGCCTTCAGGTCAAGAAAGGCGAGTTCGTCACCATCTTAGGCCCTTCGGGGTGCGGTAAGACAACCCTTTTGCGTTGCATCGCAGGTTTTCAAGTGGCTTCGTCCGGAGATATTCTTCTCAAAGGCGAAGATGTGACCAAGACTCCTCCTTACAAAAGGCCGGTCAACACCGTTTTTCAGAAGTATGCGCTATTCCCGCATCTGAATGTGTTTAACAACGTAGCCTTCGGTCTGAAGCTGAAGAAAGAGGATCCCGAGACGATCAAGAAGAAAGTGCGTCGTGCTTTGAAGATGGCGAACATGACCGGCTACGAGGAGCGCAAGGTTGACACCCTGAGTGGCGGTCAGCAACAGCGTGTGGCGATAGCGCGTGCGATCGTGAACGAGCCGGAAGTGCTACTGCTGGACGAGCCACTGAGCGCTCTGGATCTGAAGATGCGGCACGACATGCAGATCGAGCTCAAAGAGTTGCACGAGAAATTAGGAATCACCTTTATCTACGTGACGCACGACCAGGAAGAAGCGTTGACGCTGAGCGACCGCGTAGTAGTGATGAACGAAGGTAAAATCAAACAGATCGGTACTCCGACAGACATATACAACGAGCCGCAGAACTGTTTTGTAGCGGATTTCATCGGCGAGAGCAATATCCTCTCGGGCACGATGATTAGGGATAAACGGGTTGAGTTCATCGGACAGGAATTCGACTGTATCGACACCGGTTTCGGCGAGAACCAACCGGTAGATGTAGTCATCCGGCCGGAAGATATCTATATTTGGGCAACCCCTCCCCAATTTGTTCTACGGGCTGCCACCGGCAGTCCGATCGAGCAGAGCTCTTCACCCGCTCAAGGGAGGGAGGAAAATGGACCTTCCGCCGCATCGCAGGCCGACCTCGACGAGGAGGATCGGGTGCCGAAAGGGAAGTTCACCAAATGGTACGGCACGGTACAGAGCTGTATCTTCAAGGGTGTACACTACGAGATGCGCGTACTGACGCCTGACGGGTACGAGTTCCTCATCCAGGACTACCACGAGTTCGTTCCGGGTACGGAAGTAGGCATGCTCGTGCGTCCGGAGGACATCCAGATCATGAAGAAGGAGCACTACATCTACAATTATTTCGACGGCGAAGTGACGAAGAACGGCAAGGTCCGTTTCATCGACGCCGAATGGGAGGTCGATCCCAAACAGCTTGAAGGGTTCGAGCCGGGCGAGAAAGTGCAAGTGCGCGTTCCATTCCGCTCCATCGACCTCCAGGACTACGAAGAAGAAGGGACCCTCTCGGGCGAAGTACATTTCATCCTCTACAAAGGCAACCACTACCACCTGACCATCCGTACAGACGAGGGTCACGACCTGTATGTGAACACCAACGACGTATGGGACGACGGCGACCGCGTAGGCGTTGTGATCAAGCCGAAGGATATACTGGTGGATAAATTTGAAGATTTGAAAATTTGAAAATTTGATGATTGACAAATGAATAAGATACTTCAAATAGCCTCTTCGCGTCGGACGTGGGCATGGCCTTATATCCTGTTTATGGCGATGTTTGTCGTGCTGCCGCTGATATTGGTAGCGGTATATGCGTTCACCGACATCGACGGGCATTTCACGCTCCGCAATTTCGCGAAGTTCTTCACGCATAGCGAGGCGATCCAGACGTTTTTGTATTCGGTGATGATAGCTGTTTTCAACACGGTTATCTGTCTGCTGATCGGCTATCCGGCGGCGTATATCATGGCGCAGGAGGATTTCCGGACGCCCAAAGTGATGGCGATGCTGTTTATCCTGCCGATGTGGATCAATTTCCTTCTGCGCACGGTAGCGACCGTAGAGTTATTCAACATGTGCGGTCTGCCGTTAGGCGAAGGAGCATTGCTCTTCGGTCTTTGCTACGACTACCTGCCGTTTATGATCTACCCGATTTACAACACTCTTCAGAAGATGGACAACTCGCTTGTAGAGGCGGCTCAGGACCTGGGTGCAAACCGCTGGACGTGCTTCTGGAAGATCATCGTTCCGCTGTCGATGCCCGGTGTCTATAGCGGCATCGTGATGGTGTTTATGCCTACCGTCTCCACTTTCGCTATCGCCGAACTGCTGACGCATAACAACATCAAACTGTTCGGTTCTCTCATCCAGGACTATATCACAACGACCGACCTGCTTAACTACGGCGCCGTTCTGAGTCTGGTACTGCTGATCATCATAGGTCTCACGTCGTTCTTCGGCGACAACAACTCCGAAGGAGAGAAAGGAGGGATGATATGATAGACCGCTTCGCTCAAAGACAAAAGACCGCTTCGCTCAAAGACAAAAGAAGAGTTACTATCAGTCGGTACATTTTTGTCCTTATTCTTTATTCCTTATTCTTTATTCCTGCCTCCGCACAGTCGAAGCTGACGTATGAACTGCGTTTGGCAGCGACGGGAGAAGTGGAACTGCTTGACAATTTCCCTGCATCCTATGCCGGCGAGAAAGTGAACATCTCGCTCTACGACGGCGGCAAATACGAGCCACTGCGCTACGACGAAGGCCGTGACACGGTGGATTTCATCTTCGCCCATCCGGGTGAGGAAGACCTGAGCGCATGGGGTGACAGCATCTTCTGCTACAGCGAGAGCGAGGAGGTAGTATGGACAGTATGGCGTAGCAAGAAAGAGCCCAAGAACCGCAACCAGCGGGTTCTGGTGACTAACGGCCGGAATACGTTCGAGGCATACCTGCACGAGACGGCAGAGAGCCATCGCAGCCACGGCTGGATATGGTTTGTCTTCGCGGGTCTGGTGCTGGCAGCCGGTATAGCCTATGCCTGCTACGTCATCACGGAGCGGCGCAAGGAGCGCGGACTGACGCCCGTGGAGCAAGAGACGCTCCGGCGCAAGCGCATGGGTCTGAGACGGCATTATTTCTCCCAGATGTATCTCTGGCTGCTGCTGATCGTTCTCTATGCGCCGATCGCCCTGATCGCCGTCTTCTCGTTCACCAAGAGCAAAGTGCTCGGTAACTGGACGGGCTTCTCGCTGGATCTGTACGCTAACCTCTTCACCGGTCAGGCCGATGCGGGTCTCAACAGCGCAATATGGTACACCGTCATCATCGCGCTCATCGCCGCGGTCAGCTCCACTATCTTAGGTACGCTGGCAGCTATCGGAATCTATAACATGCGCTCGCGGCAACGGAAGGTGGTGTCTTTCCTCAACTCCATTCCGATGATCAACCCGGATATCATCACCGGTATCTCGCTCTTCCTGCTGTTCGTAGCCCTGGGTTTCAGCCAGGGTCTGGCGACGGTATGTATCGCGCATGTGGTGTTCTGTACGCCGTATGTGGTATTGAGCGTTCTGCCGCGTCTGAGCCGTATGAACCCCAACACGTATGAGGCGGCTCTGGATCTGGGTGCCACTCCCGGTCAAGCCCTCCGTATGGTTATGCTTCCGGAGTTATGGCCGGGCATGATCAGCGGTTTCATCCTCGCGCTGACGCTGTCCGTCGATGATTTCGGCGTGACTTTCTTCACCAAGGGCAGCGGCGGTCTGGAGACGCTCTCCACTTTCATCTACTCGGACGCCCGCAAAGGCGGTCTGACTCCGGAGTTGCGGCCGTTATTCACCCTTATCCTGCTGGTCATGCTGACCGTATTGATATATATCAATATCCGTAATTCCAAACAAAGAAAGAACCAGGAAACTAGTCGTCTAGCCAACTAGGGAAAAAACAATAACAACAACTATATTAATTAACACTACAATGAAAAAATCATTCTTTGGTACTTTGTACCTTGTGGCTTTGTCCCTCATCATGGTATCCTGCGGCGGCGCCAACCGCGCACATCAACTCAAAGTGCTCAACTGGGCGGACTACATCGACGAGGACGTCAAGACGAACTTCGAGCAGTGGTATTACGACCAAACGGGCGAGAAAGTAGAACTGGTGTATGAGACCTTCGACATCAACGAGACCGCTTTGACGAAGATCGAGGTAGGTCACGAGGACTACGACGTATTCTGTCCGTCGGAGTACATCATCGAGCGCATGCTGAAGAAAGACCTTCTCCTGCCGATCCAGAAGGAGCTGATCGCCGACAGCATCTGGTATTTCGACAATATCTCGCCGTTCGTAACGGAGAAATTCCAGCAGATGGCACCGAGTACCGATGTCAAAGTAAGCGACTACACGGTAGGTTATATGTGGGGCACGACCGGCTTCATCTACAACCCGCAGTATGTGAAGAGCGAGGATCTGGAGAGCTGGAGCGCTATCCTGAACCCGGATTTCGAGAACCGCATCCTGATGAAAGACGCATTCCGCGATGTCTATTCGGTGTTGGTACTATACGCTTTCTCGGATGATATCGAGGCAGGCAGAATCAACCGCGACGAGCTTGTACGCAACATCACCCCCGAGCGCGTAGCCGCCGTGAAAGAGATCCTTCTCCAGGCCAAGAGACAGATCTGCGGATGGGAGGTTGATTTCGGAAAAGAAGAGATGACGAAAGGCAAAGCATGGCTGAACCTGAGCTGGTCCGGCGACGCGCAGTTTGCCATCGAAGAGGCAGCCGAGATAGGAGTGATGCTGGATTACATCGTCCCCAAAGAGGGTTCCAACGTATGGTTCGACGGCTGGGTTATCCCGAAGTATGCCAAGAATGTGAAAGCCGCAACCTATTTCATCGACTATATGTGCCGCGCTGACAATGCGCTGGCTAACATGGACGAGATCGGTTATGTATCTTGCGCCGGCGGTCCTCTTGCCGCAGCGACAGTGCTGGAAGACCAGAACGACGAGGAGGAGTGGCCCGAGACCGTAGATGCTTCGTATTTCTTCGGCGAGGATCCTATCGAGGTTGACGGCGAGATGCTGGATCCGCATGCCCTGCACCTCAATCCCGTTTACTATGCAGACAAGAGCATCATCGACCGCTGCGCGCTCATGCATGACGCCGGCGATGCGCAAGAGATGCTGCTTGAGATGTGGAACGAAATCAAATTAGCAAGATGATAGACCGCTTCGCTGACAGAATACAGACCACTGCGCTGACAGAACACAGACTAATTATGTCTGTACTCTGTATTCTGTTCTCTGTATTCTTTTTTGCCCCTCTCTCCGCCCAGACGACGGAGATGGAGACGCGCTATAACGCGTTAGCCGAGCGTTTCGACGGACGTGACAAGATGCTTCAGCGCGACCTCAAGAGCTATCTGCAGGCGTACCCGTACACCACGTTTCAGGACGAGGTGCATTTCATGCAGGGTGTGCTACAGGTAGAGAAAGGACATTACAAACAAGGGTTGAAGATACTGGAGCCGGTAGATCCGAAGGCCTTGAGCCGCGATCATCAGACAGACTATGCGTTTTACCGCGGATACGCCTATCTGATGATGCAGGAGTACCAGCGTGCCTCTATCTATTTCAGCCAGTTGGGCAAGGGGAACAGCCGTTATACGACCCGCGGCACCTATTACTACGCCTACTGCATGTACAAGCTGGAGCGGTATGAGAAGGCGCTTCCTGCCCTGAAGTCTCTGGAGGACGACCCTCAGTACGCCAAGACCGTCCCTTATTACCTGACGCAGATATACTACGCGACGGGGGATTACGAAGAGGCGGAGTCGAGAACCAACGCGCTGCTTCGCGAGCATCCGGAGAACCTGAATAACGGCGAGCTGCACCGCATACTGGGCGAGATGAGTTTTCTCAAGAAGGACTACAACAGCGCGGTGGAGCACCTGAACATCTACCGGAAATCGGCTGCGGAGAACAAAGAGGAGCCGTTGCGGAATGACATGTTCATGCTCGGAACGGTTCAGTACCGGTTGGGACAGTATGAAGCTGCCGTAGGTTCTCTCAAGCAGGTCAAGCAAGAGCATGACTCCATCTCTGAGGCCGCCTGTCTGACGCTGGGCAACGCCTATGTGCAACTCGGTCAGCCGGAGCAGGCGAAGTTGTCGTACCAGGCCGCAGCGGGGTACAAGATCACTCCTGCCGTAGCGGAAGAGGCGGCGTACAACTACACGCTCTGCACCTACCAGAGCTCTAGCGCCCTGGGCGAGTCCGTGCGGGCATTCAATGATTTTCTGTCTCAATACCCGGATTCCAAATACGAAGGACGGATTTACCAGTTGCTCTCGGATGCGCTGATGCAGAGCAAGAACTACGCCGCCGCTATCCAGACGCTGGACTCGATCCCTTCCCCTACGCCGAAGATGCTGCAGACCAAGCAATATCTGCGCTACCAGTTAGGCGCCGACAATTTCCTGCAAGGCAAGATGCAGCAGTCCGTGGACTGGATGACGGAGGTGATCAAGCATGACGCGGAGAGTTCGGAATATACGACGGAGGCTTATTATGTGCGTGCGGAGGCGAACTACCGTCTGCGCAACTACACCGCCTGCGAGTCGGACCTCAACACCTTCTTCAGCCGTCCCGGCGCCAAAGGATCGGCGAACTACTCCATAGCGCGGTATCTGCAGGGTTATGCCTTCTTCTCGCAGAAGCAGTATAACAAGGCGCAGAACGCTTTCTCCATGTATATCGATGCGGCACTGGCTACCGAGCCGACCTACGCCGATGCACTCAACCGCATAGGTGACTGCTATTTCAACGCCCGCCAGTTCCCGCAGGCTATCTCGTATTACTCGCAGGTGGCGAACCTGCAGGCTGCCGGAACGGACTACGCGCTGTTCCAGAAAGGCTATGCCCTCGGCTTGCAGCATAAATACAGCGATAAGATCAGTGTGCTGCGCGACCTGGTGAAACGCTATCCCAAATCCGACTATGCGGACGACGGCGTGTATGAGATCGCGCGTGCCCAGTTGCAGCAAGATGACGAGCGGAGCGCTATCATCACCTATGAGCAGCTGCTGGGCGGTTATCCCCACTCCACGCTGGCACGGAAGGCTTCTCTGGAGCGCGCCATGCTCTTCCGTAACCTGGGGCAGAACGACCAGGCTATAGCCGCCTACCGCCAGACGATAGAGAAATATCCGGCTACGGAAGAGGCCTACACCGCTCTGGACGCCCTTCAGGCACTGTATATCGAGAGCGGCAATGTAGATGAATATCTGGCGTACTCGAAGAACCTTGCGAAGATGAACATGAACGTCACCACGGCAGAGGATTCGCTGCTGTATGCAGCCGCCGAGATGCAGTATATGCAAGCGGCGTACCAGAAGGCGACGGTGAGTCTGAGCAACTATATCACGCAATACTGCGCCGGCGGACGCTATTGCACTACCGCGCGCTATTATCTGGCGGATTCGTATTACCGTCTGGGCAAGACGACGGAGGCGCTGGGTCAGTATTCGGTGCTGGCGGAGATGAACGCCAACCCGTATCAGGAAGAGGCAGCCATGCGCGTAGCGGAGATATGCTATGACAAAGGCGACTGGAAAGGTGCGCTGGACGGATTCTACCGCATGCATGCTCTCGCCTCCACCCGCGAGAACACCACTATCGCCCGTCTGGGTATCCTGCGCTGCTCGCAGCAGCTGGGCCGACACCAGGCGGCTATCGACGTAGCGGAGCAACTGCTGAGCGACACGCCGGTGAGCGACGAGACCGAGGCTGAAGCGATGTACGGGAGAGCGAAAGCCTATATCGCTCTCCACCAATGGAGCAAGGCCCAGCCGGACCTGCGGGCATTAGCCAAGGAAGTGCGTACGGCGCAAGGCGCGGAGGCCAAATACCTGCTGGCGCAGAGTTATTACGAAGCCGGGGACATGGAGAACGCGGAAGCCCAAGTGATGGAGTTCACCCAGATGAACACCCAGCAGCAATACTGGCTGGCGCGCGCACTGGTGCTCCTGAGCGATATCAACCGCAGCCGCGGCGAGTATTTCCAGGCAAGGCAGTATCTGCTCGTCCTGCAACAGAACTATATGGTGAAAGACGACGATATCCCTGCGCTCATCAGCGCACGACTCGCCGAACTGGACAAGATCGAACAACCCGTAGAAAAGGAGGAGACAGAAGATGAAGAATAATTTATTAATCACATCATTACGTCATTACGTCATTACGATATTTGCCCTTTCGCCATTCGCCCTTACCTTCGCTCAGAGCGACAGCGCGCTGAACAGGTCCGTGACGGTAGAGCGGGATTTCCAGCCGGTGATCCAGTCGGCAGGCAAAGTATCCACGAAGCCGGCGGTAGTGGAGGTAGAGATGGAGCCTGCGCCTATCGAGTATTCGGAATATACGGCGGAGGTCACTCCCGGCACCGGTTTCCATCCGCTGCTGTCGCAACCTACGCGGTTCGAACCGGGCAAGAAATACCACGGTTATATCCGCGGAGCGGTGGGACATCCCAATACCTTGTTCAATTTCGGTTACAAGCTGGATGACGGCAAGAAATCGATTTTGGATGTGTATGCCCATCATAAGGCGCAATGGGGTATTGATGCGCTCAGCCGCACCAAACTGGGGCTTACGTTCACGCATACGTTCTCTACCTGCAACCTCTATTTCGGCGTCAACGGCGGGAATATATACTATCATAAGTACGGCCATTGGTACGACTACGCGGGTTCAGCCGCAGCGCCCGGAGGCGGTTTCGGCATGTGGGAGAAGAACAAGACGGCGTATGCCAACCGCGCACCGCTGACGGACAGGGATAAGACATCGCTCTGGACCGCCGAGGCGTATGTGGGCGTGAAGGCGAACGCCAAGAACGACGTGCAGTACCGCGTGCAGACGGGGTACATGCTGTTCGCCAAGCCTAATGCGGTAAGCGAGCACCAGCTCCGTACGCATGCCGATTTCGACTGGCATAGCGAGGCGCACCATGTGGGAGCGCAGGTGTATATGCAGAACAACTTCCTGCAGCTCTCCTCCCTCGCGGAGCAGATACCCGACTCGCTCTATAACGCCCGCCATAATTTCCGTCTGGAGCCGTATTATGCGTATGAAGGCAAGCGGTTCCGGATCCATTTGGGCGTGAACCTGGACCTCAACGTAGGTCGCGGCAGGAATAGCCTGTCGGCTACGGACAATATCACTTTTGCCCCCTCGCCGCATATCAACATGGAGGCGCAGATCGCCAAACAGTGGCTCACGCTCTATGCGGATATCATGGGCTACCATGCGCTGGGAAGCCTGCAAGGCTACATGGAGGCGAACCGCTACCGCGTGATCCACGCCGGCGTGATCTCCCATCATGCAGCGTCCTATACGCCGGTGGATGGCGAACTGGGATTCCATATCCGCCCGTACAGGGACCTGCTCTTTGAGATCCACGGAGGTTATGCGCTGATGTATGACTGCATGACCCTTATCGCCAATACGACCAACACGACCACTTATGCCGCCAAAGGTCTGGGCACGCCGATGATGGCGGGTGATTTCGCTTATACCTACAGCGATTACGGCCGAGGTAAGATAGGCGGTCAGATCAACTACCACTACCGCGACATCGTCCGCATCAACCTCAACGGCGATTATTTCTTCTGGGCTGCCTATGAGCATGAGAACGTCAGCTATAAATTCGTAGGCGAAGATGCGGCTGTGACGAATATCACTACGAGCAAGAAGGTATATGACCGCGCGGCATGGAAGATCGACCTGCGTATCGACGGCAAGATAGACAAGCACTGGTCCGTTTATTCGGACAACCATTTTACCGGCAGCAGGCTGGCTCTGGCTACGGATGGCGAGCATATCCTGAAGCCGACGGTGGACCTCAACCTCGGTGCGGCATATAACATGTGGGTAGGAGGAAAGGTGAAAGGTGAAAGGACGAAGGATGGAAGTAAACTTTCCCCGGAGCCGAAGCCGAACCTCGTGATCTTCTTCCAACTCAACAACTGGTTGCACCGGAAGAACGAGATTTACTACGGCTACCGCTCGCAGGGCATCAACTGCCTCATGGGTGTTACCTTTAGGTTCTAGGATCCTAGGGGCTCTAGTATCCTAGGACCCTCGTATCCTATAAATAGACAAATGAAGACAACTCATATCATAGTGATGGCGGCAGCGGGGATTCTCCTCGCTGCTTGCGCCAAGCCGCAGCCCGTCCGCTATTCGGAGCAGATGATCAATGCGCGCATGAGCGCGTGGTATAACAAGGACAACTGTGTCGGTTTCCCGAACGCCAACTCCACCAACGGCGTGACCGTTCCCGAGACTGCCGCTACATGGGACTACGTACCCGGCGTGGTGGCGAAAGGTATCCTCGATGTATGGCAGTACTACCAGGACTCCGCCTGGGCGGATGCGTGGTACATAGGTCTTGCCCAATGGGCGGACAGTCTGGACCAAGCCGAGCTGGACCGTCTTGTGAGAGGCGGTATCCTTGACGACCTCAACTGTGCCAAGGTGTTCCTTGGGCTCTACGAAGGAGCCAAGCCGGGCGGACGGTTTGAGAACCCCGAGAAGGCGGCTTACTATATGGAGCAGATGCACCGCGCAGCAGAAGGGCTGGCGGAGCATAAAGCCAAGTACTCGCTTCCGAACGGCGGATGGATGCACAAGGCTACGGACAACCCCGAGAAATCCTATTGGGGTCAGATGTGGTGCGACGGGGCGTACATGGGTCCCGCGCTGCTGGCGCAACTGCTGGCAGTGGGTGCATGCGAGGGAACGGGACTCGGATGGAACGATGTCTATACCCAGTTCGAGGTCTCGTGGCCCTATCTATGGGACGAAGAGAAACAGCTTCTGTATCATGTCCTCTTCACCGATGTGACGACCAATAAGAACGGCAAGGCAATATACGACGCCGGACATGCGTATAAATCTCAATTCTCAATTCTCAATTCTCAATTACCACCGGTTTATCACTCCGAGGAGAGCTGGGGACGCGCGGCTGGATGGTATATCCTCGCGCTGGTGGATGTATTGGAAGCGTATATGAAAGGACTAAGTGACGACGGACAATGTACGAAGGAGCTGCCGCAGGCGGCAAACTTCGACCAGATGCGGGAGTATCTGCAAGCCTTGTCGGACGGTCTTGTAGCCCGTCAGGACAAAGAAACGGGGTGTTGGTACCAGCTCTTAGCCTATGGTCCGGAGAAATGTGCTACGCAGGGCGTGGACGATACCGGTTCGGCGAAGTACACCAATGTGGAAGCCGGCGGCACCCAATGCAATTACCTGGAGTCCTCCGCCTCGTGCCTCATCACCGCGGCTCTGCTCAAAGGCTCGCGCCTCGGTTTGATCGACCACGCGGAAGCAGGCAAGCGAGGCTTCGAAGGCATCCAACGCACCTTCGTGCGCCAAGTACCAAGTGACGAAATACCAAGTACCAAGGATATACTGACAATCACGGGTTCCTGCCAGTCCGCGGGTCTCAGCCACGACCGCAACGGCACGGCAGCGTACTACCTGATCGGCAAGGATGTGCCGATCCAGGACAATACGGAAGGCAAAGTCCTCGGCGCCTATCTCATGGCAGCCGTAGAATACGAAAGGATGGCCCGTTAGCCATCCTTTCTCTTTTCTAGGATACTAGACCCCTAGGATCCTAGGATTCTAGTAACCCCTTTGTTTTTTGCGCGCGGAGGACATCTTCTCGCGTATGCCGCCCTCTTCCAAGAACTGCGCCTCTTTCTTCTTGATCCATGTCCACATGCCTCTGTCTGCTTGGTGGATAAGCGAAAGAGCGACATTGCAGAACTCCTCTATGCTCCATTGCTCATAGTATTTTTGATAGTCGGCGAGCTCATGATGGCGATAGCAATAATTGACCATGGCATTGTAGCGAGGATGGGTTTGGTTCCATTGCTTGAGGCGATGCACCATGAGTTGGTCTTCATAATCTTCGCGCAACTCTATCAAACTACCACGTGCCACGTTAACCAGTTTCAGTTGCATCTCCATGCTCGTCAATCCGTCTTCGGAACCTTCGGCGATATTCTGTTTTCCGCTACGAGCGGCTTGCTGCATCTGGTCTTGTGTCCTGTCTCCTCGCTCCAGATAGCGGTCCTTGTACCAATAGGTCATATCAAAGAGAATCTTGGTCTTTTTGTAAAAGATCAGATCTCTATAATCCCCATTGGCTTCCAAGAAGCCGCCATCATTAAGTTTTGCCATAGTTGGTATTATTTGTCTAGGATACTAGTATACTAGGGTTCTAGGATCCTAGTTCACGCTTCCTTGCGGCGGCGCGAGACCTTATATATCGCGTACGCGCACATGCAAAGCATCAGCGGGATCAGGGCATCGCCGAGGGGTACGTTACCATCGTCGTTCTCTTCATCAACTTCTGGGTTAGGGGAGGTAACATTTCTCCGCGGTCCGGGGGCATTATTTTTGCCGCCCATGTACGCGCCTTCGTTGACCGTACCGTCGCTATTCAGCATCGGCTGCTCAGCCCATTCGGGCGAAGCATAGGTGCTGGTGGATTGGAAGGTAGCAGCCGGCGCCGCCGCGCCATAGGAGATGGGACTTTGTACATTGTACATCGACCCTTTGTACTTCGTTTGGTAGGTAACGGCGCTCACTTGTGCTGCGCCTGCGATCAGTATGATTGCTATAACAAATGATTTCATAATGTTTTGTGCTTTCATGATTCTTTCCCTTTCTCTTAACTTAAATTCTTCTCACTAAACATTATTTCATCATTTTGCCCATAACATCATATATCTTTCCTCCGCGGATGATATATACGTGGTCGTTATAGATCACTTTCTGCACTTTCTCTTGTGCCTCTACGGTGCCCACACCGGTGGTGACACTCGGTATGCCGAATGGCGTAGTACTAATCAGGAATCGGTGCGGCATGTCGCCCGCCTCATAGATGAACGAATAGGTATTACCTTGCTCTATAAGTGTGGACTTCTCCTCTTTCAGGTCATTGAGGTAATATGTGCCTTCTCCGCCGAAGAACGAGATGGTGTAATTGCTCTCTTTGCCCGGAGCAAATCCCACATACGTGCCTTCCAGTTCATCGGTAGCCATTACCGCCATCTTGTCTTCGCCGTTCATGGCGTAGAACTGTGCGGAGCGTCCGTCGCCTTCCATGTACTTAGCCTCCCAGCCGTTATCATAGTCCGCGCTGAACTGCTCGCCTTCGAAGAGATAGAGGTCGGTATGCGTTTGGCTGTCGGCTACGCTCATTCTTATTCCGGAGAACGCGTTCTCGGAGGCGGCTTTCCTGCGCGGAGCACGGAGTTTCTCATTCAGTTTGTCCGTAGCAGTACTGCGCACCAGGCTGTCATAATTGAGCGTCAGGCTGCTCTCGCCGGTTACATGGATCAGGAATGCCTGCATTGCCGGAATGACTTTCAGTCCTTCCCATCCGCTCCAGCCGGAAGCATCAATAGGAATAGCCAACCATTGACCCGAGGTTTCTGTAGAACCTGCATCCACATCTTCATCGCCATCCGCTTTGTCATTACCAGTACAATAGATATACACTGCTTTCTCTATATTACTGTCGTCTCCGATAGCGGTTTTCAGCGAAGCGATATTGATCGGAGCCATCCAGCTGTTTCCTATTATATTATCGCCCTTTCCTGCTGCTCCTTCCGCCGCGTCATTGGACAGAGTAACCTCTCTCTCAGCGGTGGATGCAAGAGTTCCCTTCATCGTATAGGTACGAGGATCAGCAAACTTGGTAGTAATACCGAGTCCCTCGAAGGCATAGAGTTCGGTATAATAGCCTCGGCGCTCCCATCCGCCGTTCTCATGCCATGCGTAGGTATAGATACCCGATCCGGCAAAGGCTGGATTCACATCCACGTACTCCATCGGTACAGCAAAATACTGGAATTGGTATACGTTATCCGACTTTCTTCCCCTACTGTAGTAGTTCACCGTTGCCTTGGTCAAGCCTTCCTCATTGTTGAATATCAGCGCGGCTTGTGCGTCGCTGCCAGTGTTGATAGTCAGCATTTCGGGTGTGGTAGGCATCAGGTCGTTGGCTGCGAAATGCGGAGCTACTGCGCTGCGTACCTTGCCGTCTGCAATCAACGCGCCGTCTGCATTGATGGTCAGCGTTCCGTTACATGCAGCATTACTTGTTGCGGTATATCGGATATTACTGTTTCCGCTATTGACTATCGATACTTGCAATACATGCGGTTGGATTCCGCTGATTACGCACGGCGCCAAAATACGTACTTTCGCCTCGCTGGACGGTAACTGATTCTTGGACCAGTTGGATGCATTATTCCAGTCACTACTATTTTTACCAGTGAAGTAGTTGGAGCAGTCGTCCACTTCCTCCATGTTGGTCTTGAGGAGGTAAACCAGGATATTCTTTATCACGGTTTTGCCTTCGTTGGTCAACGCGCATGTCGGCTGGAGAGCCTTGGCGTTGATACCCATTACGAGCAGACGCGCTGCGGGCTCTTCCTGACGCTCGATTGCCGCTTGCAGTGTGCCTTCGAGAATACGTCCGAGACCCAACAGACTGCCGGCTGCTTCACCCGTAAAGCCTTGCAGTGCCGGTTTTTTGTCACCAGCCGTCTCTGCATTATACGCCACGCCTTTATATACACCCTTCATCGAATCGACTAAGATCACATGGCGGAATATCTCGCCGTCAATCACTTCCTCCCATACGTTTGTTCCGTCCTCCGGAGTCGGCAGACCGGCGCCGTATATCTCATGGTCTTTACATTCCAGACGCATCTCATACTGACGCGGATTAGGTGATTGCGGATTTCCTTTTATACCCTTAGAACCCCAGTTATTCAGCGCACTCACGTAAGCCTCCATCGTAAATATCGGACGGACATCCACCATCGTACCGAAGGCATTCACATAGCCCTTGGTCTTGTAGTCATCTCCTGTTTTAACAACCGTATTCGTGCTTGGATCATCGGTAATGAGGATTCCGTCAAACTGCGAGTACTCTTCGCGGATAGCCTTCTCATCGGTTGTCCAATAGATATTCCGTTCTGATAGTTGGAACAGACGGTTTCCTGCTGCTGTACCAACACTATCCAGATATTCGTATAGTTCAGTTCCGTCTCCGTGTCCAACTGTGATGGAATCCTTTTTCATTCCTTTTCCGCCATCAGCTACAAACGCGATCTCCTTATAGGTAGTAGCTGCCTGGCGGTGGATAGTGATAGTAGAAGAAGTCTTTGTATTGCTTCCGCATTCATCCTTTACTTCTACTTTAATTACTAAATCGCCGGCTTCCATTCCGCTTGGTGCTGCACCTGTAGAAGTAGTTCCCTTCAGATAGATGATACCGTCTTTCAGTTCAAATGTACATCCACCGATATTTTCAATTGTTGCTCCACCGTCATTGTTCTTTACGGTAAAGGTTGAAACGCCTGTTGTCTTCCAGAGTGCTATATCCGGCGTACGGCGACCGTTCTTCACGTACCAGCTGTCAACGATGTTTGTCGGCACAGAAATCGCTGTTTTTGCCTCTACCGTCACGGTGTTGGTGGAAGCCATTGCACAGTGGTCTGTACCGGTATTGGTCACTATTACATAGTACTCACCGGCGGCAGAGGTGGTATAGGTTGCCTCCTGTGCGGCAGGTGCTAACGATACGCCGTTCTTATACCATTGGTAACTTACAGTCTCTCCGGAAGTTGTATGCCCGCTGACGGTCATTTTGATACCATCGCAGCCGAGGTCTTCTGTGCTGATTGTACCCGGCTCATCGATACAGTTATCTTCTACATAGATGTTATACGTAGCTGTTGCCTCTTCGAAACAACCGCTTGCAGCCAAGGTAGCTGTGATAGTAGCATCGCCTGCAGCGCCAACGATATGTACTGTTCCGGCAGCATTCACCGTAGCCACCGCGGTATTGTTACTGCTATAGGTGATAGTACCGAGGCTGTTCTTGTCTTGAACTGCCACAAACGTAAAGTCCACATCACCGGTTTCTTTTTCAAGACGGGTATTCGCGGGTTTCCAATCCTCATCCGTGTTCAACTCCGGATCCCAACTCAGGGTCGGAGTAATGCCACCACTGGAAGGAGTAAGAGTCGCACTGACACCTAAAATATAGAAGGACGTAGCGCCACTACATACATAATAGTAGGTACCACTTGACAAGGAACTGAATGTACTTGTGCCGACTACATTATTTGAAGATATAGTTTCATTAATATCATAATTTGAGCCATTAGTTTGAGCCGCCTTGGTTGTTCCGAAACCGATATACTTTGGAGAATTAGAAGTTAGCACATAAGTTATTGTTATTGAAGCAGTATAGCCCGTTGGCACTATAAATTCTGCGTAATAACTTGTACTTGCTCCTCCCCATTGGATAGCTCTGGTATATTCTCCACGACCTGTATAAGTTGCTTCTGAAATATCTATCAAATTACCCTTTATTCCATGTAATTCGTATTTAAATCCCGTTGTGGCGTTTGTAAATTGCGTACTTTGTTTATATTTATTATTTGTACTCGAGTTAGGATTCTCTGTATCCGAAGTTCCATCAAAAATAGAAATTATGGTAGGACTTCCGACGCAAGTGCTCAAATCCTCGTCATGCGTCAACTCCGCCGGGGCATAAGTTCCGTCGGCAGGGACAGAGAGCGTGAAAGTAATCTCTGTTGCATCTGCTGCCAAGCCGGTTGTGATGTCAAAGTCTGCCGTTACTTGCACGTGACTTGAAACAACGCTCGCAACAATATTCTTCAGCGTCACGCCTTCAGTTGCCGTCAGTTCCAGTTGATCTTTGTATGACTCGTTCCATGCCATCTGGTCAATAACTGCCTTTACGCTATAGTCGCCACCGCCGCGATAAAGTTTGTCTTCCACTTTAGTGACAGTCCAAGTAGCCGTTACAGCCGAACCCCACTTAGCCCAGTACTCCTTGTCGCCAACAGAACCAGCCCCCAATACTACAGTCGGTAAACCGGAGAAGTCACTCGCCCCATACCATCCGGCAAAGACATAGTCTGTTTTCGTCGGAGTAGGCAAAGTGTAGTCCTCATCAAAACGAGTATAAGATGTCTTCTGTGTACCATCCAGTTCACCACCGTTTAGGTTATACGTGATGGTATATGCCGGAAAAACAGTTACGTCATAACCGGCAGCGCTATGCGCCACGCAGGTACCGTTAGCCGCCTCGCACCAATAGAGCCCTGCATTGCCGGTAGTGCAATCAGCTATAGTCAGCGTGTAGCCGCTTTCTCCCGTAGCCGCAGCCTGTACAGGGGTATTGTCTAATGCCGTAGCCCAGTCTGTGCCCTTGTACCAAGTATAGGTTGTCAGGTTGTCGTAGTTCTCGCCGTCATGCGAAGCTGTTAGGGTGATGGTCTGACCCGGCACGTATTCCGATACACCGTTGATAGTCGGTGCGGAAGGCGTTGCGCATGCATAGTCCTCCACCGTGCCGTAGAACTTCACATCCGGCCCCATACGGAACTCCGTCGGAGAACCGGAGGTCTTCCATGCATAAATGCGGATAGTTACTGCACCGCGCAAGATCTTTCCGCTACCGAATACAAACGATGCGTCTGTCAGTGTTGCAGATGCTGTAACGGGCACGGTATTGGTACTATTATATACATTGCCTGCAGCATCGGAGATTTGCGCCTTGTAAGTACGGTTTCCGTCGCTAACATTGAATACCTTGCAGTCGAACTTGTTAATCTCCACTTGCTTTCCGCCTGCGATAGTGAAGGTAAACCGGGCACTCTTGTCAGGAGCCGCTGTACTCGATACTTCGCCTGATGCCATTGCAGTTTTTGCGGTCGCAGAGTTCTTCGCTTTATTGTCACCTTCGTCGTGGGCGGTTGAGATAGAAGTAATATTTGTTTCGTCCGTAGTACCTGTACCTGTCGTAGTTGCCCACGCTTCATCATTTGCGGTCTTCATTTTCCACGTTACTAACGCCGTACTTGCTGTTGCCCATTTCGCATAGAGGTGTACATCTGCGCCATCGATAGTGATTTTCTCACCTGCGGTATAAGCTACTGCACCATCGGCACTCGTTGCCCATCCTTGGAAGTCATAGCCATCTTTCGTTAACGGATAGCGACTGTCGTTATAACCTAATACCGTTGCTTTGGCGTCATCGGCATAAGAAGTAGTATCGCTTACAAATCCGCTCTCTGCGCCATTGCCATGGTAGTACACATGATAACAGGTACCGGAACCTCCTCCGTAGAAGATTTGGATATTATCCAGACCGGCAGACTTACCGGAACCACCTGTTGTCAGTTTGAAGCGTACCTTTCCATCCGGTTTTTTGCTTGAGAGGTCTTTCTTATAGGGTGTAGCACGCCATGTCTTTACGGACCCGGAACTCAACGCAAACGCACTTTGCTGGTTGGTCTCTGTTTCTCCCGATACCGTAAAAATAGCAATCTTAGGATTGGCATTATCCGTAGCCGCACTATTCAACTTAATACTATCGATATCTGTGTAAGTAGCATCTGTTGTAATAGTGATAATGCCCGATGCATCATTCTTAAAACTAGATGCTAAGAAATAAGAATCCAATACAGGAATATTATTGGTTTTTGAGTTAACGACGCTATAAGTTGCATTGGCGCCGTTCGTCTCAATAGTCAAACCCGTAGAATTGCCAGCATTGAAATTAAAGGTAGCCACACTTCCCGCACCTGCATCACATGCTTTTTGCCAACGGGCATAGAGGGTGATGTCTGCCGTCGGGGTGTAAGGCGAACTTACTTTCGTGCCGTCGGTCTTGTACCAGCCATCCATCTCATAACCCGCTCTTGTCGGAGTCGGCAAGGTTACAGAAGCACCGGTTGCACTTGTCGGACTTGCACCGCTCGTTGCACCGTTGTACTCATACGTCACGGTGTGACCGACAGGTACTGCATCGGTTGTTCCGTTTTGTGCGCCAGTCGTGCCGCCATCAGCGCAATAGGTCGAACCATCGCCATGAGACTGAATCTTGCAGTAATACGTCATTTCTGCGGTCAACGTGCTAAACGTAACCGTAGCCACATCGCCGAGGTCTTGGCTCGCAACCTGACTCGTACATTCGGCATCACTATACAACTTAGCTGTATAAGTGCTTGCATGATCTGCCTTTGTCCAAGTAAATATCAAACTGCTACTCGTATGTGCCGAGCATGTCAAAGCCGTCGGCGCCGCAACAGAAGTGCAAGAAGCCGTTACAGTCAAGGTGTATGTGATACTCTTCGTCGGATAGCAGCCTGATTCGGCAATAGTAGCCGTAATGGTTGTTGAGCCGGCACTTTCGATGGTCACTTCTCCCGTACTGCTGTTGATAGTTGCCACTGAAGTGGTTCCTGAAGAATAACTTATCGCACCATTGGAGTTGTTGCTCGAAGCGGTATAAGTGAAGTTCGCATCACCTACGGTCTTATCCACAGAGCCTTCGTCCACTAATCCGCCGCTCCATGTGAGGTTCGTCGTTTGAGAAGAGCCGCCACCTGGACGAGTAATAGTAATAGTACGAATTCGTCCGTTTGAACCATTTCTACCTATATAGAACACACTACTTCCTACCAATCCATCGCCGGCTGTTACCGTATATTTTTGCTCTGTAACTTCATCTTTAGTAGAAATATTTCCATATGTGTGACGACTTGTTCCTTCTGAATCATATAAAATAAATGTTCCCTTATCGTCACTGGTTACTGCGTCAAACAACGTAATTACATCTCCCGCAGCAAGTGTCGTACCAGATAATGTTATCTTTATATACCTTTTCGATAGCGAAAAATCCCCACCAATTTTATAGTAATCTACTTCATCAATAGCTGTAGCACCGTCATCCAATCCGTTAATATCTACAGAACCTCCTGTTGCAGAGCCACCTGTGACATTAGAAGTACTCGTTATGGTATAACTATAAATGGTTGAGCCACCACCTCCTTCACAGCTACCTAATTCGATGTCATCATTCGTTTCCGTTTTGGCGGCATAAGTAGAACCGGCAGAAGTGGTCAACGTCAGTGTCGGAGCGGAAGAAGCGTTAGTGGCTATCTCCAGATAACCGGTAAATACGCCATCCGAAACAGCCACACCGCTCAGTGTTCCGTTAGTGCAAGTCAGGCTGCCTGCTACTAACGAAGCGTCAGTATTGGTAGATACCTCAATAGCATATTTACCTCCCTTGTAAACGGTACTCGGCACAGTCGTCCAAGTCACAGTCGGAGTGATTTTAGCCGCGGTTGCAACGATCTTGCGTGCTTCAGTGGTTACCGTTCCGCAAGTACCAGTTACTTCGCACTTAAACCATTTGGTGCCAGCTGCATCAGGAGTTACGCTATATGAAGAACTCGTACCATCCGAAGCCACATCGCTATAAGTACCGCCTTCGGTTGCACTCTCTTTCCATTGATAACTCAAACTCGTTCCGGCAGCAACAACCGTCAGTGTTGCCTCCTCGCCTACCGTCACTTCCTGATTCGTCGGCTGAGTTGTAATAGAAGTAGCGGTTCCGGCAGAAATGGTTACTTTACTCTTTGAAACCTTATACTTTTCAAAGGTGGACGTCTCGGAAGTATAACAATAATAATCACCCGATTTAGCGTCGGCAACAGTAAAACTGATTGACGACCCATTTCCCGCTTTGCTTTCGCCTATTGTTGTAGACCCATCGGATTTTTTAGTAATATAATATGTCGCTCCAACTTGACTTCCTGCTAAGGTAAAAGTTATATCATCTTCTCCACATTGAATCGTCTTATCCGCAGAGAAGTTATATGTCGTCGGAGTAATCTTATTCACCGTTATGCTACACGTTCCTGTTACACCACTTCCGTCATGAGCCGTAGCGGTAATAGTACAAGAACCCGGAGCCACAGCAGTAACCAAACCTGTGCTGCTTACCGTTGCAATAGAACCGTTGCTGGTAGTCCAAGTAACCTCCTTATCCAAGGCCGTTACAGGCAACACCTCAACTGATAACTGTTGTGTTCCGGCTACATCTAATTTCTTACTTGACGGACTAACCGTAATCGAACTAACCGATATCGGTGTCCATTGAGCGGTGAGAGTAACATTTGCTGCCACATCTTGGATCGTTGCTTCATCTGCAATGCCAGTAGTCACGGAAGAACCGCCTACCTTGACAGATGCCGAAGCTGTCCAACTAGCAAAATCATAACCTGTCTTCTCAAATGTATTTGCAGGTAGCACCGGATCATCTCCCGGGCAAAGCCCTGCTATAGCATCCATCGTTCCACCGGTATTTCCATTGCCTGCAAAGGTGATAGTGTATAAGGCAAAATTGGACCATGTGCTTGCATGCGTCGTTTCATCCAGATATTTGCCACCACCGCCTCCTGTGGCATCTTTATCGAAGGACAATTCATTGGATTGATTGCTTCCTCCATCGCGGAATTTCAATTTATTCCAATAGGCAGCACCATACCAATATTCCGTACCGCATATAGTGGTTGTTGCAAGAATAGGACTTCCGTCCCAATCCGACATTGTACTTGAACTACCTTCTTCCCAGTTATAAAGACGAGCATCACTCCAGCCTGCTCCTTTTTTGATGTATATATAATTGGAATTCGGATGATCTACATCCGGATAAGTAATACTTGCCACATGGGTTGAAGTATTGATGCTGAAAGTGTAATCTCCCGCCGGACCAGTATAAAGAATTCCGTTATCTTTACCCGTTTCGTATTCCCAGCCACTAATCGAATGGACTATAGCACCTGTATTACCATAGTAACTCGTTCCATCGTGGAATTTAAACTCATAACGACTATTAGCCGGCAATGTACGTGTAACACTAACCGTTCCGCTTCCGCTCATTGCATATCCATCGCCCCAACTATCAAAATCGCCTTTCAGTTTCCAGGAAGAAGTTGCTAGTGTAATTGATTGAAGATAGGTATTTACTGAAGAAGCCGAACTTGTAGCATATACATAATAATAACCCGCAGATAACGCTGAAGCATACGAATCTGTATATGTTTGAATTGTTGTAGACCCTGCAATTGTAAAAGAACCGACATCCCCTAGTTCCGGGTTTGTAGAGGCGGTTGTATTATTATCTGAACCATCTACTAATTCTTGAAAAAAAGCACTAGATACAGATTTTACATACACTGTTACCGTTTCTGCTGTTGTTGCTTTTTGAGAGATTGTAGCAGAAAGGCTCATAGGAGATGATATATAAAATACTATTCCCGAATTATTACCCGATGTTGCTTTAACTCCATTGTTATTCGAATAACTCCACGAAGAATTTCTATAAAGATAAACAGCATTAGTCGCAATTTCTTTGAATTTCTTTTCTCCACCAATAGGAGATGATGAGTATACTACCGAATATGTTCCAGCTACTGCACTGGTGGCCGTTTCTCCCCACATCTGTCCGACACTCATCACCAAAACGCACAAGATAAGCGCAATGCGACGGAGTTGTAAGGGGCAAGTAAGAGGCAAGTAAGAGGCAAGTAAGGGGCAACTCGGACTCAATTGCGCTTTTTCATCCAAGTTTTTACCTTGCGCACCTTCAGATTGCGATACGCAGTATTGCGAAGCCCCCCCCCCTGCATTTTGGAGCACCTTCGCATAAAGATTAGATAAAAAGTTGAAGTTTTTCTCCGCCGCAAGGGCTCGATTAACTTGTAAATAGTTTTTCATTGTATTTGGTGTTTTTATGATTATTCGTTAGTTAGTTATTATATATTGTTCCTTTTTTTGACCATGAAAAAGACCATAAACTAATCTGACACGAAACTTTAGTTCCATGTCAGACTGAAAAATTTATAATTGCAGGGATATTAGAAAATATCAGAGTGTGTACCTGTACCCGTAAAGAGAAGTATTAACTCTGTGTCATTCTGCTGCCAAAGTAACAACCAGTTCCCCTTGATATGTGCTTCCCACGAACCTGCATAGTCACCGGACAGCTTATGAGGCTTATAAACCGAAGGCAGACACCCATCTTTTTCCAACAGGTGAATTGCCTTATTTAACAGTTGCATGTCGTAACCGCGCTTCTTGCAGCGTTCCACATCTTTGCGGAAAGCCTTGGTCAATTGGACGCTATACATAGCTTAAATGCCTAATGATTTACACATCTCATCTGCCGAAGCGAATTTCTCGATGCGGCCATGCTTAATATCATCCATCGAACGCTCGTAACTACTTTTGCGCATGCGTACTTTCGGGATGACTTGCAAATCTAAATTTAGCGCCTCCAAATATTTCAGAAGAGCCTTTCCGCTATTGCTACGCTCATTGATTGTTAATGCATAAGTTGCCATAATTCTTATTGTTTAGTTACCTTTGACGCTGCAAAGGTACGACTTTTTTACGACATATGCAAGAGTTGCCTGCATTTTTTAGTCTTTTTCACTATGTCAAAGATCTTTTCTATCCATTTTATAGTACCGGATAGGAGTACTGAATCTCTAAATCCTAAACTCTCACGCTCCCCACGCCTGTCCGACGCTCAGCACCAAAACGCACAAAAAAAGCGGTAAATCGCTATTGAATTTACCGCTTTGTAGTAATTTTGTATATCTCAATTAGACTTATTCGTATCTTTCATTCGAAGGATTAGATTTTCGTGTATCATAAAAATCCACTATATAGATTATCTCACCCTCAACACGATACACCATCCAACTACGTCTATAAATGAGAATCGTTAAATATTGCTTTTCCTGAGTAGAAACATCCCAATCTACACTTCCTATTCCGGGATTTTCTTTAATCAATTTTGTACATTCCTGCAAACGCGCCTGAAATTCCAGCAACGCCTGTCTACCAAAAGTACGGGCGATATATCCGGCTACGCTACGAATGCCTTCGATAGCTCTCTCGGTACGAATAACCTTCATGCTGCGATAGTAGATAATTCATTAAAGATATCCTCTATCATCTTGTCCGATTCCTCTTCCGAATAGACCTTTCCTGCTGCTATCTGTTGCTCAGATTCAGAAATATGTTCTCTACGTTGGCGCAGAAAACCATCTTCGTCCTCAAGAAGCACGCCCACTATACGATTAACTAATCGTCTTTGCTCAGTACGAGATAACATGCAAGCCATGTCAAATACCTGATTGAATGTCGGTTGGGTTGTTTCCATGTTTCTGTTGTTTTGCGTTTTATGACGCAAAGGTACAGCTTTTTTCTGACATGTGCAAATAATTCTGCAAAAATCGTTCTGATTTCTTAGCTTTGCACGATTATTCTATGAATTTTCTGCATTTTTGCGGTAAATCCAATATGTCAAAGGGCACTTATTCGTTTTTTTTAGTGCTGAATAATAGCGCACTATAATCTTTTTCATCCCCACATCTGTCCGATGCTCATTGCCCCAACGCGCTGCATCCAAGCAGCATTCGATTTAAGTTAAAGTGTGTCATGATATTTTGTGTTTTATGTTATTCTATTTGGTGTCGGATGGGATCCGACGATTATGGACAATGATTTTATTTTTGTCGAATACAATTCGACGCAAGGGAAGAAAGTCTTACTAAAGTCTTACTAAACCCTTATTGGGGTATTAACAAAAAGTATTGACAATCATGTACCTCCATACACAAATAGGAGCGACGGAAAGCCGTTGCTCCTACTGAGAAAATGATGTCATGCAAGTGCTACAAAGCTACGCGATCTAATCCACGCGGAGAAAACAATTCCCAGAACCAGGACAAGTCAGGCTTCGACTTGATAATCTTCAAGAACGACTTCTGCACTTTCGCACATATCTTTTTGTATTCCTCTTCACTGAATTGGTTCTTGGCATCCCCAATATACTCCATAAACACTGCCGGTGTCTGGATAGAACGTAGCATCTTACCAATAGACTCACTCGGCATCTCACCTTGCTCATACTTGGAATACTGATTCACTCCCAATCCAAGAATCTGCGCCATCTTAATTGCCGACAACCCATATCGCTCTCGCATTTGCGTCAACTCTGCAGGTGAAGGGATATTATATTTCGCGCGATACTGCACATAAACCCGCTCAAGGTTATCAAAATCCATATCGTCGGTGGTGAATTCCAACCCTGTTTCATCACATCGATAATTGACGTGCTCATAGGTGTACATTTCACCGCGATACTCCATGGTTTCCATCTGACGTTGCAGGTGCGCTTTCCCCTCGCTAAAAGGACTATCTATTACTTGTTTCATCATGACTTACCTCCTTTCTTATACGGATAATTCATTGGATATTCAGCCAAATGGAATGAGATACAGATGGCTCGACGGTTAGGCATACCGTAACTGATTTTGATATACACTTCCTTGCCTTCCACATCTTTCCCGAACACCCATAAGTCGCCCCAAGCATTGAGAATGTTCTTAATGGGTCCTTCGGAATAATCATCCACAGTAAGTGATTTAATTACCTCCTTACGCACACCACGGATAATGCCCAAATCGTCAATGGCACTTAAGTTCTTCTCTCGGTCATCCATAAAGAAGATGTCGAACACCTCTACTTTCTGGTGAAAATCGTTTAAGAACTTCTGTATTTCAGCTAATGTGGCTATCATAAACTTGCTTTCTTTTGAAATCTGCTGCAAAATTACAACAAATTTTTCACATACGCAAGCTTTTCTCCACTTTTTCGTTGAAAAAAATGCATTTTCTCAATAGAAGTACAATATGTCAAAGATCTTTGGGCTTCTGTTTTTACGCCCTGAGCCGGGGCTATATATTGTGTATTTCCTAATAATAAATGGGCTTGTAGGCTTTTCTATTTATATAAATATAAAACCGGATGCAAAATTACAACATTTCTACGACACGTGTGTGTAAAAATCAACACTTTTTGACGAATTTTCGCCATTTCTGCTATATTCAGTTTGCAAAACAGCCATAATTATGTTATTCAGCAGATATTATGCCGGCGTGGGGCAGACGTGAGGCCGGCGTGAGGCCGACGTCGTCCTATGGTGATTGCGTGATGGTCAGGAGATGGTCCCGTGATGCTCACGTTCCCGAGTCGGCGGTGAGTGGTTATCGACCGGTCAAATCATGCTTGCGTGCAAAATAATTTGCGTATTTGCGAAAAAAGTTGTACCTTTGCACTCGCGTTCGGCAAGGAGATTGCGGCGGTCAATACCGCTCCGCTAAATTGACAAGGCAACTCCTGCCTCCGCTCTCCCCATAGCAAACAGCCCAGAGGGCTTGGTTTACTCCGGGGGCCCCAAATAGACAAACTAGACAAACTAGACGAACTAGATAAACTAGACTAATTAGAGAATCCGGACAAACATGAAACGGTTATACATCATAGTAGCATTACTGGCAGCGGTTAGCGTTTGGGCGTTAGGGAATAACCTCACCCCGACCCTCTCCTCAGGAGAGGGGGAACAGCTTGCCCCGGCTACACCGGATAAACCGGATACACTTGGACAGCCTGCCAAACCGGATACACTATACACACTAGGTAAACTAGATACACTAGGTAAACTAGAAACGGACAAGCCTGCCAAGCCGGAGAAGAAGCCGAACAAGGCGCTGCTCTTCTTCTACCGCACCGGCAACTGGGTGGACCGGTATCTCCAGCGGGGAATAGACACTTCGTATATCGGTCTGCCGGAGCATAGCTGGCGGATCGCTTATACCAACGGCATGATCGGGATCAACTCCAACCTGACATCCTTCTCCGAGGCGCAGGACAATAGCGTTCAGACCATTACGCTGCTAAACAAGACGACTCCTTCCGTCGATTTAGGTTTCTACGCCGGCTACCGCGGCTTCGGTTTCGGCTACAGTTGGGACGCTATCCATGCCTACGCACAACGTCTCTCTTTCTCGCTCGGCAGTAAGTTCATCGGCATTGATTTCGGTATCCATACCAGCACCAATATCCACACGAACTTGCAATTTGGCGACCAGCAGAGTTGGGATTTCGGCAAAGACAAGGTTACCATCACCAATGCGAGCCTGAACCTATGGTATGCGCTTAACGCGCGTCATTACTCCCACCAGGCAGCCGTCAAACAATCGTACATACAGAAACAGACAGCGGGTTCGTTTCTGGTTCATCTGGCATACACATCCAGTCAGGTGCAGTTGAAAGACACACTGCGATACACAGACAACAACGTGCCTCTGTTACCGCTGCTGATGTCCAGTCTGACCGCCATCCGTACGCGTCAGATAGCAGTAGGTATAGGCTACGGCATCAATTATACGCCCAACAAAGGCAAAGTAGTCTTGCACGCCTCCGCTGCCGCAATGTTAGTGACCTACACGGTCAATTTAGCGTCTTTCTATCTGCCGGACAGCATAGCGGAAGGTCTGCCGGACGACCCGATGTACAACCTCAATCCGTCTTATCCGGTGCATGTGACGGGTAACATGCGCGCAGCAGTGAGTTGGGAGATCAACAAATGGGTGCATCTGAATGCCTGGGCAACAGCGGAGAACATACGCTTCCGCTCCGGCTGGACTGCTAACGACAACTACATCAAACTCAGCAACTGGAACTGGAAAGTACAGACAGCAGTAGGTGTCCGTTTCGGCGCGGGCAAAGACCGCTTGCAGAGGGCGTTGGCGGAAAGCTCTCAGCCGTCAGCCATCAGCCATCAGCCGTCAGATGTCAGCCGTCAGGCGGAGGCACCGAAAAAAAGCCGGATACCCAAATGGATAACCGACTTCTTCTGGAGTCCGAAGGACTAAGCCCCACCCGACCTCCCCATGGAGGGGAGGAGACTATTTCACTAATATTCTATGCGCGGCACGCGTATTCTCCTCATTCAGAATCAAGAGATAGCATCCCTGCGCAGCAGGCGTGCGAATCTCCGAGTTGTCATACGTCTGTGCGCCATGGCGGTTGCCGAGCATGTCGTACCAGTACGCCGTACCCTTGCCCCTCATCTGCAGAGGAGCAGACGGAGGCACGAGCGAAGGCATATCCTTCACTTCGGCTGCTACAGCCGCCGGAATAAACGGACAGGTGAACTGCTTGACACCGTCGTCTTTCCTCATCAGCAGCGCCTGGTACTCCTCGCCGAAGCGCAGCTGTACGCCGTTGCCGCCGGTGTAATAGACGAAGTCCGTTGCTCCCTCGATAGGCATGCCGTTGACATACCATTGTACGGAATCAAACTGGTAGCCTCCGTTATAATCGGCATTGCGGATCGCCAGGACATCATTCCACCGCTGGGTGATCACATCCGACGCATAACGGAGCGACACCGTGAACGGAATCGTCACGTTGAACTCCGGCATCGAATCCACCAGCAGCAGCGAACCGGTATAGACATCCGGCCGCAGCGATGCATCTACAGGTATATCTATCTGATACTGTCCCTTCGGCTGCTGGCCATGGACAGGACCTTCGGACGGGAGAGCCGGGTTATCAAAGGTATAGCTGTAGCGCAGGCTTCGTCCGCGGGCTATATCATAGACGAGCGTGAGCGTAGGATCCCCTTCGCAGAGCTGATAGGCTGTATTAGGCATCGAAGCAATCAGCGACTCGTAGATCTCCAGATTCAGGACATAGGTAATAGCGCAGTTGGTCTGCATCGGGATGGTATCCACCATCGTCTTGGTGTCCTTGCCGTAGGTGCGTCCCATATAGGTGAAGGGCAGGCTCTCCGGCAGCAGCATCGTGTCGTGGTAGTTACGCACCGGCTCTTTCAGCTCCAGATAGATGATACTGTCGCAGGTAGTCACCTCGCTATAGAGGGTAACCGAATCCACAAGACCATAGGTGCTGTACGTGGTGTCTCTTCCGATTTTTGTATTCTCCGCCCATACGAAACCTTTCTTGCGGTCCTCGTCGCAGAGGACGATAGACTGCGTCTCATGGGTAGGTCCGAGAGGTTCGAGGCGCAGGGTGTCGTAAACAATCGACTCGCATGTACCGCATGTGGTACGCAGCGAGATGGGGAAGACGCCTCCTGCTGCCGGCAGATCGAAGGTAGGACTCACTTCGTCGGACCAGCCGTAAGGCAGTCCTTCGATATTCCATTCGTAGGTCTCGATATGATAGTTCTTGTTCTTGAGCGTATCGTTCGTGACGTGGTCGATCTCCTGAACCCATGAATCCGACGCATCGAGTTTAACTTTATACACGTTATCTGTACAATGACGCAGGATCTGCGGCTCTTTGATAACCGAGATAGGGTTGGTAGCCAGCGTGGAAGCATAGAGGGAGAAGAAGCAGGTGCTGTCCTGGACGAACATACAATCCACTACATAGAGGCTGTCGTCCTGGTAGCCGGCATTATAGGTTTGCTCGTGACCCAATATATACTGCTCCGGCATCAATCCCGTCACAGGGTCGCGGTAGCGCTCGTTATAGGCATAAGCCCAACTATACACGAAGCCGTCCGGCGCCGTGAACTCGGGGTTGATCTCACCGCACTTCATACCTTTGAGTTTACCATCGGAGCAACCGAGTGTAAAATAAGCGTAGCCGCAGTGTTGCACCATCGTACAATCGTGCGTGGTCAAACGTGCCATGATGGTACTTCCTCTTCCGGCATACGCTTTGAGGTTCACACCGACGGTGGTCCACTCTTTCCAAACCACATCCGCACCGTTAGCCTCTGCTACTGCAGACGGAGTCACATGCCATCCTTGCGCAGCCGCGCCGGGTTTCAACTGACCACCTTGGAGCACATTATTGGCATTGAAGTCCGCTTGACCGCACTCGCCGATAGTCACATTATCAATGAGGATATCCATTTTGAAACGCGGGTTCTCATCATCACTGTGTCCCGGAGCTTCCAGAATCGGCATATATTTGAGCAACAATACCGGATATTTGATTGTATCAATCGGGAAAGAGAACTCAATACGTTCTGCCTCATCATCGTTATCCCAGTTACCGAGACGAACTGAAGCCAATTCTCCATCCGGGATGGTCTTCGCTACACCACCGGTACGCGGCTCTGTTTCCTGACGATCAAAATGGACTACATGACGACTCTTTTTGTCGCTTGGCCCGTAATCCACTGCCGGTACCAATTTGAAATCATTAAACGTACGCGAGTTATTCGGCTTCGAGTTGTTAATATAGCATTTCGCATTACTTAGGTTCAGATAATCCACACAAAGCTGGTCGGGATAATAGATGAGCTTGGAGACGATGGTCTTCAAACTATAATAATCGACATCACATTTCGTACGAACAATGAAGTCCGTCTGACCGATTGGAAGTCCGGTAAAACTGGTCTGATTACCCGTCACAAGTTTCGGTCCGGACCAAGTGCCTGTTTCATAGGAATAGGCACTGACCTCATATTCCGTACCTGTACCTTGCCAATCCAGAGTAACGGTTGTTCCGTTAGGAGTAACCTTCAAATCATCAGGCGCATCACAAGGTGTATTATCGGTAATATTGATGTTATCAATCATCGCACCAGGTTGCTGTGCTTGGTTGGAACCGTTAGTCCATGCAAAAGCGAGATAGTGCGGCGTACCATCACACTCGCTATTGGGAATGGTTACCGCGCACTGACGCCAGGTAGAAGTACCGTTCAGAAAGTCCATGTTGGCCATAGGCTGGAGAGGAATGATATAGTCCTCGTACTGGGAAGGGATTGCTCCACTGGAAGAGGCAATGGAACGAATCTTAATGGAATCCGGAATCCAGAACAAATACAGACCATCAAAATTACTGGAAACGTTCGCCATCGCGCACCAGTCAAAATAGAGCGTATAGTCGCCCGAGTCCAGATGATCCAAACGGATCGTATCATACGCAAAGACAAAACAACCGGCAGTATTGGTATAATGAGCAGTCTGACCATTATCGTCCGAAATGAACAAGCCATAATGACCGTTTTTGTCATTATTACCCGGTTCGCCGATATACCATTTGTTCCGGATCTGGTTGGCGATCGTATTATTCGCCGTAGGGTTAAGCACCCAGCGATTACGTGCCTCTTCAGTCTCGAAATCACAGGAATAGCGTTTTACTGCTTGTACCGGTGCAGCCAAAGCCAGCACTGCCACCAGTATTATTTGAACCAATCTCTTCATAATATCATTTACCATTTGGTCATTTACAATTTACCATTCAGATGGTTTATTCTACTATCATTACCTGGGCTTTTGTCTCGCCCTCGGAGTTTACAGATTTGATAACAAAGACGCCCGGCTGTCCCGGTGTCGGGAGCGAGGTATAGCCTTGCGGCAGGTCGAACGTGCTATAGAGCTGGCCGGCAGCGGTATAATACCATATCGTAACCGGATGATCCATGTACATAGGCATGTGCTGTCCCGCCTGCACGATCGTCGGATAGGCGGTCTGCTGCTCGTGATAAACAGGCTGGATAGGACAGGTAGTCATCACCACGCTATCCTTACGCATCAGTTCCACGTAGTACTCCGAGTTGAAATCCAGCGGCTGGTAGAGATAAGAGTGGGTCTCGCCGAGGAGCGGCATGCCGTCCTTATACCACTGGAAGGAGAGGAACTCGTATCCGCCGTTGTATTTCGGGCTGAGCAATGTCAGCACATCATTCCATTTCTGCTCCACGATAGCGCTCGGATAGCGGATGTCGAAGCCCCGGGTCTCGGCATACTGGCCGCAGCAGAACTGGTGGAAGGTCAGCGTAGCGGAATAATGTCCCGGCAGGAGATTCTCCGTATAAGGGATAGCTACGCTCGTCACCTGGTCATAGATCGTCGTATCACGCAGATACGGCGTATTGAACCTGATCATCAGACTGTCATATACACCGGCCGCAATATCCATCCAGATATACATCTGTCCCTCATCCAGACAGGAATACGGCACAGAATCGATCGTAGCCTTGAGGCGTTCGTTAACCGTCAGGGTGAGATAGATCGCGCTGTCGCATCCGTTCTCGTTCTTGAGCATGATCAGATAGTTATCCAGCGGCTGGGTATATTTCACTCCGGCAATAGTAAGCGACTGATCGGAACAAATAGAATCATGACGGTGCTGGTCCTGCGGCTGCGGATACACCTTGAGGAAGAGCGTAGAGACAGAATCGCAACCGGCTCTATTTTTAAACTTCGCCTGATAAACAGTATCGGTGTTGAACCATTTGTCATCGAACTTAATCGGGCTCTCCGAGCAGGTCGTATAATGGAACTCCGTAGGCTCTGAATAAATAGAAGGTACTATCACGGTATCCACACGCGTACTATCGCACGCGTTATTCGCGCCGATATAGGTAGTATAGGTAATCTCAATAGTATCTCCTTCGTCACGGCATATATAGGTCGGATTCCAGTAAGTAGAAACCGCCGGAGGTTGATTCGTAGTAAGACTTCTGAACACCCAGCGTCCTTCATTACACAGCTCGGTAGTATGGTTCTCATAGCCCTCGAACTTATTCATAACATGCGAAGTATTCGTGAACTCAAGCGTACTCATACAATTAGCCAAGACATTCTCGTAGGTATATTCCGGCACCGGGAAACGCGGTGCGGAAACCGTACTGATCTCGAAGAAGCATTCAGGTTCCTCAATGAAACTTACCTTGCAGGTATATGTATGAAGACCAGCGTCTACCTCAAATAGACGATCGTAACTCCAGATAGAGTCATTCTCATCTCTCCACTCGTAAGCGAAACCATCCGGAGCGACACATGTCAAAGACGCATCGGCACCGCAGTTCTCGGTCTCAATATGCGCGTTAGCACAATCCAATGTGAAATAGCCATAGCCGAAATGCACAGTCTGACCGCAGTCGGCGGAAGTAATACGTACCTGGATATTCTGGCCGTCATATTTCATGAGAGGCACACCAACCGAAGTCCATTCTTTCCATGCCAACTCCCCCCCTTGATATGTAGTCAGATGCCATCCCTTCGTATCTCCGGCCTGGACAGCATCGGAATAAGCGAAGTCCGCTGCACCACAGCGTGCGTCGATACTTTGTCCATTCGCGTCCAGAATCTCGATACGGAAGTAGGGTTCTTCATCTCGATTGTGTCCACTATTATCCAAAACCACCGCATATTTCATGATCAAAATACCCTGAGTAGCGGTATCGACGGTCATGTTGTAGGTGATAGACTGCGCCTTACCGGATGCATTCCAGTTACCGAGACGTACGGAAGCCATCGCTCCGGGCGGCACCGTATGAAGCATGCTGTCGGTTCGCGGATCCACCTCCGTAGGATCGACATGCAAGGTATGGCGACTGTCTTGCGAGTCCGGACCGTAATCAACTACACCGATATTGTCATAAGGTGTCTGTCCGGTATGTTTCTCGTGCATACCATACGTACATACCACATTCGGACCATACAGGTCAACGTAGTTGATACAGTGGTTCTCGGGGCAATAGACGAGAATATTCGTTTGGTAAACAAAGTTCGTCCTTAATTCCTTTTGCTCTTCGGGGTCGTAGTATCTACCACGAATACGGACATCGTAACTTCCCTCCAGAATCTTCTTAAGCGAATAGGAATAGGAGCCGTCCAAATTACGGGTGTATCCCGACGGACCTTCGGAGATACCATTCTGCTCGCGCCAATTGGACTCACCCACCTTACGATAGTGAATATCATATTGATATGCACTTTCGGCCTTCCATGTTACGATCAGCGACGAGTCTTCACAATGCGGATAAACGATGAGGTCGGTCGGCTTCGAAATACCTGCCGAATTGACCTGGAAGTTATCAATAGCAATGGACGACTTAGGTGTATCCGCACTATAGGAACTCATCCAGATAAAGACGAAAGAGAAGACCCTGCCGGCATTACGGGCATTGACTCTTATCGGTTGTGTAAAGGATACATTCTGCCAGGCCGCACTACCACATACGAATTTCTCCCCCGATTCACCCAGCATTTGGCAGGCATTACCAATCACATTCGGCGACAAGACCCCCGAGGTGGTCGAAACGATTTTATTGATATCGTAGTAGTTCGTGTTGCTTGTGTTATTGAGAAAATCCGATTCCAGGCAGCACATTACATAGAGTTTCGAACTAACCGAATCGCCGATACCCTTCCAATCGAAGCTCACATCATAGTTACCTGCTTCCGGGAATTGATAGCGGAGATAAGCCACCGTCACATTGGCGGTTTTGCCCATCACATCGTTCTGTCCGTCGGAAGAGATATAGAGCGCACGGCGTCCCTCGCTATGCACGGCCGTACCGATTATCCATTGATCCACCGCGGTCGGCGTATTCGGATTCAGCACCCAAGCGCCGAGGGTGGTATCTCCCTCCTCAAAACTGCACTCATAAGGCAGACCTGTCGCAGGATTCTGCGCCCATGCCAGGACGCCGAACAGCAGGATTATATGTAAGAAGAGCCGTCTCTTCATAGTTTTCGTTATTACGTTATTACGACATTACGTTATTACGACATTACGTTCGTCAGAACACCTGTTGGATGTCTTCGTCACCCACATCGGTGATGGTGAACTCTACGCGGCGGTTGAGCTGGCGTCCCTCATCGGTGTCGTTGTCAGCCACCGGTTCTTTCTCGCCCTTACCTTCGGCGGTCATGCGTTCAGCCGCCACACCACGTTTGATGAGGTCATTACGAACGGCATTTGCACGTCCCTCCGAGAGGATCTGGTTGGCTTCGTCGGTACCGACTGCATCGGTATGACCCGTGATATGGATCGTTACCGTCGGGTTCTCGAGGAGGAAGTTAGCGAGATCAGACATAGCCTGCTCGGATTGCGGGAGGATATAGGTCTTGTTGGTAGCGAAGAAGAGGTTCTCGATCTTCACCTTGATACCCTGTTTGATATGCTGCATATAGAGATCGAAGGTATCGCGTACGAAGCGGAGCGTATCATCCTCAGGCATATATCCCTGCGCGCTGAGGCGGGCGATATAGTTGCCCTCGGTGAGCGGCGTCTCGATAAATCCGTCATCCGACGACTGGGCGGTATAGAGCGCTATCGTGTCATTGAGCGCAGTGATGCGGGCAGTAGCCTCAATCGGCTCCTTGGTCTCCTCATCATAGATATTCATACACAGCGTATAGACGATCGGCGCAGGGATACGCTCCATCCGCAGTTTGACCGTATCATACGTAAACTCCTCCACCGTATAAATGACGGTATCGGACGGGAAATAGCCGTTCTTGGTAGCCGACACGCGGTATTCGCCCTCGGCGACACGTCCCACCTTAACAACACCCTGGCGGTTGGAGTTCTTCTGTTTCGTCTTATCCGAAGCCAACTCCGTCACCTCTACGGCAGCGCCACCCAGCGCCGAGCCCGTAGCGTCGTCGTACGCATAGATACCCAGACGCGGCAGCGGCTTAGGCGGCAGCGGAGAAGCCACCACCTGCTTGCGCGGCAGTTCGAACCATACGGCGAACTTCACGCCTACGAGGAACGGATTCACCTTGGCTCCCGCCGCCGAGGTGGTAGCCAGAGCCGAGTTGACCGGGAAATCCAGCGGATTGGGGTTCACCAGCATCCGGGTAGGTATATCCTGTGCGCCGTCTGCGGCTTTATAACTCAGCGAATTGAGGAAGCCGTAGTCGGCAAAGAGAGATACTCTCAGTTTGGGCAGCGCATTCACCCATTGGTCGAGGTTCACGCCTATCTCCGCCGATGCCGCCAGATTCAGCCCGAAGTTAACCTTCGTAGCCGGCTGTTGGAGCGCCTGGTCCGTAACCAGCGTATGGTTGTACATATCAGTCAGCCCTCCGATCAACTCTTTATCCTCAATCGTAGTAGTGAGGGTTCCTCCGACAGTCGATTGTCCCAGCACGCCAATGCCGGCTTTCAGACCCGCCTGCCAGAAGAGCGGCAGTTGCTTCAGTTCCATACCGAAGAGCAGAGGTATCTGGACGAAGCCGCCGATCAGTTTGTCATTCAGATTCCGGAAATCATAATGATAAATCATCGTAGAGGCATAGGGCTGCATACCGTATTGGAGCGCGAAAGCGCCGTCCTCCTGATTGGAGAGGCTCATGACCGAGTTATAGAAATTGAACTCTGCGCCTACGGTCATAAGGAACTGTTTATAACGGAGTTGGTATCCCAGCCCGAGTCCTCCGCCGACAAAGCCGTTGTCCTTGTTCAGGAATCCCGTGGGGTTCAAACCCTCCGACGCCGGAGCAGCATAGTCGATACCGGAAGTGAAGAGGTTGCTGTATCCTACCTGGCCCCAGAAACCGAGACGATGCGATATATCCCGATTGAGATAAGCGAGGACGCGCTGGTTCTTCTTCTCTATCGCTGCCACCTGCGCCAGATACTGCTCTTTCTCCTCCGCCGCACTCAGCTCGGTCTGCTGCTTGGGCGCCGGTTTGGATGCTTTGGCTGTAGAAGCCTGTCTGGAAGAAGCCGCTTTCGTCTGCTGTGCTTTGGCTTTCTCGCGTGCTTTCTGTTTCTGCGCAGCGGTTTTAGCCTGCTCTTTCTTCTTCTGCGCCGCAGTTTTCTCGCGCTCCTTGGCAGCTTTCGCTTTCGCCTTCTCGCGCTCTTTGAGACGCTTTGCTTTCTCTTTCTCCCGCTGCGCCTGAGCCTTAGCCCGTGCGTCCGCGGCATAAGCCGCAGCTACAGTGTTATCCACTATGGATGCCATCGGAGCGACAGCAGCCAGACCAAATGCCATTAACAGTATGTAGATGATTCGTTTCATACGCTTAGAATTTTATACCTTGGTTACCTCCCCGTCTGATACGCGGGCGGTCATATTTCTTATAATCGTAAATATAGGATTTGCCCTTCTTCGGCAGTTCGAACGCCACCGTGAACTTGAGTCCCACGTTCAGGTTGCGGAAAGTAGCGCCATCCGCGATATTGCTGAGCATCAGAGGCTGGCTGTAGAACTGAACGCCCTTGTCCGTCTCGCGGTATTCGAAGATCGGCGCTCCGCCATTATTGACATGGATATTGAGGAGCCCGAAATCCGCATACGCCGCCAGATACATACGTACCTTATCGGGGTTGAGGCGGAACTGTTTGTATTTGAACATATGCCCTACCCGTCCGCCGATCTCCAGATGCGCCATGATATTGAAATTCCACTTCATAGGCTTGGTAGCGGAACCCATATACTGGCCGGAAGCGAACTGATGGTTCGGCATCTCGTAGAAATCATCGTAATACTCGTCATACTCGCCGTACGTAGTAATCATCGCCTGGGAGGAGGTAGCACCATAGAGGTTGACCGAGAACTTCGGACCCACCATGAAATAGAAGCGGTTCCATTCGCCTCCTACGAGCAGGGGGATATTGAGATTGAGCATATGCGCATAATCCCGGGACCCATCCACATGCACATGCATGTCGAAGAGCTGTCCCTCGGTATCCCGCATCGGGAGAACCACATCCAACTCATCCATCATGTTGGCGTTGAAATCATACATTCCCTCCAAGCCGGCGGAGAAGATGAAGTTATTATGAAAGAGGCGATAGTCCACGCCGAGATTGGTGTTAAGGCCCGCAGAAGGCTGCTGTCCGGCTATATTATGCAACAGGGCGGAATAGCCCGCATCGCCATGGAGCGAGATGAAGTGATAAGTCTCCGGAGAGAGCCTCGTAAACGCCCCCGCGCACCAGCACGACAGCATGACACTCATCACTATACAAGCAAGCCTTTTTATCACTTTGACTACAAATAAACAAAATCGAGCGGCAAAATTACAAAAAAATTATCAATTATACAAGTTTTTGTTACTTTTTTACGATTTTTTCTACTTTTTGTAATATAATGGTAGCAAAAAGCAGGTGACCGGTCGGATAGACGAATAGTCAAACTAGAAGAACCAGTCGAAGTAGAAGAACCAGTCGAACTAGAGGAACTATAGGAACTATAATTAGAAACAAAGAGAGCCGCCCGAGGGCAGCTCTCCTTGCAGAGATACGATATTCCGAGTTATCGAATTATCGAGTTTTCGGGTTATCGAAGTTCCACTTTCTGTCCGGTGATGTTATATACATTACCGTTGAGCAGGATGTAAACCTGGTTGTTGTAGATGAACTTGACGGCTTTGTTTTCGACACCTGCGCCGGACTGGATATCCGTAGGATTATCCTTATGCTGAATCGAGATATTATCGATTGCGGCAGGAGCCCCATCGGAATCAACATCATCATTGATCCAGATGAATACCAGACGATACATTCCGACAGCCGGGATCGAAGCGATAGCGTTCTTACGCGTCCATGCGCTCTGAGCTACGAGAGCCGAGTCATGGTCAAGCGGTTGAACGAGGTCGCTCAGTTGTGAACCAGCCGTGAGAGCCACATCAGACGGAAGGAGAGCTACACGCAGATAATCGATTGCACCATCCGCGTCGTTGTACTCACCGACACACATGTAATCATACGATACGGAGAAGGTACCGGTTCTTACGAAGTGGAACAGCTTAGAAGCGTAGGTTACCGAAGCAGCTTCGTCATCGTAAGCGTAAGAAGCACCATCGCTGGAGATGTAGAGGGCATTATCGCCGCCATTGCTGGTAGCGGAACCTATCATCCAAGCGTTGGTCTCTGTACCATTGATGAGTTTCCAGCCGGTAGCAGCCTCGAAGTCTTCGCTATAGCTGTACGAAATCTCCTCTGCGATTTCGAGGGTTTCGAACGGAACAGAAACGATTTCGCTGTTACCATCCTCTCCACAAGCTCTACGCAGATAGAATACATACGATGTCAGTTCACTGAGACCATTGACAACGATTGCATTCGCACCAGCCGGAACAGCGTTGAACTCAGTAGGTTCAGCAGCAGAAGCCAGAGCAACTGCATACTCCCAACTTGCGCCTTCAACAGCCTTCCAACTGAAGACTGCGCTGTCAGCAGCAACGCTAACCACCTGCAGGTTCTTCGGATTCGGACAAGCCGGAGCCACACCAGGCACGTAGTCGATCATCATCTTCGGCAGGAAGTTACGCTGTGTATAGTTGTTACCGAAACCATAACCACCCATGGAAGCACCGTTTGCTCTCACACCATACCAGGAAGCAGCATTATATGTACCGTTCACGGTCTGGTAGAAGCCAATCATAAGGTTACCACCTTGGTATTGATAAGCGGAATCGAAGGTAACAACCATCTTATTATCTACGATAGACAGCGTACCAGCGTTCTTAACGAGCGTCATAGCCGTCCAATCAGCCTCTTCGGAGAGAGTGGTCTCCGGAGCCTCAGCCAAGTAGATCTCGAACTGAGCAGCACCCCAATCTACGCTGGATTGGCTTGCATAGAAGGTCAAGCCCTTGATGGAATCCCATTCGAGTTCCTCGAGGTCAGCTTCCGGAATGATGAATTGGCTACGTGTACCTTCGTCAACGTATGAACCATAGATAGGTACGTAGTAGTTGGTCATTGTACCATCGTTCACGGTCAAGCGATAAGCCGATGTCGGTGTGAATTCAATCTTCGTTGAATAAGCACTGAGGCTATCGAGCTCACCACAGTCAGCGAGAACGCGAGCGTAATAGGTTGTCTCAGAGGTCAGACCGGTAAGGTTGTAGATCGTATCATCTACTACTACAGCAACGGAGTCAGACATATTAGCATTCGTACTATACTCTACTCTCCACGATTGCTCATCACCGCCTGCAGTCCACTTCAAGGTAGCGATAGTACCGTTGCCCGGAGTAAGAACAGCCTGAAGGTTCGTTGGAGCCGGACAAGCGATAGTCGTCTTGAAGGACTTACCATCCGTCCAGCGGCTTACACCGTCGTCGACACCGCAGTTAGCGCGAACATAAACGTAGTAGGTAGTAGCAGGATCGAGGTTCTCCAATACATACGGGTTAACCGTTACATCGAGGATATTCGCCAAAGTATCCGGTTTCTCCGTAGCCTTAGTAGCATAAGCAATCTGCCATGCCGATTGGCCTTCAGCAGCCGTCCAAGCGATCTTAGCCTTGTGAGCTCTGATTTCAGAGATGCTTAAGCCAGTCGGCTTCAAGCAAGTCGGAACGCGGTCGATGAGGACATTATCAATATGTAGGTTGTTATCACCACCTGTCTCTGTCGACTCACCGTAGAACGCTATCATAACGGATTGGCCGTTATAAGCCGCCAGGCTGATAGCTACTTCTTCACCATTCGTAGCAATGTTGTTATAAACATAATCCGAACCGGCGTTATCCCATTGACGGAGGATAGTCCAAGTAGCACCATTATCCGTAGAAGCGAGAACAACAAACTTATCATCAGCCTGCTGTGTCGGATCAACAGCAACTGCCGTACCCGAGAACTTGGTAAGAGCCAAGTCGAAGGTCAGCTGTACATCATCCGTCAGATTAATATTCGGAGTAACCAACCAGTGATAACGAGAGGTACCATAGATATTGACACGCGCATGGCTATCAAATACACCATTGTTAGCGCCGAAATACCACGAGGATGCCGAAGAGAGATTCTGCGTGCCCGCCAATATATCACTCAGCAAGCCGGAATATTGGTTCCAGTCAGCCGGAATACTCGACTCATTGAACTTCTCGCTGAACGGAACACCGTAAGCGGTCTTGAAGGTAGCCATCGACGACCATGAGCCGGATTCACCTGCGCAAGCAGCTTGAACCTTGATACCATAAGCCGTGCTCGGTGTCAGACCTTCGAGCAGATACGGACACTCTACGCTATAGAGGGTATCCATAGCGGTACCATCAGTATAGAGCAGGTTGAAGAGTGTCTGGCCATAGGTAGTCCAGTTAATCAACGCGGAAGCAGTATAGATACTATCTGCTTTCACATTATCCGGAGTCTGGCAAGAGGAAGCGGTATGGAACGTAAAGAGTTCGCTCCACATGCTATAGTCTTCATTGCCTTCTTCGCTACAGTTCGCGCGTACATATACATTATATAAGGTATCTGTTGCGAGTTCTGCGAGTGCATACGGGAGTGCCGTTACATCATGGATATCCTCAGGTGCAATGTTAGCCAAATCAAATGCCGGATCAGCCGAGTAAACGATCTGCCAAGCATTCTGACCTTCCTCACCCGGAGTCCAGTTGAGAACGGCGGAAGAAGGAGTAATGTCCGAAACAGTGATATTCTTCACTACGAAGCAGGTAGGCATCTCACCATGAACATGATCAATCTTCACCTTCGGGTTGAAGTTACTCTTCGATGCAGCATTGGTACTATACTGATACATAGAGTTACCGGATACACCCGACTTACCATACCAAGAGCAAGATACATCCGTACCTGTTACAGTTTGCTTGAAGCCAATCAAGAGGTTACCGCCTTGGTACTGGAACGGTTTATCCAAGGTTACCTCCATCTGCTTGTTAGCAAGTTCGAGATGCTTCGAGTTCACAACTTTATGCATGTCCGTCCATGCAACCATTGCAGAAAGAACCGTGTCATTCGTTTCAGCTACGTATACATCAAATTGAGCACCTTCCCAAGTTGCCGTAGTCGTGCTGGAGAAGAATGTCAGTTTTGTGATAGAATCCCACTGGATAGCAGCAATCTCTTTCTCCGGAATGATGAACTGGCTATTAGTTCCCATATCTGCGTAGTATCCGTAGAACGGAACATAGCTACCGGTAGTTGTACCATCGTTGATGATAATAGCGTTCATCGGTGTGAAGGAGATCACATTAGACCACTCACTCTCTTCCGTCGCACTACAGATTGCTTTTACGCGAGCGTAATAGGTAGAATCAGAGATGAGACCGGTGAGGCTGAGTGTCGGTTCGTTCACATTCGCTGTGATAGCGTCTGCAAACTTAGGATCCATACCATATTGTACCTCCCAAGCGGAAGCAGCACCGGCAGCCCATTTGAGGGTAGCAATCGAACCTTGTCCCTTCGTCAGAACAGCTGTTAAGCTATCCGGCTCGAGGCAGTTCGGAATCGAGTCAATCACGATGTCGTCAATATGAACACCCTTGTAGGAAGAAGTAGGTGCATCCATCTTGATAGCGATATACTTCGCTCCGCCTTCGTACGCATTGAACAATACTCTAAACGGCTCATAGGTTGCAGCCGAAGGAGTAATAGTATCCAAAGCCACATAAGTAGAAGCGTCAGCCGGATCGGTCATGACACCTACCGTAAACGTAGCATTATACGAAGCAGAGTATTTACGCGCGTTGAAACGCATACGCAATGCGCTGATACCCTCCATTTCCGGAAGAACAGCGTACTGATCCGTAACAGCTCCTGCAGTACTACTATAATATGCATAGAACTTCAAGCTGTTCAGGCCGGAGTTAGCATATGTAGCACCCTTGTATACCATCGGATAGGAGTTATACGAGGTGTTCGTACCAGTATTGATCTGGCTCCAGCAGAGCGGCAGGTTCTTACCGGTAGTCTTACCCTCCATGATATCGAAGTTCTCGGAGAACGGGAATTCCGAAACAAGTGCACAACCGGTATGGATTGTAATCGGGATTGAATACTCGGAAGTATCCGTAGCACCACAGAGCGCTGCGACTTGTACATCGTAGTAGGTAGCGGCTTTGAGACCGTCAATGACGAAGGCAGAGTCATTATCTGCTGCGATAGTCGTCCAGATCGAGTCTGTAGCCTCTTTATACTGTACTACCCAAGCCGTTTCGGAACCTTGTGCATCCCATTTCAGAAGTACAGAGGAAGCCGTAGCAAGGCTGTCAACAGCCTCTACGTTCTCCGGTTTCTGACAATCCGGGATGTAGGAGATCTTAATATCATCGATACAGCAGGAATACTGGCCGCTATAGTTCCAGCGGAATACCAGACGATAAGCCTCGTCCGGAATCGTATCCAATTTCGTCTCACGATAAGACATCGCTCCATTACTGCGTTCGTACGCAACCAAGTCATGGTAATACGCAGCCGTATCTATATATCCCAGATACAAAGTACCGTTGGTAGCACTCTCTGTTTGCATCCAGAATCCGATCTGCAAGAACTTGAGCGAATCAGCCAATTCCGGTAATGCAGCCAAGCAGTCACCCTTACCATGGAAGGTTAAGGCATTTGTTCCCTCATGCACGTAAGCGTACGAGGTACTCTTTGTCTTATCCAAAATATGCGGGTAAACGGTTGCGCCATTAGCAATAGCTACATCCCAACAAACAGGAACCACACCAGCAGCAGCATAGGTTGTACCCTCATAATCTTCAAAGCCTTCAATGAAGTCACCCTTCGTAGCAATAGAGTACGGCTCGCAAAGGGTAGCGATGGTGATCGGAGCGGTATACTCGCTGATAGCAGTCGAGTCTGCGGTATTACACCAAGCAGCTACGCGAACGTCGTAGGTGTTAGCAGCCTCCAAACCGGCAAGAACCAATGTATCGGACAATACAGAATCCGGAACGAGTGTCCAAACAGAGTCTGCAGTCTTCTTGTACTGAACGAACCAGTTGGTTTCATTGAGACCCGGTGTCCAAGTAATCGTAGCCGAAGTGGTAGTGGTAAGACTATCAATAACAGCCAAATCAGTCGGCTTCATACAAGACGGGATTTCCTCTACCGTGATATCATCAATACAGCAGGAATACTGGCCGCTATAATACCAACGGAATGCCAAACGATAGGCTTCATTAGAGATGTCACTCAGCACCGCCTCACGTTGAACCATTGAGCCGTTATTGTTAGCAAAGGACGTAATAGCCTGGAAAGTGCTAAAGTCTCCATTATCCGCTGCAGTGATATAACCCAGTGTCAATGAGCCATTCGTAGCACTTTCCGTTTGCATCCAGAACTTAATTTGCAGGGTGCTCAAATCTTCTACAAATACCGGTAACGCGGCATAGCAGTTACCCTTACCGTGGAAGGTCAAAGCTTTCGTACCATCATGTTTATAGTAGTATGAGCCGGAGCCAATCACGTGCGGGAGCACAGTAGCACCGCCATTAATAGCTACATCCCAGCAGTCAGGAGCCACACCTACAGCAGCATAGGTTGTACCCTCATAATCCTCAAAGCCTTCGGTATATACACCCTCGTTAGCTGCAAGCGGGTATGGGAGACATTTCGTTGTGAAATCAAGACTAATAACATCGCTATTACCATCCTCTCCACCACATGCTTTGCGCAGATAGAACTTATAGGTAGTCTGTGCGGCAAGCGTATCGAACTGAATCGTATTCGCACCACCCGGAACCTCGATGAAGACAGGAGCAGCCAAGAAAGCACTATCCTCATCCGCAGTAACCAACGCATAATCGAAGGAAGCACCATCTACAGCATCCCAGTTGAAGGTTACACCCGTAGCTGTCAGGTCAGCATATGTCAAGTGGCTCGGTTTGGTACAAGTGATACGAGCGATCTTGATATTATCTACAGCAGCAGGAGGATTCTTACCGGAAGTATAGGTGTAGTTCCTCCAAGCGAATACCATCTGATAATAACCCGCCTTGTCAATCGTCAACTCAGTGAGCTGATGATTCCATGCGCTATCCTGATTGAGTCTGCTACCACCATCAAGGGCAGCCCAACCTTCCGGCAGAGCCGTTGAAGAGAATCCGGATAGAACATCGGTTCCAGCCTCGAGTTCTACATCTGCAGGAATCAACGCTACACGCAAGTAATCATAGGAGCTGTAACCCCAGCATTTCCAATCATACTGGAAGGAATACATACCAGCCTGATCGAAGTAGAAGGTCTTAACCGCATAAACCATAGCGGCTTTACCCGTACCACCTCTCGTATAGGCATATGTACCTAAGTTATCATTGGAGATATAAAGTGCTTTCGAACCGCTCGGCGTGTTGTTTGCTCTTGCAGACTCACCCCATACCCAGTGGTTCTCCAATTCGCCATTGATGAGTTTCCATCCGTTAACTGTCTCGAAGTCCTGCTCATACGGCAGGTCGGTCGGAGTTTGGATAGTAGCGAACTCTTTTACGAGCGCCTCGCTAGTATCGTTGCCACAGATGTGACGAACGAAGAACATATAATGCGTGGTCTCTGTGAGTCCGGTCATGTCGTATGTCGTTTCATCTGTCGTACCTATGAAGAGCGAATCTGCAGGCACGAAATCGCCAGTCGGCTTCACAACATAACCATATTGCCATAAGCCATCTTCATCGCTCTCCCAAACAGCTGTAGCTGTGGTGCCTTTGACACCGGTGATATTCAAACTGGTCGGTTTCGAGCAAGCCGGGATCTCCGCAACTTTTACATTTGCGATATGGAGGTTATTGCTTGCATCGGTCGAAATAGTCGATTCACCGTAGAAAGCGAGTTTGATACTATTGGTAGCATACGCAGTAAGGTCAATCTTAGCGGTCTGACCTTCTGTATTGATACCATCGAGCGAGAATCCGTCACCGGAGTTGGTCCACTTAGCAATATCGGTCCAAGTAGCACCATTATCGGTAGTAATGAAGACATAGAACTTCTGCGAGTTCTGTTTACCGGTTTCAACCGCTTGTTTGTTACCATCAGCCTTGGTGAAAGCCAAGTCGAAAGTGAGCTGTTGGTTATCCTCCATCTCAATCGTAGGACCTACGATCCAATATCTGGAAGTAGAATCTTTAAGATTGAGCACGAGGTGATAGTCAGCAGACGGGAAGATGCCGTTAGCATCTGCTACATTCCATCCTTTGCTGGTGGATTCCAGCGTTGCACCTTCGTTGAGTACATCGCTGAGGAGAGCCTCATAGCGAACCCACTCGCTTACCAAATTAGCCGTATCGAAGGATTGTACGAACGGCACACCCGAAGCAGTCTTGAAGGTAACCGGTTTGCAGAACTTGCTGGTTCCATCCTCTGCGTCAGAGCACTTACCGGCTACGCGCACTTGATATTCCGTGAACTCCTCCAAGCCTTGCAGATTGTACGGCTTCTGGGCGATATTGATTGAAGTATATTCCTCCGCACTCGGCTTCTTGTATTGAAGAATCCAAGCGGTCTCGCCACTCTTTGCATTCCAGTCGAGTTGAAGGGAATTCTTGGTGGCGTTAGCAGCCACGAGTCCATCCGGCGTCATACAAGACGGAGCATAATCGATGAGGACGTGACCTACGTGGATATCGTTATCGCCACCCGAAACGGTTGACTCGCCATAGAAAGCGATTTGGATTTCCTGACCAGCATATGCGCTGAGGTCAATCTCCACCTCTTCTCCCGTAGTCGGGATTGCGTTGTAGACATAAGGCGAACCTTGGTTATCCCATTGCTGAAGAATAGACCACGTATGGCAGCTATCCGCAGAAACGAGTACTACCAGCTTGTCATCTTGCTGCGAAGTCGGATATTCAATAGGATCTTCATTGTTAAAATCCGTCAAAGCCACTTGGTAAGTAAGCACATAATTGCCACCCTCCGGAAGCGGGATCATCGGACTGATGATCCAGTTCTTACAGGAAGTGCCGTAGAGGTTCATGTAAGCATGGTTCCCTCCCAAGACTCCATTTCTTGCACCGAAGTTCCATGTACCGGAACCAGTGCCGAAGGCCATTCCGCTCATAATATCGCTGAGCAGACCTTGTTTCTTAGTCCATTCGCCTTGTGTAGCGAGGTCATCTACATACGGGATGCCGATGAGAGTCTTGAACTGAACGGTCTTGGAACCGCTGGTAGCACCACCATCGCAAACACTCTTAACACGAATCTGATACGAGGTGTACGGAGTAAGACCCGTCAAAGGAATAGACGTGTTCGTGGTGTTCTTCAGCAAGTACGTCCAGTCGTCATACGCACCGCCTTTGATCTCGATGTTGTAGGTCTGGCTACCACCGGAGACGGTAAGTGTTGCGCTGTTCGCCGTGATGTCTGTAATGTCAGCCGTTTCCGGGCTGTCACAAACGATGATAGGACCGCTGCTAGGGGTGTACTCAAATGTACACTTCGGGAGATAGGCCACTACAGAACCAGCTGCTGTACCGCTGCTACGATAACGACTTGCACCGGTCAAAGAAGCGCAGTAGAAAGATGCGCTCTTGTAGTTACCGGCAGTCGTTACCAACCAGTCGAACACCAGGTTTCCACCATTGTAGGTGTACCCATCATCGAAGACGACCGTCAGCGTTGTGCCCGTTGCATCCATAGCACCGGTGTAGACAACGGTCAGGTCGTCCTCAATCCATCCGTTGGATAATGAGGTTTCATCGGTTTCACCGATTCTAACCTGGAACGTACCCGTCCATGCCTCCGAAGCCGGAGAGGAGAGATAGAATGTCATCTGGGAGATCGTACCGCCATTCATGCCGGTCAACAAATTCGCCGGATAGAGACATTGCGAGCGAGCGTTCTGTGTATCCGCATACAGACCATATGCCGGAACATAGGAGCTCGTAGCCGTACTGTCAGCCACAGTTAACTCACTCTGTGCCATCACCTGCAAACTTACACAACACAGCATTACCATAAAAAGGCATGCTAATTTTTGAGTAAATTTTGTCATACGTTTTTAATTAGAGATTAAACAATAAAATTAACTATAAATCAAACAAATGTTGTATTTTACTATGCAAAAACGACAATTTGGCGGCAAAATTACAAAAAGTTTTTGAAATGCGCAAGTATTTTACAAAAAAAATATCATTTTGTCTATCTTTTGTCATTTTTAGTTTACAAATAGGCAGAAAAGCGAAAGGCAGAGAGAGGGTACAAGGATAGCAGCGCATCAGTCACGTGTCACGAATATCCCCCTAATCACCCCCTAATAACCCCCTTATCACCCCCTAATCACCCCCTTTTGAGAGTAAAAAAGAAGCCCCCCGGCCCCCTGAAGGGGGAGGAGAAGGGGGGGGGGGGAAGGGGAAAAGACAAACCCCACCCGACCTCCCCACAAGGGGAGGAGAAAGGGAAAGGGGAAGGGAAAAAGACAAACCCCACCCGACCTCCCCACAAGGGGAGGAGAAAGGGAAAGGGAAAGGGGAAGGGGAAAAGACAAACCCCACCCGACCTCCCCACAAGGGGAGGAAAAAGGGAAAGGGGAAGGGAGAGGGAGGGAGAGGAAGAAAGGGAAACCCCACCCGACCTCCCCACAAGGGGAGGAGAAAGGGAAAGGGGAAGGGAGAGGGAGGGAGAGGGAGAGGGAGAGGGAGAGGGAGGGAGAGGAAGGTGAAAACAAAAACGCTCCCCGTGAGGGAAGCGCCTTTGCAAGAATTACTATGGTGTTTGGTTGCGCAAATGCCAGTTGCGCGGGGTAACTTGACCAGTTACGCGAGGTAAGTTGACCAGTTGCGCGGGGTAAGTCTGTTATTTGCGGGGATCGGGTACTTTCTGTCCGGCGGCGTTGTACCACTCATCATTGAGAATGATGTACAAGTTGTCGCGGTATATGAGCTTGCGTGCGCCCTTCTTACCATCGAAGATATTATCGATAGCCTGATGCTTGTCGTAAACGGTCAAGGTATGGATGAGGATCGTAGTACAAGTTTCTCCTTCCACACGCACCGTATCGGTATAGACACCCACAGGTGTTCCGGCAGGATAGGTGATCGTTTGACCGGCAAGATACGGATGGAGCGGGTCGTTATAGGTAAAGGGCAGTTCCTCCAGATCCACCATGCTTTCCGCATACAGCGTATCCGTGTCGTCTGCCAGATAAGAAACGATGAGCGTCATGATACTATCGCAACCGATCGAGGAAAGGAGCGTGTCACGATAGATGCCGGCACGGTTGTATGTCTTATCATTCCATATATAGTTATCGCCCGCGCAGATAGATACTTCTTCATCCAATGCGTATTTCCTCGGCTTGACATAGAGGTCGAGCGTTACGACACTATCGCATCCGTGCTCCTGCGAGAGGAGCTTACGATGGTAAATACCGGTAGCTGTCTTCGGCAGGAAGTCATAGCCGGTGAATTGCTCACCCTCGCAGATAGTATCCGTAAAGAACGTCTCTTGCGCCGGGAAGACCTCTATCTCTAGTTGCTGTACGCTATCTCGTTTACCGGCTCTTGCCTCCGCATCGGTAGCATAGAAGCAGGTAGGATACGAATGGATCCCCGGTTTTGTCACTTCTCCGTCAAGCGTAATACCGCCGATAGTAACATCCTCGTACTGGCAAGCCGAAGCCGGTTCAATCGTCTTATCGAAATAGCCGAGGCGGACATTATCGACATGTACCACCATACCGGTATTGGAAGTAGTACGTGCCTCCCGATAGAGACCGATACGGACATTCTTCCCCGCATACGGGGCAAGGCTGTAACGAACGCGCATACCCGTAGAGGAGATATCGCGTAGCTGCATACCCGGTTGGTTGGTATTCTGCCACTTAGCGAGGATATTCCTGCTCTTCCACGTTGCGCCACCATCCTCGGAAACGATGATCATAACATAGTAATCATCCTTGACATCATTATCGGTGATGGCGTTGCTGGTAGCGAGATGGGCTGTGTTACAAGCCGTGAGCGCGAGATCCATCGAGAGATGGACGCTATCATCTTCCGGCAAATAGAAAGCAGGCGTGATCATCCAGTGATAATCCGCATTATAACCGATAGCGGCATAGTGCGGTCCCTGGAGACCATTATTATCAGTCTTACGCGAGAAGCTCCAGTTATCCACACCACGCGCAACAACACCGGTAGAATCGAGTACATTATCGGCGTGCGCCTTACTGAAGGTCCATTCGTTAGCGCTGACAGTAGTCGTGAACTCCTCGAGGAAGTACGGACTACGGTTGGTCTTAAAGGTAGCTTTCTGCGAGAAGCTGCTCTCTCCCCATCTGTCACCGCAGAGCGCCTGAACACGCCATACATAGGTAGATAGCGGCTGGAGCCCCTTCACGGTACAAGTATTAGATTCTACCACGTCGTTGAAGACGAATGTTTCTTCTTTCGCGAAGAACGGATCGGTAGACACTTGCACGCGGTAGGTACCGGCAGAATCAATAGCATTCCACGTCAGTACAGCATGCTCCGTACCTATCTGCAGTTCCTTCAAGTCAGTCGGGTCTTTACACTCCTGACGATGCGCAAACGAGATATCATCAATCCAGATATAATCGCCCGTCTTTTGCGCCTTGCTGCCCTTCTCATGGAAGGAAGTCATGAACGCGATATACGGACCGGTAGCGCCCGTGAGCTCAACCTTCATCTGCTGGAAGAGATAGTCGTTCTCAGGCGTAGCCTGGTCTTCGACAGAGAGCGTACCATCATAGGTAACCGTATCAATCGGCACGAAGGTAGATACATTGGCCGGATCGGTCATTGTACCGACAATGACAGACTTCGAGTAAGTCGAGCCGGTGTATGACATTGCGACAGAGTCGTTGGCAGCCGAGATGCAAGCCGGACGCATCCAGAACATCACTTGCAGCGTATCGTATGCCGTTACATCCATTGCAGGCATAGCCGCATACGGCTGATAGGTGAGACGCGAGCTGGTAGTAGCACGCATCATGAGGGCGTTCGAACCGGTATAACTATAAGAATAATTCTTTGAATTCTCCTGATTATACGGATCGTAGTTTGCGTTCACCCATGCTGCACCCTCTTGTGCGGCATCGCCATAGGTCCAGCAGAGTGTCTGGGTGTAGTTTTTCTGTCCCTCAATATTCATCCAACCATCGGCAGGCTCGAAACTACAGGTATAATCCGGAGTGAGAACCACGCAGTCAGTATTGAAATTGACAGGCTTAGTCGATGCCGAAGTACTCGTACCATTGGTCTGGAATACATACCACTGGTAGTTCATCGCCGGAGTCAAACCGGTCAATTGGTACGAAGTACCGGTAGTTTGAATACGATTTATTTCTTTGCCTGTTGCATCCAACAGAACAATCACTGTTGTGTACTCCGGATGATGGGTATTCCAAGCCAAGGTAGCCGAAGTAGAAGTAATACCTGTAGTACGCGTGCTCGTCGGCGGGAAGAGTGTGTTGCCAACCGGTTTAACAGCCAGATCATCGATATAGAAGAGACCCGGAGCCGGCTGGAAGAGCACGATAAACTTACCTTGCGCGAACTCCAACGGCATCTGCTTGAGTTCCCAATAACGGAGACCAGCCGGGTCATTGGCTACATTATCACCCGCCTTGAGTTCGGTCTGCATATAGGTGAGCGTATCCAATATCTGCAGCGAGCTGAAGTCACTCGGATCAGTCAGCGTACCAACAACAATGGAGTGGCTATATGCATCATTCAGATAGGTAGCGTCCGCAATCTTATTGCGATTCGTGGAAAGATTATGAGTCTGGTCATAGTTAGCGAAACAACGCCCATAGAACTCCAACATCATGGTATCGAAGCTGCAGTTGAGTTCCGGCAGGACGATATAGGAATTGAAGTTTGCTTCTGTGGTATGGATACGCAGGGCATGGCTGTCATTACGTCCCACCTCGAGGTGTCTGGACGCATTGTACGTTGTCAGCGGTCCGGATGTTTCGTATCCCTTACGTTGGATCAGCCATTGGTAACCATTTGCCGGAGCATCATAGGTCAGGCCGACATGGAAGCAACCCGGCTTGAAGTACAGCGAGTCACTTGCATCACCGCCCAGGACATCATTGGCCTCCCAATCGGAGCTATTATCAAAGTTCCAGACGAAGTCCGTTCCGTTCATATTAGGCTCCATCGGCAGACAAAGCGTACGGAAGGCCAGCTTGGTGGCGTTTGCACTTGCGTTGGCGAAGTTCTTCGCAGCGGAAGGCCATGCAGCACCAGACAAAGTAGCAATATAATCGGTTTGCGGATCCAGATTCTCCACGAGTTGCGACGTTACACCGTTCAGATTCGTGAAGGAAGCCACATCGACACCGGTAGCGGCATTGGTAATAACAAGATTCCACGGGCCACCGATATTATCCCACTCTACGAGTGCACTGGTGCCATCGGCCGTTACTTTCTTCAGCGACACGAGACTCACGCCCTTCGGAGCACCGAGAGCAACGGAATCCACGCAGATATACGTACTATCCGACGGCTGCTTCGGCATATGCAGTACCACCTGCTTCGTAGCTACTGTAGTCTCATCGAGATCAAGGGTAAAGTAACTATATCCGTATTTCTTCTTGGATGTATAGCCACCAATGACATTCCCATCCAGTGCATCGAGACGAATCGTAGCCAAATGCTGATAGGTATCGAAGTCCTTATCCTTCTCAATCGTACCGACCTCGAGTATCGCATTCGTTTGGGCTATCGGCAGTTTGGAACCGAAATCCAAATAATCGGGACGCACCTTGAACTCGAAGGAACGCGCTTGTGCATTATCGATAGCAGGGAAGATAATGTATCCACCGAAGTATTCTCCGCGCGCATGCATCATCAGCGCACCATTCGTCGTACCTACCCCCTGCAGCGAGTAGTGATACGTAGTATCATTGGTGCGGCTATGCGGATAATACATATAAGACTGCGTTTCCGCGCCAATGGTATCGCGTCCGGCTACCAACGCCGGGTGGAGGTAGTAGTTATCACTCTCAGAGTTCGGACTACGCTGCCACAATTCGGACTTTTCGAAGCCGAAAGCATAGCTGTCCGCGAAGTAGAACTTGGTACTAAACTTAACCGGAGTACGCATCCACGAACTTACCGCTCCCTCGTCACACACGGTCCGCGCAAAGACATAATAGGAGGATGCCGGAGTAAGCCCCGTAAGCACGATATGTGTCGAATCGAGTGTCATCTTCGGCGCCGCATTCAGATAGCGAGTAATATCACCGGCATTGTTATACTGGGATTCCGTAAGGACTACCACTTGCCACTGCGCATCATCTTGCTTATAAGGCGTAAGACGTAACTCTGCCGATTCGAGCGAAGAGCCGATGAACTTCAGCTTCGGTGCATTACAATTCGATACATACTCCAGACCGATATTATCGATATCAATATCAATCGTCGTTCCTTGGTAAACACCGGAGGTGAAAGCAATACGATCATACATCAATTCATAGTCTGCCAGAATCATCTCATGGTGCACGAACGCAAATTGCGTTGTATTGAACGTATCAATCGGCACAAAGGTTGACAAATCTTCCGGATCGGCTATCGTACCCACATACAACCGCCCGGTACTGGTACTACTGTACGGGCAGATATCAAACGACAGTTTGGTATCGTATAAATCCGCATCAACAGCCGGCAATACAAGCCATGAAGCGTAAGAAGGGCTATACAAGTCAACAGCCTTCGATCCATTGCTTTGAGCGGAGACCACCTGCGGATACGTAGTGCCACCTCGCAGGAGCCAACAACCGATATCTCGCGTATTGGCACTATAACTCTCGAAGTCCTCAAATAACGGCAACGGCACCCCACCGGAAGTCGGACAAGGGGTCTTAAACGACGCATAGGTCATGGAAATAGCCGTACTATCACCGCCTTCACAGATACCTTGTGCATAGACATAGTATTGCGTCGCCGGATTGAGATCAGTAATCAGAACTTCATCCGAATGGTTGACAATCGTATCGAGCAGATAGTTATATTTCGGTTTCTGATCCTCCGTCAAGAGTTTATCAGACAATAGCATACGATAGGTATCCTGATAGCCTTTCCAGCTAATAACAGCTCTATCCTCACCCACGCTATCCACCGTGAAGGACTGGATCTGGCGGCAACGCGGAATCAGTTCTACAGATATCTCCGAGATATACGCATAGTTGGTTTTACCGAAATCGGAGAGGAACATAATGTTTCGTCCCAGATCACCCATATAGTCACCCTCGTAATTTTCGAAGCCTACGGAATAGGGATCCCAAGCGGTATGACTAAGGTTGAGCGTATCGATAGCCACGAAGGTATTCAAGTCACTCGGGTCCGTAATCACTCCGACGATAATCTGACTATTATAGGAGGAAGTACTATAACCACGTCCCCAGAAAGTAACCTGATACTTCTTAATCGAGTCTACCTCCAATTCCGGCATAATCGCATAAGCACCTACCGTGCTGGACGATGAGGAAACATAATCATAGAAATAGAGGTAGTTATTATCATCATGCTTATAAGTGGACGAATTATTGACATACGGGATATACGAGGATGAGGCCGTCTGGGTCTTGCTACCTACAGTCCAACAAGGTCTCTCACCGGATGAACCGGTAGTAAATCCTTCTTTATCGCTAAAGGTAATGGTACCCATCTCTTCCGGTGTCAAGGACGAGCAAGGTGTAGTGAACGACAGACTATTCCATTGAGACATCGTAGCCGCGTCACAGAGAGCCGCTGTATAGACGTAGTACTTCGTCTGCGCCTCCAGCACGTTCACCGATTGCGAACGACGACTAATCGTATCCAGATAAACGAGTTGGCTAGCCGGCACTACATAGTTCTCTCTTGCCAAGTTTGCATCCGAGATAGGCGCATTCGTAATCATCAGAATCCATTGGTCATTCGTACGAAGACCGCTGCTGACACGTACACTGGTAGTGGTCAATTCCGAGATGCTCGGCTTGGTCAACGGACAAGCCACCGATACAAACGATACATCGTCCAGATATGCGTAAGACGTTGCATTATACGGCGTACGCCATGCGACATACTTTGCCGAAGCCGGAATGACACTTGCATATTCGCTAAGATCATAGGTATATTGTATACTATTGGCCACTCCCTGTACCGAGTCGATCACAACAAACGTACTCAAGTCCGTCGGATCTGTCATCACGCCTAATACCCATCTATACGATGTGGATGCATACATATAGAACGTTACCGCAATATGGCTCAAGGTATCGCCGTTAATCTCCGGAGATACCACATAAGCTACTCCGTAAGAAGACGAGCTACCATATAGACGGAAGGTATTCGAACCGGAGTTAGAATAAGTGGTCGAATTATAAATATATGGGATATACGTAGATGTAGCTTTCGGATCACTATTCGCACTATACCAGCAGGAAGGCACCTGTCCTGTTCCGGATGCGTGGGAATCAAACGTCTCTTTATTCGCTTTCGTAGGGTCTAACAGTTCGCAAGACGTCTCCGCGGTCGTTGCTACCCAGGCACTATCCCCACAAAGGCTGCGGACATAGACATAATAGGTATGTAATGCTTGCAGGCCTTCCAAGTGGAAAGTCTTGCCCGCAATGACAGTATCACGCACGACATCCAAAGAGGGGTTATACGAGTTATTCTTTACTGCATTGAGATTAGCATTCGACGAAAGCACTTTCAATTCCCATTGGTCTGTATCCGAGAGGCCTTGCCAAGTGATATCGATAGAGTGCGGTGCGAAATTCGACTGCTTGAAATCATATGCATCAATACATGACGGATCCTTGAGTTCGACATTATCAATGAACACATGACTACTCATCTCCAAATTACTACCCAAGCCGGTAGTGATTGCGATATTCTCATGTGCCAACTCATAATCAGAGAGGATGAAACGTACTTTCTTAAACGCCGCTCCTCCGCTTACATAAACGGTATCAAACGGCACAAAGCTGCTCTGATCCTCTATATCCTCCATCGAGCCCACGTATACTACGGCGGTAGATGATGTACCACCTTCCTCCGTACGTACCTCGAACGCAAGGAGCATATCAGAGAGGTTTCCATCTATCGCCGGCAGGATAGCCACCGAGCGGTGAATAGTACCGGAAGAATAGAGATCCAGCACTTTCTCCGGATATCCGGCCGTACCGGCATTTGCAATACGCGGATAACCCACACCCATATAGTCGGCTAATTGCCAACAACCAGCTGATGTACTCTCGATATTATATTCCTCGAAAGAATCTTTGAATGGGAATGTTTCCTCCCTACAAGGGGTAGCAAAACTCATCTCTGTCCACCAATCGGGATCGCAAGTAGCACGCACATAGAGATAATAGGTAGCATGCGGTGTGAGGTCTCCGAAACCGAACTGAGGTTTTGCATTCGGGTTATTCCACTGCAACGAATCAGCGAGCACCACCCCACGCAAAGCTTGAATCTCCTCGAATGTCTTATGCAAACGATCCGTTTCTTTCAAAGCCGTACGAGACAGGAAGACCTCCCAGAGATCCCAAGAAGACTCCTCCCAACGCATGGTAATGGAATCCGGCTCAATCTGCAACTCAATATTGGTCGGAGGCACACAATCAGAAAGCTCTTCAACGGTAATCTCATCGATATAGTTGATGGTGTTCTGACTCATCTTCATCACATCATCCCATACGATAGCGATTACACCGTCCGGACCGGTATAGTTCGTGAAGTTCGCATAGCAGCGAGTGTAACCTTCCGTATTGAGCGTAAAATGCGAAACAGGCACAAAGGTATTGATATCCATCGGGTTGGACATGATACCGATCGTAGCATGTGCCTGATTGAAAGTATTACTTCCACTCAAGTAAAATTTCACCTGCACATTCGACAAGTCTTCTACCATCGGGAGAGTAATCCATGTATCGGCACCTCCACGCTTACTCATGAACAAGCTACCCAAACCACCGTAGGAGTATTTCGAGTCGGTGAGAAGAGCCGGATAGGTCGTTCCGTTATTACCAAACACGCCTAAACCGGTAACAAAACTACCGGACATACCGGGGATGGTATATTTAGTAGTCGTAGATGTCTCGAAATCGAAATAATACGGGATTGCACGTTGTGGCGCAAGCGTTACGAACGGATAGCGGTACGACCACTCGGTACCGGCTGCCAGTACATAGACGTAGTAAGGCCTATTCCAACTATGATCAGCCTCCAATTGGGTACAACGATAACTATTGGCCGTTACCGTAGCCTGGTCAACAATCGCAGAGGAGGCAGGATGAGTAGGATCCACCTCGGTATTGGTAATCAACACATTATACGAGGAAGCATTACCTTCCCACGAGATATCCGCATAAGTATCGCGCGGGTTGACCGTAATCTTCGTTACTTTGTTGACATTCTTACGATACTCAATCGTCAGATTATCAAGATAGAACAGGTTCTGACGGTCGAAACGGCTGACAAATGCCACATAGGCGCCCGTGCCATCGTATGAACCGAGGTCTACTATGTTCTCCTGAAACGTCATATTACCCCATACTTCCACCGTATCCACGGGCACGAACGTAGTAATATCATCGGGGTCGTCCATGACGCCAACGATGATGCTACGGCCATACTGACGACCGGTATAAGTATACACCGTGCTCCAGAAATGCACTTGACACTGATTTATCTGGAAACCGTCGTTCAGAGTATCCGTCAAAGCCGGCGTAGCCAGATATACATAGCGGTCAGCCGGAATAGCCTGTTCCGGTTTGGATGTTTCGCCGCCGGAGAAAATAACCGAAGAAGTAACATCCGGAGAATAATATGCCCATGCCGTAGCCGATGCTCTCGAGTTGACAAACGGGTTGGTATTCTGGGTATTGCCAGCCCACACCCAATCTACATCTCGGATGGTACCTGCCGGATAGTTAAAATTCTCTGTAAATGGCACGTTCTTGATGGTACGAACTTTGAAGCCAAACGGCATTCCTTCCGTCAGTTCACTGCTCCAGGAACTAATCTCATCGCCGCAGATAGAACGCACATAAAGAAGATACAACTCACCTGCCTCCAAGATCAAATCCTTGTTCGTTTCATCTGTTATTTGACCATGATAAACGATTTTCTCCGGCGTATCCATCTCAATCTCATCTATCATATCCGGGTCAATCGTATCTTGAGTTACCACCACTTCAAAATAATCTGCATCGAAACTGGCCATCCAAGCGATATTCACCTTACCGGCGCCTTTATTGGTAGCCATAAGGTTATAAGGAACGGTACACTCCGGAGCAGACTGAACCTTGATACTATCCAAGACTATACCACGACCGAGGTTGTCTTTTCCCTCAAAGGCAATCTGATAAGTTCTTCCCGCTTCAGGCAAGGAAATCTTCACACGTTGCCAATCCGAACTGGCCGTGCTGTACTCCGCCAGAGTCTTCCATGACAAACGCTCATCGGTACGGTATAACACACGCAGCGTATCACGGTCTGCGCCCCATTTCGGGTTCGCATAATAGAAGATCAACTCAGGCATGTACACCTTCGTCGGACGAAGATCCATCACCTTACTTACCAGGCGAGTCTTGTAGCCCTGCGTTTCACCGGTGGTATTGCGCAGATAGGCACGACGCGAGCCCTCGTATGCCGTAGACGGCCAGGACAAGCCATCGCCCACACTCTCTACCGCCCAGGGAGTCTCTCCTACTACATACTCCTGCGTCCAGACTTCTTCCTGGATACCATTCTCAAAGCCCTCGTCGATAAGGACGGTACGCGCATTGAGAGTCATCACTGTTGCCACAGAGGCAATGAACAAACTGAGTAGATGTTTCTTCATAACAAACATTTATCCTTTTATAATTAAACTCAAAATGATCTAATGTTCCCAAAAATACAAAATAGTGCGCAAAATTACACAAAATAATTCATATTCGCAACAATTTCATATATAAAAATTCAAAAAACGCGCATTTTGCCAAATGTAGTTTACACAAGAGGAGCGGCCCATATCGGGTCGCTCCTCTTATTTACACCTTATATATTACGCGTGCGCGTTAGATAGAAGCTTTGTAAGCCGCAGCGTCCATCAAGTTATTCAGTTCCGATGCATCCTTGACGCTGATTTTGATAATCCAACCTTTACCATAGGGATCGTTGTTGACCAATTCCGGAGCTGCATCCAGCTCTTCATTAATCTCAAGCACCTCACCCGTCACAGGCATATTCAGGTCACTCACGGTCTTGACAGCCTCGATAGAACCGAAGACCTCTCCTTGACCAACCGTCTCGCCCATAGTAGGGACATCAACAAACACGATCTCGCCTAATTCAGACTGAGCATAATCGGTAATACCCACGTAAGCCTCATCGCCTTCTACGCGAATCCATTCATGCTCGCTGGTATATTTGATATTTTCAGGAAAATTCATATCTTTTTACTTTAAACTTCAAACTAAAAACTTATCTCACAGGTGTTCCCGGGATTTGGTCACCCAGCGTACTCATTGCGCAGCGGAAACCGATTTTTGACGAAGCCTTATCCTGGTCAAGGTAACGACGCGTACTCGGGTTCAGCCAATAGATACGATCCGCCCACGAACCACCTTTGTAAACGCGGCTTTTCTTGGTAATACGCGGAGCCAGGATATCGGTCGGGTCGGTTTTAACCTCCTGAAGGTTAGCAACACCCACTGTATCCAAAGGATAATCGGTCTCAAACAAGCTGGCGAAATCGCCATCCAGCACGTCGCGCTTATCATCCTCTTTACCCCAGGTGATCTTCACGCAGCCGACAGAATCAATCTCATACTTACCGTTGTCATCCAACACGGCATGGCTGTAGATATTACCACGATAAGAGTTATACTCGCTGGTCTCCTGATAGGTTGTCTCGCGATAGACATCCATTACCCACTCATTCACATTGCCGGCCATATTATACAGACCGAAATCGTTCGGCGCAAATTCATCAACCGGGTTGGTGATGACACGACGGTCATTCAGCGCACCGCTGACACCCATCATATCGCCACGGCCGCGAACGAAGTTAGCCTGCATCTGGCCCAGGTTCTTCTTCGACATATCACGGGGGTGATAACCGCTCCACGGATAAACCTTACCCTCGATAGTCAGACCGTCTTCGCCTGCAATAGGAGCGTAAGCGGCAAACTCCCACTCCGCCTCCGTCGGCAAACGATAGCCCGTCACGAAAATACCATCGGCAATATTCACTTTGCGCTCATTGCCGTAACTGTCATATTTCGGACGACGGCCGTAATCCGGAATATAAGTCTCGTCCATCAAGTATTTCTCCGTATTGAATACAAACTTATCGCGGATCCACTCGTAGCTCGGACGATACATGGTTACGGTCTGCTCCGGATCCTCCGGACTTACCTCCTCGTATGCATACATCTCGTAGCCCGTCTCCTGCTCCCACTCATCCTTATAAGCCTCATCGTCTGTAGGCTGGAGGTCAGCGAACGGAGGAATAACGATAGCGCCCGCATTGATCAACGCCATCTCGTTCACACGGTCAGTACGCCATTGGCAATAAGCCATAGCCTGCTCCCATGTCACACCTACGATAGGATAGAACGAGAAAGCCGGGTGCTCGAAATAGTTGTTCTCATAAGGATCATTGTAAGCCAGATCCTCGCGCCATACCTTATGGTCCGGACGAGCCTGATCAACCAATTCCGGAGCCACCGCGCCGAATACGTACTGCAACCAATGCAGGTACTCGTTCCAGTTCAAGTTCGTTACCTCGTACTTGTCCATGTAGAACGAACTAACCGTCAGCGTACGGGTTTCGTTGTTACGCGGAGCTGTCAGGAACTCATCCTTCTCTCCTACCGTGAACGAACCACCCTGAATAGGTACCATACCTACCGGATTGACATTACCAACACCTTCGTTGGCTTCAAAATTCGTGGTACGCTCGTCGAAATAATTCCAACCGGTGGTGTTACTGATACGTGTGTTCAACTCACGCCGGTTGCATGCTACCGCAACCATAGCCACCAAGACGATTAAAAGATACTTTTTCATACTTTTTATATTAGTTTTTCTTTAAACTTTGCACTTCTACACGCACGCATCCAGTACGCGCATACATAAATCAGCCTGCAAATGTACTGCTTTTTTCGCACATACGCAAATTTTTGGTTATTTTTTTTGCATATTTGCAACTTTTTTACTAATTTTGCAGCGTGAAAGTGCAAATTATGGCAATCGGCAACGTGACGCCTGACAGTTTTTATGCTTCGTCACGGTTGGGAGACACGCCCCAAATAGTAGCATGGGCGCGTGCCGCGCTGGCTGACGGTGCGGACATTCTCGATATAGGAGGATGCTCCACCAGACCGGGAAGCACACCGGCTTCGGAAGAAGAGGAATGGGAACGGGTCGCGCCGGCAATCGAAGCATTGAGAGAGACGGTTCCGCAGGCGCAGTTATCGCTTGATACCTTTCGGCCGGAGATAGCCCGCCGGGCACTCGAGGCTTTCGGACCAATGATCATAAATGACATCTCCGGGGGAAACGAAACCATGTATGATCTGGTCCGGCTTCATAACGTACCGTATGTCTTTACCTTCAGGGGAGACTATAGCAAGCTGAATATCTTAGACAATGCCCGGGATATACAGTGGATACTGGACCCCGGATTCGGATTTACCGGAAGCACCGATGCCGATTATGAATGTATGCGTAACATGGACCAATTGCGAGCCTATAACCTCCCGATACTGGTAGGCGTAAGCCGCAAATCCATGGTCTGGCGTCCGCTTGGACTAAAACCGGAAACATGTCTCTCCGCCACACAAGCGCTGCAGATGTACGCCCTCGGACACGGTGCCACGATTATCCGGACGCATGACGTGCGCGAGACCGCGCAAACCATTAAATTATACGAACTATGCAACTCTTAGCTTTTTCTTTTGGATGGAAAGATCTCATTGACATCCTATTGGTAGCAGGAATCTTATATTACACCTACCGGCTTCTCCGCCGCACCGGTGCTTCCAACCTGTTCTGGGGTATTCTGGCGTTCATCCTCGTTTGGTTCCTTGTCAGTTTTGTCTTCCAACTGGATCTGACCGGAGCGCTCTTCGATCGTATTATCTCTGTCGGAGCCATTGCGCTTATTGTCATTTTCCAGGAGGAGTTACGTATGTTCTTCTACCGTGTTGGCTCACGTTTTTCTTCATGGAAGATTTTTCGTCCCCGGATTGCTACTGACGACCCGAAAGCGCGTCAACAGATTTTGGAAATCACACAGGCATGCCGCCATATGGCATCAACGAAAACAGGTGCGCTCATCGTTCTTGCCGGAGCGGGAAACCTCAAAGAAATCGTTGATACGGGAGAGAGACTGGATGCGCAGGTATCCGCACGGCTTATAGAGAATATCTTCTTCAAAAACACTCCGCTTCATGACGGGGCTCTGGTTATCCGCGATGCCAAGATGCTCGCTGCCGCATGTATCCTTCCGGTCAGCAAAGACCAGACCATACCGCAACACTATGGTTTACGCCATCGAGCAGCGCTGGGTTTAGCAGAAAAATCCGACGCCACGTGCATCGTGGTGTCGGAAGAATCAGGCCTTATCTCTATAGCCAAAGACGGACAAATCCGGGAAGTGAAAGAAGATGAATTATTCCTCGTACTTCAATCGGCCATGACGTCGAACAGCTGAGCTGCGATACGCATCGCGGCAAATCACGCACTGGCCGGGTTCCGGCATTTGGAATAATATCGTAAATTTCAGTCCTATCGTAAGATCATTCACCCTGCTGGGAAAATTCGTGGTGGACATAATGTCATTCACCTGAAGATTTTCCACCATGGTCCGTGTGTTGTAAGCCTCGCGGGCATTATAGCTTGCCGGAGAGGTAAATCCTTCGTTCGTTCCCGACGTATGGATATCCAACACACCATAATCCACAAATGCCGCCATACGGTATTCGATCTTCCGTTTCGGGACATCGTATCCCACTGCATCATTCACCACACCGATCCGGCCTCCGATTTCGAAACTGACATCCAAATCCAGATTGAGTTTCGCATTCGCACTTCCTTTTAACGGATAATCAGAGAAGAACTGGTAATCCGGCATATTGCGGAATTCGTCAAAAATCCGGACACCGTCCGCACTAATATAGCGGCCAAAAGTATTGACAGTGGCTGTTGTATGGGCTTTTGTCAGCGCATGATACCCGATCTTGACACCGGCGAGCATGTAGAATTTACGATGCTGCACACCTATCATAAGAGGCACGCGGAGCGCCAGATCATTATATGTATCATGACGGTTCTGCACTTCGTACACATAATCGAATTTGTCTCCGTCCAGATCCGTCTGTTCTTTCAACTCCACCAGCATATCGCTTCCCTGAAGGAAAGCCGTCATTCCCCCCTGGAGTCCGACACCCACGTCAAACAAAAAGCGAGTCTGGCCATAGGTAGGACCGGCCTGCAGCTCATACAGGAAACCCGCTCCGCCGGCTACGCCGAAACTGGGACCGAACATGCTTTCGGATGGCAGGAACGTCCATTCCCCCAACTCCCCGTAAGCGCCGACATAGTTGTTTACCTTCGCGCTCACCGGAATGCAAAGCACCAACGCGAACAGTAAAACCCAATATGATGGATGTTTTTTCACTAACTTTTTCACCAAATTATTTGTATTTTTCATTTTTTTGTAGTATCTTTGCACCCGATTTTGGAATCGTATAAAGATATCCTATGGTCTTTTGCGGTTGCAAAAGTACAGTTTTTTTTTGATATACGCAAAATTTTTATCGTTTTTTTTACATTTAGTACAAATTTTACACAAAATATGGCATTTAATCGCACTTTAATTACTGCTGCACTCCCGTATGCGAACGGTCCAGTGCATATCGGGCACCTCGCCGGAGTGTATATTCCTGCGGATATTTATGCCCGCTACCTACGTCTGAAGGGCAAAGAAGTAATGTTCGTTTGTGGCAGTGACGAACATGGTGTGCCCGTAACCATCCGCGCACGGAAAGAAGGCATCACTACCCAACAGGTCGTTGACCGCTACCACGAACTGATCAAGCGTTCTTTCGCTGAATTCGGTGTGTCGTTCGATATCTATTCGCGCACTACTTCCCCCACTCATCATCAGTTTGCCGCCGATTATTTCCGCAAGATGTATGAGGACGGCCAGTTTGTAGAAGAGACTTCGGAACAATTTTATGATCCGGAAACGGGGCATTTCCTCACAGACCGTAATATCCGGGGGGAATGTCCGCGGTGCCACTCGCTCGGTGCGTACGGAGACCAATGTGAGAAATGCGGTGCTACGCTCTCTCCCGATGAACTGATCAACCCTTATAACGCCGAGACCGGTAACCCGTTGGCAAAAAAAGCCACCAAACACTGGTACTTGCCGCTTGATCAATATCAGGCATGGCTCGAAGATTGGATCCTCAATAACCATAAAGAATGGAGGCCGAATGTTTACGGGCAATGCAAGTCATGGCTGGACGGAGGTCTCAAACCACGCGCCGTGACACGCGACCTCGACTGGGGCATACCGGTTCCCGTGGAAGGAGCAGAGGGAAAAGTGCTATACGTATGGTTCGATGCGCCTATCGGTTATATATCCAACACCATCGAATTATGCCGGCAACAGCCCGGGAAATACGGCGATTGGCAGAAATGGTGGAAAGACAAGGACACACGGATGATTCATTTCATCGGGAAAGACAATATCGTTTTCCATTGTATCGTCTTCCCTGCCATGCTGAAAGCGCAGGGGTACAACCTCCCGGACAACGTGCCGTCCAACGAGTTCCTCAACCTGGAGGGAGACAAGATTTCCACATCTCGCAACTGGGCGGTATGGCTTAATGAATATCTGGATGATTTTCCAGGCAAACAGGATGTATTGCGTTATGTGCTGACAGCCAACGCACCGGAGACCAAGGATAATGACTTCACCTGGGCGGATTTCCAGGCGCGCAATAACAACGAACTCGTCGCTATATACGGCAATTTCATCAATCGCGCGCTGGTGCTCACGGGCAAATATTTCGAAGGACGCGTGCCCGCATGCGGGGAAATGACCGATTATGACAAAGAGGTCATCGCACAAATCACCAGTTACAAATCACAAATAGAGAGCTTGCTCGATGCCTTCCGGTTCCGCGATGCGCAGAAGGAAGCAATGAACCTTGCCCGGATCGGAAACAAGTATCTGGCAGACACCGAGCCTTGGAAACTGGCTAAAACCGATATGAACCGCACATCTACGGTCCTTCATATCGCTCTGCAGATTGCGGCAAACCTCGCTATTGCTTTTGAACCGTTCCTGCCGTTCTCGTCCGAGAAATTGAAGAAGATGCTGCAACTCGATGCCACTATCGGATGGAACGAATTGGGACGTATGGATATTCTGCCGGAGGGACAGCAGTTAGGCGAAGTATCGCTGCTGTTTGAGAAAATCGAGGATGCCGCTATCAAGCACCAGCTGGACCGTCTCGAACGGATCAAAACGGAGAACGAAGCGGCAGCCAAAGCGGAAGCGCTCAAAAACTGGCGGCCGGAACCGATCAAGGAACCAACAACCATCGATAACTTCGACAAAATGGACATCCGGGTAGCTACCGTTCTTGAATGTACCAATGTTAAAAAATCAGATCGCTTGCTGCAGTTCAAACTCGATGACGGTATGGGAGGACGCACTATCCTTTCCGGTATTGCGCAATCCTATCCCGATCCTTCTGTTCTGATAGGGAAACAGGTATTGTTCATCGCTAATTTCCCTCCGCGTAAAATGATGGGTATAGAAAGCCAGGGAATGATTCTTTCGGCGGTAGATGCAGACGGACGTCTTATCGTAGTCACCCCTTCCTCTCCGGCTCATCCGGGAGCTGCTGTGGGATAATCGGCCCGTACTTTTCCTAAAGAATGGCATTCACGCGAATGCCATTCTTTTTTTCTTTTCGAAATTGAATCGAATGGTTTTCGAAATGTTTTGAAATATTAAATACGGTCAAAACGAAATATGCAATATATTATTTTTCAACACATTATGGATTGTATGTTTCGAAAATATGCTAAAAAGCATAATACGCGTGTGCGATTATTCAAAATAAATGTTGTAATTTTGCGTCGCAAACGACTGAAAATAACATTTTAAATATCATCAATATGGCAAATTACACGTTTAATGAGATTCACCAACAGCCGGAAATGTGGCGCAAGGAGTTGGCTGCGTTGATGGCGGTAAAGGATGAGGTAAGTGCGTTCATGCACAAGTATTTAACCCACGACACGGATATCGTGCTGACGGGAGCCGGCACATCGGCTTTCATCGGAGACGCAATAGAGCCGGTGATGCGTGGGATGTGGCGTAATGTGCGCGCAGTTCCCACTACGGATCTGATCACTCATGCGGAGTATCTGCTGGATGCCGAGCGGCCGTTACTGCTGATCAGCTTTGCCCGGTCCGGTAACAGTCCCGAGAGTGTGGGGGCGGTAAACATTGCTAACAAGCTGTGCAAGAATGTGGCGCATATCTACATCACTTGCAACAAGAACGGCAAACTGGCTTTGCAAGCCCAAGACAAAGAGAACATCCTTCTGCTGTTACTGCCGGAAGAGACGGACGACAAGAGTCTGGCTATGACCAGTAGTTTCTCTACCATGTTGCTGACCTGCCTGATGCTGGGTCACATAGATACATTGGAGAAGGACGTGGAGAAGATCGAGAAGGCTGTAAAAAATGCAGAGGTGGTAATCGAGCAATACGAGCCCGAACTGAAAGCCATCGGAGAACGTCCTTTTGAACGCGGCGTATTCCTTGGTTCCGGTGCGCTGAAAGGTATTGCGGAAGAATGTCATCTGAAGCTGCAGGAACTGACTGACGGCGCTGTGGTGTGCAAGTTCGATAGTTTCCTCGGGTTCCGCCACGGTCCGAAAGCAGTGGTGAACGACAAGTCTATCGTGGTATACCTGATGACGGACGAAGAGAAAATCATGCGCTATGAGCGTGACTTGGTACGCCAGGTGGACAGCAACAACAAACCCGTGGCGCAGGTTATTGTTATCTCCGGACGGGATTCGGAGATGGAGGAAGTGCATGCAGACCTGGTAGTTAAAATGCCGTACTGCAAGGCGGAGACGGATTTCTACGGCATCATACCGTACGTTCTTGTCGGACAATTATTGGGCTTCTATGCTTCGAAAGCGCACGGCCTGAATCCCGATGCGCCGTCGGTTAGCGGCAACATCCACCGTGTGGTTGAAGGTGTGACCATATACGAATAAATTCAAAATTTAAAATTCAAAATTACATATTATGGCAAAGACTGAAAATATCCTCCGTGTGATGGAGGAGCGTAAAAAAGCAACAGGAGTACCGATGACGTTATTTGCAGCGTGTCCTAATTCGCTGGCAGTCATCAAAGCATCGTTCCGCGCAGCGAAACGCAACAACTCGCCAATCTATTTCGCCACGACGCTGAACCAAGTGGACTGCGACGGCGGTTACACCGGCATGACGCAAGCTGAGTTCACGAAAATTCTTGCCCGTGAGGCAGCGGCTGTTCATTACACCGGTCCGTATGTAGTAGCTATCGACCACGGCGGTCCGTGGCTCAAAGACAAACAGTCGATCGAACGCTGGGACACCGAGCGCGCTATGAACGGCGTGAAGAAGAGTTATGAGGCGGCAATCCTCGCCGGTTACGACCTGATCCACGTGGATCCGACGGTAGATATTTTCCTGCCGAAAGGTCAGATCATTGACATCCATGTGGTGGTGAAACGTACGGTAGAGCTGATCAAGCACGCAGAGGACTTCCGCAAGGCGCATAATATCGCTCCTATCTCCTACGAGGTAGGTACGGAAGAGGTGCACGGCGGTCTGGCAGACGAGAAGACCTTTGACACCTTCCTGGAGGGACTGAAAGCCGGCCTGCATGAGGTAGGTCTGGACGACATCTGGCCTTGCTTCATCGTAGGCAAAGTGGGAACGGATCTGCATACGACGTTCTTTGACGCAGAGGTGGCACGCAAACTGACGGCGAAGGTACGTCCGTACGGCAGTTATATCAAAGGCCACTACTCCGACGACGTGGACAACCCCGAGGACTATCCGAAGGCGGGCATGGGTGCCGCTAACGTAGGTCCGGAGTTCACGATGAACGAATACGATGCGCTGGCGGAGTTGGAAGAAGAGGAGAAGAAACTGTACGCAGAAGGCAAGATCGCACAGCTGAGCCACATGACCGAAGTGTTGTGGCAATGCGTCTATGAGTCCAACCGCTGGAAGAAATGGCTGCACGGAGAGGAAGTAGGAAAAGACCTCAAAGACTGTACGCCTGATCGTCAGTTATGGCTGGTGAAGACCGGCTGCCGCTACATCTGGCAGAAGCCGGAAGCGCTGGTGGCACGGCAGATGCTGTATGACAACCTGGAGCGGCTGGGCATCCAAGCCGAGGAGGTGGTACTGATGCGTATCGAGCATAACATGGACAAATACTACAACGCATTCAATATTGTCAACCTGAATGACTATCTGAAATGAAAACCAGATTCTACATCTTCGCGCTCGCGCTCGCGTCCTTATTGTTAATGGGCGCGTGCGGGTGCGAAAATACGAGCCGCCAGACAGAGCCTACTCCGGTGGAGGAAGCGGACCTGTCCCTCATTACCCAGTCTGTACCCGTGACGGACAACTGGGTCTGGAGCGGCAAGCCGCAGATCACCGTGCATATAGAGAACCCGAATGCCGCTGCCGTAAAAGTGGGCGTGAAGGTCAAAATCAGTACGGATAAGAAAGTGGCGGTAACAGAGCTGCTGGACAGCGTGGAAATCGCCGGAAAAGGCAAGGTGGATCATATCATGACCACTCCGGAAGATATGGAGCCGGGGTTCTATCGCGCCGTATGTTTCGTGAACGGCAAGAACGCACGCTCGTTCATCTTCGGTATCGATCCTTTCCAAATCGTCTCGGAGCCGGATATGCAACCGGACTTTGACCAGTTCTGGCAAGCCGCGAAAGACCAGTTGGCGGGCGTGGAGATGGGTGCCAAACTGATTGAGATCGAGTCGAAGAGCAGCGCGGCGCGAAAGGTGTATCTCGTGGAGTTTTATTCCGTTCCGGATGGGTTGAGTGGCGAGCCGGTGAAGATACGCGGCTATTACTGCGAACCTCAGGACGGTCAGAAACATCCGGTGATCCTGCATTTCTATGGCTATGATACCGCAGGCAGCAAAGCTAAATGCGAATGTCCGTCCGGCGGATCGTCCCAGTATGCCGAGTTCTATCTCTCGCACCGCGGGCAATACTTGAACAACCGTCCCGCCTCTACCGGAAACCCGGGAGTGGAAGAGGATTGTATCAATATCTACGACTCCGACTGGTTCGCTTATCATTTCGGCGACAAGGATAGTTATTACTACCGCGGCGCCTTTATGGACGCAGTACAGGCGGTGCGGTTTATGGCTACCCGCGAGACAAGCGACATGACGAAACTCTTTGCCGAAGGGTCGAGCCAGGGCGGTGCGCTGACCTATGCCGCTGCGGCTTTGAGCGGATATCCTTTCTCCGCTATCGCTGCCAATGTGGCTTTCATGGGAGACTATGCGGATGCCTGGGACATAGGCGGTCTGGCGATAGAGACAGCCAAGCGGTGCCAGGGATCGAGGACAAAGGAAGAGGTGCTGACATTCCTCTCTTATTTCGACACAAAGAATCTGGCGACAAAGATATCCTGCCCCGTAATGGCAAGCAGCGGATTACAGGACGGCGTCTGCCCTCCGAGGACAAACGTAGTGCCGTTCAATAATCTGAAAACACCGGAGGACCGGAAGGAATATATCTTCGGTCCGGAAATGGGACACGACTATCCGAAGGGCTGGAGCCCGGTTGCGTTCTTTAAAAAATACATGTAATTATGAAGACATTTGATATTATCGCCTTGGGCGAACTGAATGTGGATCTAATCCTCAATAACATAGAGGGTTTTCCCGAAGTGGGCAAAGAGAAATTCGCCAAACAAATGACGCTGACGCTGGGTAGTTCGACGGCTATTTTTGCTGCGAACGCTGCGGCACTTGGCGCCAGAGTGGCATTCTGCGGCATGATCGGAAACGATAGCTTCGGAGACCTGGTAGAGAGTTCTTTGCGGGCGAAAGGCGTGGACACGCGCTATCTGATCCGCCAGGACAAGTACGCTACAGGCGCTACGATATGCATGAGTTACGATGAAGACCGCGCGAACCTGACATACCAGGGAGCGATGGACTACATGGGACTGGAGGACATCAATCCGGAGATATTCAAAGAGACCAAACATATCCATATCTCCTCTATCTACATGCAGAGCGGCGTTAAACGGGATCTGATGAAGATTCTGGAGCTATGCAAAGAGAACGGCGTCACCGTTTCGCTGGACAGCCAGTGGGATCCGACAGAGCAGTGGGATCTGGATTACAGACAAGTCCTGCCGCTCCTGACGGTATTCATGCCTAATGAGACCGAGTTGAAGTTCCTTACACGCAGCGAGACCGTGGAAGAGGCGATTGAGAAGATACGTCCATACACCAACGCTGCCGTCATCAAATGCGGTAGCAAAGGCTCTATACTCATACGCAAAGGCCAACCGAACCGCAAACAGGCGGCTCTGCTCAACGAGCACGTGGTGGACTGTATCGGCGCCGGGGACTCGTTCAACAGCGGATTTATCACACGTCTGGCTGCCGGGGATGCGCTGGATAAATGCCAGGAGTACGGCAACATGACCGGCGCAGTCAATACGACCGCAGCCGGAGGAACAACGGCGTTCACATGCCGCGAGGACGTGGAGCGCATCGGGCGCGAACGCTTCGGCTGGGAGTAAAATAGTACATGGTAAATGACCAGATGGTAAATGACACGATGAAGAAAAGGATTTTTCATATAATGCTGCTTGCTGCGCTGGCGTTGAATGCGTCAGCGGCTGCGTGGTATGTGCGGACGGACGGCTTTGACGGCGACGACGGCAAGACGTGGGAGACGGCGCAGGAGACGATCCGGCTGGGTATTGACAACTGCAAACCGGGAGACACCTTGTTTGTGGAAGAAGGCGTATATCATGAAGGAATCATTCTGAAAGACGGCGTAACAATACTTGGAGGCTGTACCGCCTATGAACCGTGGAGCCGGAATCGCGACCATAAAGCCAAAACCATTCTAGATGGAACAGGCCTCGGCACGCGCCTCGTCTCCTGTGAATCCGATTGCTTGCTACCTACCTATATTGAGAACTTCGTACTCCAGAACGCACGCCATAACCAACGCGGCGGAGGAGCATGGCTGCGCGGCAAAGTGCTGATGCGCTATTGTGTCATCCGCGGATGCAGCGGACTACAATGCGGCGGTGTGCTTATCAAAGGTAACCTGCCGGAGGCGTCAGCGCTGGGTGCCCAACTCGAGGAATGTCTCATTCATAACTGCTCCGCTACGGGGCATGAATGGCCGGATGCAGGAGGGGTGGCTAATTTCGATGGCACACTCACTCATTGCACCATCGCCAATAACTACGGCGACCGCTACGGAGGCATTCATTCGGAGAGCTCCGTCTTTGCCTGCACGATGTGGGGCAACAAAAACGAATACGGCTTCGTCGATCCCGCCAATTATGTCTCGGACGAGAGTACTTCCGGGCTCAGCCGGGCGGACGAGGGATTCGAGAGTCATTTCTTCGAGCAGCCTTGGTTGAACCCAAACAACGAAGCGGAAGACGGACCGCATTTCCGCGATCCCGCTACGTTCGCAGGAGTGCCTGTAACGGAAGCCGAAGAGGCAATCATGCAGGCGGCGGACTACACGACAGGCGCTCCCACACATCGGATTGCTTCGATGAAACCGGCGTCGCCCAGAAACTACGAACCGCAGATAGAACCCGTTCCTTACCCCTGCGAATATACCATCCCTTCGTATATCGCCCACCGCATCGACTCCACAGCACCGCTGCAACCCAAAGAAGACCCATACTGCATCGTCGCTACCCTCAACGGAGACCCCAAAACACGGATGGCATTCTGCTGGTTCACCAACGAAGGAGTGAATGAAGGAAAAGTAGAGGTAATCCCGACGGTCAACCGACGGTCAACCGACAGTCACACCCAACGTACATACAACGCTCACACAACTACCACCGTTCCGCTACACTATGCCATCTCCACTTCCGGCATTCTCACCAAGGCGAAGCTGGACAAGAACACAGCCTTCCGGTATGTGGTTCACAAAGCGATAGCTACAGACCTCCAACCGGGCACCGACTACCTCTATCGTGTGGGATACGAAGACCATTGGAGCGAGTACCGCCATTTCCGTACGGCGGACGAGAACGAGGGGGAGTTCTCCTTCGTCTATATGACCGACAGCCATATCCAAAACCGGGAATATATCGACGAAGCGCGGCTGTGCGCAGAGGCGGTGGCTAAGAATGAGAAGAACGCGCGCTTCTGCGTCTTCCCCGGAGATTTCGTGGACACGGGAACGGAGAACAACAGCGAATGGGAATGGGAGCGATGGTTCGAGGAGGCGATGAAGCCTGTCCTGATGCAGATGCCGCTTGTCCCCACGGACGGAAACCACGACGACAGTCCGCTGCTGAATTATTCATACCATTTCAACACCGACTCCTCTTTCAATTCCGTGACCGGGGTCCGTCCGCAGTTTAGCGGCATCAACTATAGTTTCACTTACGGCGACATGCTGCTGATTGCTTTCTCGATGCAGGATTTCTGGCGGGGCGGATATGATTATACGGCAGAGACATCCGAATATCTCACCCGTGATCTGGGCGGTTGGTTCAGGCAACAGGTGCAATCCCACCCGGAGGCGGAATGGCGTGTGGGACTGGTACACAAGAATCTCTTCTCCGGCTCGGACCACCAGCGAGACAAAGAGACACCGCTCATGCGCGCTACCATGCTGCCCGTGATGAAGGAATGCCGTATGGATCTGGTGCTGCAGGGACATGACCATACATACGAAGTCATAGGGCCTGTAGATCCCGACACGCACAAACCTATCCTGTCGGCGATCAGCGGAGACACATACAATGTCAAGGACGGAACGCTCTATTTCATCGGGGCTACATGCGGAGCCAAACGCTATACGCCGCTCACCCGCGAGGAGATGGAGGCATCGAAACATATTCATAAGGTAGAGAACTATTACGACCTCTTCACGGGGCTTTTTACCCAACCCGGAGCACCCTCTTATACCCGTGTTACGGTTAAAAAAGACCACCTTCTCTTGGAATCCTTCAAAGTGCAGGAGAATGGAAAAATAGAATTGTTTAACACCCTTAAAATAACACACTGATATGAAGAAATTCTACTATTTGCTATTAGCAACTATCATGTCGTTGGGCATGTATGCCTCCACGCTGGATCTTGATCCGGCAGTTGTACTGGCGGACACGATGTATGAAGCAGCAGATTATACAGTGCCTTCGTACACGGAATTTATCATTGCGAAAATTGCCGCAAGGAATACTCCCACACAAGAGAATCTCCGGGACTTGGTAAAAAAAGTAACTGGCTTACAACCGAAGCAAATGCCATATAACATGGTGGCCACCATCAATGGGGATCCGCATACCCAAATGGGATTTGCATGGTTCACAAATGATAGTATTTTTGATGGCGAGTTGCAAATCATCGCCAAAGCGGATGCGACAGCGTCGGATTTCGAGGGGGAGGGTGTGATTACGGTTCCTGCTGCTGCGCAACGGACAAAGAAGGCATTGCGGTATGTTGGCCAGTGTTCGTATATCTATAAAAAAGCAGAACTGAAAGCCGGTACCAAATACTTTTATGTCAGCCATAAAGCTTTGGCGACCAACCTCACGCCGGGTACTATATATAGTTGGCGTGTAGGGCATGCCGGTTATTGGAGCGATATAGCGCAGTTCCGTACGGAAGAAGAGCAGCAGGGGGAGTACTCCTTCCTGCTGATGAGCGATAGCCATATCATGGACAAACAATATGTGGACGAGGCGCGCCGTTGTGCTCTGGCGGCTGTGAAAACTGTGCCGGAAGCGCGTTTCTGCTGTTTCCCCGGTGATTTTGTAGAAGATGGCACACTGGCTAATAGTGAGTGGGAGTGGGAGAGATGGTTCGAAGAGGCAATGGAGCCGGTGATCAAAAAGATGCCGATTGTACCGACTGACGGGAACCACGACGATAGTCCGTTAATCAACTATACATACCATTTCAATACCGATAATTATTTCAATATGGCGGTCACTGACAAACCGCAGTTTGAGGGTATAACCTATAGTTTTGTGTACGGAGATGTGTTGTTCCTGGTGTTCTCGATGCAGGATTTCTGGCGTGAGTCCTATGACGAGAAATACAAATCATGGTCGGTCTATCTGACGGATCATGTTAGTTATTGGTTCCGTACGCAGTGTCATGACAATCCTGACACCAAATACCGTGTTTCGCTGGCGCACTTCAATCTGTTCTCCGGTTCGGATCACTCTACGGATGTGGAGCCCCCGTTGTTCCGTAAATGTATGTTGCCTACGATGAAAGAGTGCGAGATCGACGTTGCTCTGCAGGGGCACGACCACACGTATGAAGTAATAGGTCCGGTGGATCCGGATAACATGACGCCTATTATGGAGGCTATCAGTGACCGGGAGCAGGTCGCCATTGACAACAGCAAGAATGTAACGGGCTATAAGAATGGTACGTATTGCACAGACGATGGCACCTTCTATTTCATTGGCGCCACCTGCGGACATAAACGCTATTCGCCGCATAACCGTGCACGAATGGAGCGCGAATACACAGATGACCTGGCTGTTCTGTTTGACGGCAAGCATCATAATGTGCCGAATTACTTCGACCTTTTTACTGGTATGTTCGGGCAGCCGAATGCGCCAACGTTCACCAAGATCACGGTGAAGGACGACTGCCTGGAGTTCAACTCCTATACCGCGGACGACGACGAGGGCAATGTGACGCTGATTAACACCATGCGTATCGTTCGTAATAGGGAACATACAGTGACAGATATCAGAGAAGGGATAGAGACTCCGAAAGCGCTGATGGACGGAGAGAAATTCATCCGCGACGGACAACTGTTCATCCTTCGCAATGGTCGTATCTTCAATGCTTTGGGACAAGCAGTAACTATACAATACTAACCTCAAATTATCATAGCTTATGAAGCGATTTCTACTCCTTTTGACGGTCTGCACGGCGGTGCTGTGCGCGTCAGCAGCAAATCACTATGTCAGCCGGACGACCGGAAGTGACAGCAATGACGGTCTGTCGTGGGCGACAGCCATGCAAACGATTACCGCCGGTTTTAATGCCTGCGGGAACGGCGACACCTTGTTTGTTGCCGCGGGCACGTACAACGAGCGCGTGACGGTTACGGCGGGCAAGTATGTTTCCATGCTCGGTGGCTATGATGCTGCTTCCGGCATGCGGGACCCGGAGCTGTTCGAGACCATTATGGACGGTACGGAGCTGGGAAAGATCCTGATCAAGTCGGAGTCCGAACCGGCTGCTCCGGTACTCTTCGAGGGCTTGATCCTGCAGAACGCAGAGTATAGTTCCTCCGGCAGCGCGCTCTATGTGCGCGGCAATATGACGGTCAACAACTGTATCATCCGTAATTGCCATTCGATGTCCTCAGGCGGCGCTATATACGTCGATGATATTTCCCCGGAGCGGCCGGCTGTCATCAGCAACTGTCTGTTTGAACTCTGTCTCGCGGACGGCGGTGGCGGAGCCATCTACAACAAAGGCGCGCTCATCGAGAACTGTATCTTCCGCGGATGCGAGGGTGTCTATGCCACGATTTACAACAAATCGGGTATCATCCAAAACTGCGTGTTCTATAACAACGCTGCGGCGGAGGGAAGCTGGCCTAATTCCGGAGGTGTCTATAACCCTGCCGGAAAGATCATCAACTGTACCTTCGCCAACAACTGGGGTGCCCAGTACGCCGGTATTCACTCCGACAGCGAGGTCTATAACTCCGTCATGTGGGGCAACAAATCGGAGGACGGTTTTGCCGATCCGGCGAACTATATTGCCGGCAGCCCGTCGAGCCATAATATAGCCGACCAGGGATTCAACTCCTCGCCTTTCCTCAGCCTCTCGCTCAATGCCGATAATAGCGCTGCGGACGGACCGCATTTCGTGGCACCGACTTCATTCGTTGGTCTGCCTAAGACACCGGCACAGATAGCCGAGATGCAGTCGGCCGACTGGTCGATTGAAGCGGGCTCGTTCCTTATCGACAAAGGCACGGCGGCGAAAGCACCTGCCTATGACCTCGCCGGTGTGGCGCGTCCCCAGGGCGGAGGCGTGGATGTCGGTGCGTATGAGTATGACCCCAATGCGCCGGTCGTTCCGCTGGAGGGAATAGATATCTTTCAGGACTCGCTCTTTATCTACGCCGAGAGTTCGGCTGCCGCTACGGTCATCTTCACCCCGCGCAAGGCAACCAATAAGAAACTGACCTGGACTTCCGACAATCCTGCCGTAGCTACGGTGGACATCCGCGGCGTAGTAACCGGCGTGGCGGAAGGAAAAACAGCTATCCGTGCGACCAGCGAGGACGGCGGATTCACGGATTTCGTGATTGCTGTGATAGCTCCCAAACCGCCTGTCCTCTACCCGCACGAAGTATTGGAGGCGGACGAACTCTATCCGATCGAGAACTACACTATTCCTTCATTCATACCCTTCTGGGTTGCCAAAGAGACCGCACGCGTGGACAGCTTCTGGGCTACGGATGAGGAGATAGCAGCTATCGCCGATAAGATTGCTGCGATGAATGAAGCGGCTACCAAACTCGTCCCGAAAGAGGAACCATACTGTATGGTAGCCAATATCAACGGCAACCCAAGAACGAACATGGCGTTTGCATGGTTCACCAACGAAGGTATCATGGACGGCAAAGTGCAGATCGTGGCAAAAGCCCGTGCCGTGGCGGCGGATTTCGAGGGAGCCGATGTCTTGACCTTGGAGGCTACTCCTACCATTACCCAGGATCTCCGTTACGCCGTTTCCACTTCCGGTCTGCTGAAGGCTACTAAGATGTCTAACAAGACCGCTTTCAAATACGTGAGCCATAAGGCGATTGCCACCAACCTCACGCCGGGTACTGCCTACTCTTGGCGTGTCGGATACGAAGGACACTGGAGCCCGATCGCACATTTCCGTACCCAGAGTGCGGCGCAAGGCGAATACTCCTTCCTCTATATGACCGATAGCCATATCCAGGATGCCGAGTATGTCGAGAACGCCCAATGGTGTGCTACCGCGGCGGCGAACACTGTCCCCGAAGCACGCTTCTGCCTCTTCCCCGGTGACTTCGTGGAGACCGGTACTTCCGCTAACTCCGAGTGGGAGTGGGAGCGCTGGTTCGAAGAAGCCATCAAACCGGTGATCATGCAGATGCCAATTGTGCCTACCGATGGTAACCACGATGACAGCCCCCTGCTCAACTATGACTACCATTTCAATACGCCTACCGACTTCGCGATGTCCGTGCCGGCTTCCTATCGCCCGCAGTTCCATGGCATCACCTACTCCTTCGTCTATGGCGACGTCCTCTTCCTCGTTTATTCGCTTCAGGACTGGTGGCGTTCCTCGGATGGCGAAGCTTCCATGAAATCGACCTACCTCTCCAATGATGTACGCCGGTGGTTCCGCCAGGAGATAGAGAAACACCCCAACACCAAGTATCGTGTTACCCTCTCGCATAAGAATATCTTCTCCGGCTCGGGACACTCGGTGGATTCCGAGACGCCGCTCTTCCGCGAACTCATGCTGCCGATCCTCAAGGAATGTGAGATCGACCTCGCTATCCAGGGACACGACCACTGCTACGAAGTCATCGGTCCGGTCAATCCGGACACCCGCACCGTTGTGGAAGGCTCTATCACCGATATTGAGACGGTGGACATCAACACCAATACCAATATGACCGGTAAGAAAGGCGGTACGTTCACCACCGATGACGGTACGCTCTATTTCATCGGAGCTACCTGCGGACGCAAGCGTTACTATCCGTATGACCGCGCGAAGATGGACGCCGAGTACGAGAACCATAAAGTAACCAACTACTTCGACCTCATGACCGGTATGTTCGGACAGCCGGGTGCGCCGTCGTTCACCAAGTTCACCGTCAAGAGCGACTGCATCGAGCTCAACTCTTATACCGCGAACCAGGATGGAACAGCGAACCTGCTCAACACCATGCGCGTGCGTCGTACCAAACCTCATACCGTACCTTTCCAAGGTATCGAGAATGTGAATACGCCGATGAGCGAGGGAGAGAAATTCATCCGCAACGGACAGCTCTTCATCCTCAAGAACGGCAGAGTATTCAACGTCCTTGGACAGAAAGTAGAACAATAAATAACCACCTAAAATTCTATTATTATGAAAAAGATATTTGCAATATTCGCAGCCGTGCTGATGGCATGGGCAGCGAACGCAGCGGTGATCAATATCAACACCGGCACCTCTGATGCGCTTCGTAAGGCTCTGAGCAGTGCTGCAAGTGGCGATGTCATCGTCATGGCGGCGGGTACGTATGTGGAGTCCAACAGCGATTATCTTGCTTTTACGGGCAAGAACGTAACCGTTATGGCGGAAGAAGGAGCGGAGGTAATCATCGTGCCGAAAGTGCCTGTACGTTTGAAAGCGGGCGCACGCGCCGAGTTTATCAATGTGAAGTTCGACTGCGGTCATTTGAGCGATCTGTCCAGCTACAGCGAAATCATTGTGGCGGCGGACGATACGGAGGGGAAAAAGGTTGTTTTGGAAGGCTGTGAGTTCTACGGCTGGAAGCAGAAAAGCAACTCGATCGTACATGTCCGTGCCGATCGGCGTATTGACTCTCTTCTGATCAATAATTGCTATTTCCACGACAATCTCTACAACTGTATCTGGCTTAGATATCCGTCTGTGGTTGCCCATATCACGAATTGTACCTTTGCCAATATCACCACCGATGCTAACGCGCCTTCTACGGGAGTGATCCACATCGAATCCACCACGGGAAATGTGCTCATCGATCATTGTACGTTCTATAACTGCCAGACCAAGAATACAGACTACGGAGCTGTCAAGATTCCGACCACGATTGCGCCGGTTGTCTCCAACTGTATCTTCGCTATGCCGGAGGCGTATGACGGCGGGCGTGCCGTGTACAACACAGGCGGAGAGGTCAACAACTGTCTCACGTATAACTACTCCAAAGATAACAATACCGGTCTCCACTCCGGTCCGACGATTACGGCTTGTATCACCGGCGATCCTCTCTTCCGCGATGCTGCGAACGGGGACTACCACATCTCCGCCGGTTCACCCGCCTTTGGTGCAGGGATAGCTGAATCCGACCTCGGTGACCCGCGCTGGGTGCCTGTGATGGAATACTACCTCGCCGGTTCGATGAACAACTGGACAGTCGATCCTGCATACAAACTGACGGCTAACCCCGGGAACGAAGGAGAGTATCTGATCTCCAAACTGTTCCTTGCCGGAGACCAGTTCAAGGTCATTATGTCTGATGGAGCGGAGATTGCGGCATGGTATCCGGACGGTATGGATAACAACTACGCCATCGCACGTTCCGGCGAATACACCGTCTATTTCCGTCCCGACGGACTGGGAGGTGACGACTGGCACTACGGCTGTATCTATGCCGCGCCTGCTGACCTCGGACCTTGGTCTGCGTGGTTCGGAGACGCCGGCGGGCAGGAAGAGTTTGACTCGTATCTCACCTATGATGAGGCTGCCGCTAAAGCTACCGTCCATCTCGCTTCGGACAGAACAGGTCAGTGGAGAGCCCAGATTAAATACCAGGGACCGGCTGCCGAAGACGGCAAGTGCTACCATGTCGCGCTGAAGATGAAAGCAAACCATGACATCTCCGGTGTAACCCTCAAATGGCAGGACGACAACAACACCCCGAATGTCATCTATGAGAACCAGTCCATCAACCTCGGTGCAAACGAAGAGTTCGCCTATGACGAAGTGGTCAAAGGTATTCTGGGAGAAAAAGGAAGCAACGGTATTCTTGTTATTGATTTCGGCTTTGCCCACGCAGGCGATGTCATCGAAATCTACGGCGTAACCATCGAAGAGACCGAGTGTCCCGAACCGGAGAAATACTATCTCGTCGGTACCTTCAACGAATGGGCGGCTACGGATGACTATCTCTTTGCGGAGAATACCGCTGCGACGGGAGAGTACATGCTTGCTACCAAACTCACAGAAGGAGACCAGCTCAAAGTGGTAGGCATCTCTGGAGAAAACGAGAATTATTATCCTGCCGGTTTCGCTAATAACTACATCGTGGATGCGGCGCACGCGGGATGGGTGACTGTCTATTTCCGCCCTGCCGGCAATCCCGAATGGGAAGCGTTCGGTGGGTATTTCTACATCAATGTCCGCCAGGGTATTGAGAATGTCGAAATGCAGACCAGGACCGTCAAATACATCGAGAACGGTCAACTCATCATCCTCAAGAACGGCACGAGATACACTCCCCAAGGCCAGCAACTCTAACAACTCCCTCCCCCCTCTCCCCCTTTAGGGGGCGGGGGGGGCTTCTTTTTGTGCTACTCCCCCTTATCCTGCTGTAAACTATAGGATTATCTTAGGTGAGTAACGCTCTTATACAATCCGTACCTCTATCCCCGCGGATTTCAGCTTGGAGATCATACCCGTCGGGATGGCTTGGTCGGTGATAATACAATCGAGCTCGTCGGCGTTGGCTATATGGGCAAAGCTTCGCTTGTTGAATTTCGACGAGTCAAACACAGCGATCACTTGTTCCGCCTGTTTGATCATCATCTGGTTCAGAAGAGCTTCCTCCAGATTCGGAGTCGAGACACCGTTCTCGAACGAGAACGAATCGACGCCTAAAAATAACTTGTATCGGTTGAAATTTCGCAGTACCGAAAGAGCGAGAGGACCTACCACAGAATGGCTGTTCACACGTACATTGCCTCCCAAAAGCACGATCTCAAACCGCTTGTAGTTCAGCAGCTCCGTGGCGATACTCATTGAGTTGGTCAGGATGTGCAGATGCTGGAACCGGTTCAGATTCTTCGCTATCTCCAACGTCGTGGTACCCGAATCCAGCATGATATAGTCGCCTTCCTTGATCATCTTCACCGCCTCCAGACCGATACGCTCTTTCTCTTTGAAATTGAACATCCGCTTTTTGGAGATCGCAGTATCCTCGTTGGGATTCTCTACGGGCTTGCGCATCGCTCCGCCGCGTGTGCGCAATAGCAGGTGACGCGACTGAAGTATCGTAAGATCCTTTCGTATCGTTACTTCCGATATACCGGTCTCGCGGCTCAGGGCTACGACAGACACTTCTTCCTGTTGCTCCAACATGCGTAAGATCAATGCCCTACGCTCTTTGGCTGATGATGAATTCATAGTATTAGATATTAAAGTCTTTCATAGCGAATGCGGTGCAAAATTAACACTTTTTCCTGACATATGCAAATCAAAATACTTTCGTTACTCTTTTCGAAACATTACGAAATGACTATTTTAAGTATTTTGAAACATACAAATCATTGTATATCAACATCCTTCACGGTATTGTTTCGAAAAATATGTTATAGAGCATATTGCATAATTATATATTTCTACAGAAAAAATAGTAATTTTGCACCGCAAAATTGAAAAATGCCATATGAAAAAGTCATTGTATTTCTTAACTATCGTTTCGGCCGCAATCGTTATGGCGGCATGTAATGGACCTAAAGCGGCGGAAGAAGCTTCTGCCAATCCTGTTGACAAGATTCTGCTCAAGGATTTTGCTCCGGTGGTGGTCAACAACATCCCCGTAACGGCTGTTCAGCGCGCTAAATTCGACATCATCGATATGCACGCCCATGACTACGCTTCCTCCGAAGAGGAGATCGCCCAGTGGTGCAAGACCATGGACGAAGTGGGTGTCCTCAATACCGCAGTGATGCATTGCTCGTGGATCGGTCGTCCGTTTGAGGAGTATGTAGAGGCTTATTCGGCGCACAAAGAGCATTTCCGCTTCTGGTGCTGCTTCGACTACACGGATATGAGCGAAGCCGGTATCCAAAAAGCCTGCGAGACCCTGGCGCGCTATCATGAGATGGGAGCTATCGGTGTAGGTGAGTTAGGCGACAAGGGTGAAGGCGACACCTACGCACGTCCCGGAGACGGAACAGGTATTCATATCGATGACCCCCGTATCAAACCGCTGATTGCCAAGTGTGCAGAGCTCAAAATGCCGATCAGTATCCATATCGCCGAGCCGTACTGGATGTACCTCCCGATGGACGAGACCAACGACGGTCTGGTTAATGCCGTTACATGGCATGTGGATACCACCAACTGCCTGGGCTACAACGCTTTGGTGCAGACCTTTGAGAACGCCGTTCGCGAGAATCCGAACACGATCTTTATCGCCTGCCACTATCTGAATATGAGTCACGACTGGCCGCGTCTGGGTGCGCTGCTGGACAAATATCCGAACATGTATGTAGATATCGCAGCGCGCGTTGCCGAGTCCGCGCACACGCCGCGCGCTACGCGTGAGTTCCTTATTAAGTATCAGGACCGCGTACTCTTCGGTACCGACAACGGTATGAGTCCTGAGATGTACCGCACGATTTTCCGTGTTCTGGAGACCAACGATGAGCATTTCTATTGCCCGGAGCTCGGTTACCACTGGGCGCTCTCCGGATTCAACCTCCCGGACGAAGTCCTGAAGAAGATATATCACGACAACGCCGCCCGTATCCTCACGGAATATAAATAAACACACCATCCTATGAAGAAAGTCTTTTATCTTATATCTTTGAGCGCAGCGGTCTTTTGCCTGAATGCCTGCTCTCCGAAGCCGGACACTGAGCGTCTCATCTGCGCCGAAGCGGACATGCAGTCGTTCCCCTACAGCGAGAACGGTTTGCGCGTCGTGAAGCATCAGACGATCACGCCGGTAGAAGGTGTAGAGGGTCTGGAAGTGGTGGAGACCTTCTTCGTCAACGAGGGAAAACCGGTTACCGTCAAAGCCTACGAACTTTGCCGCACGGAGATGGAGCCGAAAGACACCGTCGTTTGGTCGCTCCAGCCGAGCAGCACGAGCGCCCGCATGGACTGGGTGCTGCCTGTAACGGAAGGATTCCAGAAAGACAACTACCTCGGCATGAACAACTCCGATTACGGAGGCGGTATTCCGGTGGTGGACCTCTGGCAGAAAGACGGCGGTATGGCTATCGGCCTCTTTGAGCCGGTTCTCCGCATGATCTCTATGCCCGTGGAATGGAAACGGTATGACAACAAAGTGACGATGGCGCTCCGCTATGATCTGCCGGACGCTATCGAACTGGCTACGGGCGATACGCTGCATTGCTTCAAGGCGTTCCGTCTTTCCCACAAGGGCGATTACTTCAATGCCCTCCGTATCTTCTCGGATTATATGCAGGCTAACGAAGGCGTAACGATGAAACCCTCCGAGCCGGAGGCGTTCGAGCCGGTCTGGTGCGCATGGGGTTACGGACGTCCGTTTAAGATGGATATGGTGTTAGGCACGCTCGACAAAGTGGCGGAACTCGGTTTCACCTGGGTGGATATAGATGACGGCTACCAGATCGCGGAAGGCGACTGGAACACCAACTCGTATTTCCCCGGCGGCGATGCAGACATGCGGCATATCACGGACGAAGTACACAAACGAGGCATGAAAGCCAAACTGTGGTGGGCACCGCTGGCGGCTGACCCCGATACGAAGCTCGTCAAAGAGCATCCGGAGTACCTGCTGAAGACAGCAGAGTGGGCGCACGAATATATCACGTGGTGGGACAGCTGGTATCTCTCGCCGGTCAACCCCGGTGTGGATGCTTATACCACCGACCTGCTGAAGATGTTCCTCCAGCGTTGGAACTTCGACGGTTTGAAGATCGACGGCCAGCATCTTAACTGCTGTCTGCCGGACTATAACGAGACTTCGGGACTCAACAGCGCCTATGACGCACCGGAGCAGATGCCTTCGTACTTCGGTAAGATTTACGATCAAGCCCGTGCGATGAAACCCGATGCAGTCATTCAGGTTTGCCCCTGCGGCTGTGCGGTCAACTATTTCTTAATCCCCGAGATCAACCAGGCGGTCGCTTCTGACCCGATGTCTTCCCGCCAGGTGCGTATGAAACGCAAAGCCTATGCCGCGATGGCGCCGCAACTCGCTTATTACGGAGACCATATCGAACTGACCGACGGAGGCGATGATTTCGCTTCGCAGATAGGTACCGGTTCGGTTATCGGTACGAAGTTCACGTGGCCCAAGGACAATCCCGACTGGAACGAAGGTCCGTTCCTCCTTACGCCGGAGAAAGAGGCATTGCTCCGCAAATGGATGAAGATATACAAGGAGAACAACCTCGCCCGCGGCGAGTATCTGAATCTCTATACCTGGGGCTTCGATTACCCGGAGGCACACGTCATCCGCCAGAACGGCGCAATGTACTACGCCTTCTATGTGGATCCGGTGGCTCCGGAAGGCGCTATGGATCCTGCGCATGTGGACGCAGCTACCGTTCCTGTTCCTTCCTTTGACGGTACATTGGAGCTCCGCGGACTCGATCCTGCAAAGACCTATAACGCGGTCGAATATACGGCGGACGAACCGCGCGAGTTTGAAATCAGCGGCAGCAACCCCAAGATACATGCCGCCTTCACCAGAAGTTATTTGCTTAAACTAATCGAGAACTAGGATACTAGAATACTAGAATACTAGTCTACTAGCCCCAAAAAACAATCAACTAAATAATTAACAACCATGAAACGATTTCAGACAATCTTTCTCAGCCTCTTAGTTGGTGTTTCTGCTTTCGCGGACATCAACGTAAAAGGTAAGGTTATCGATGCTGACACATCGGAGCCGATGATTGGCGTGAGTATTCTGGTGATGGGTACATCAACCGGAACAGTAACCGATTTCGACGGAAACTTCTCACTCACAGTACCCGACAAAGCGACACTCCAACTGTCGTACATGGGCTACAAAACGATTGAACTGCGTGCTGTGCCGGACATGAACATTATCATGGAGACCGATGCTCAGCAGTTGCAAGAGGTAGTCTCTCTGGGTTATTCCGCGGTGAAGAAAGCCGAACTTTCCTCCGCGGTAGTAACTGTTTCTGCAGAAGCACTTACAGATGTGACGACAAGCGATGTGGGAACGATGTTGCAGGGTAAAATTGCCGGTGTCCAAATTAGTAACGCTACCGGCCAGCCGGGTGCGAATGCACAGATCCGTATCCGTGGTACGGGGTCTATCACGGCGGCTTCGGATCCCGTTTATGTAGTGGACGGAGTAATGGGCGGGCAGTTCAACCCGAACGATGTTGAGACCATCTCTGTCTTGAAAGACGCGGGGGCTACCGGTATCTACGGTGCGGCTGCAGCTGGTGGTGTAATCGTAGTTACAACGAAATCAGGTAAGCGCAATGAGAAAGCGCGTGTCACTGTACGTGCCACCGCGGGTTCGACGCAACCACTGTTCGGTAACTTCAAACTCATGGAGTCCGAGGAATTGTACTATATGCATAAGTCTATGTACTCTCCGGCTACCTTCAAAGACGAGCGCCCTATTGAGCTGCTGGATCAGAATTTCAACTGGCAGAATGCGTTTTTTAAGAACGGAGTCACTCAGGACTACTATATCTCGGTAGCTGGTGGAGGGCAGAAACTGGGCTATTATGCTTCCTTCAACTACTATAACCAGGAGGGGACGTTCATCAATACCGGATACGAGAAATTTTCAGGACGTGTTAATCTGAATGCAGAGCTGTTCAAATGGCTCGATATGAAAGTAAATGCTTATTTTGACAGATCAACCACCAAAGGCGAATCTTCTTGGCGCCAGATGAACGATGCTTACTACAAGATGCCGTGGGACAATCCTTACGATGCTGACGGGAATCCGGTATTTATCAATTCTGCCAAACGCCCGGATGGTGGGAAATGGTACTCGCAAGATAAATGGAATGCACTTCATAATACGCTGTATGACTATTCAAAAGGTACAGGTCTTTCGATGGGTGCGGATTTACAACTCAATTTCCATATTACGGATTGGTTGACGCTCCAGTCGAGCAACCGTTTCTCGCATAGCAACGGCAAATGGATTACCTATATGGATCCTCGCACGTTCCATCCGGAGTATCCCGACGCCTATCTGGAGAACTCTATGGATGTATCTAATTCTTTCGGAACGACGAATATTCTGAAGGCTCAGCATCAATGGGGTGCTCACTCTGTGAACGGAATGGTAGGCCATGAATATGGCGTATGGAAGAGTGAATATACCGTAGCGGGAGGTAAAGGAATGCCGAATGGCGTGGATGCACTTAACGCCACTGTGCCCCAGGAGGTATCTGGCTATGTTGTTCCCGGTGCAAGCTGGGCGGCATTCATACAAGCCGGATATGACTACGGCAAACGCTATTTCATCAACGCTACTTTCCGTGCTGAAGCAAGTTCCATTTTTGCTCCTTTTAACCGCGTGGGATACTTCCCCTCGGTTGCCGCAAGTTGGTTGATCTCGAATGAAGCATTCATGAAAGAACAGAAAGTGGTTTCATTCTTGAAACTGCGCGCATCGTATGGTATTACGGGTAATAATAATATCCCGCCATATAGCTATCTCGCCACCTATTCGCTGGGAGCGTCCTATAACAATGTAACATCGGCAGTCCCGACACGTATGAGTAATCCGCAACTGCATTGGGAAACGGCGAATATGGCGGCGGTTGGTGTAGATCTGACCTTCATTGACCGTATCGATATGTCGTTAGACCTCTATAATACGGATAATACTGGACTTCTCTTGGATGTCCCGGAGGCTCCCTCGTCTGGATTCCAGTATGTTACCAAGAACGCCGGTACCGTACGTAACCAGGGTATTGAGTATCGTATAGATGCACAGGTCTTGAAGATGAAAGATCTGCGGTGGGATATAGGCTTTAATATCGGATTTAATAAAAACCGCGTGATTGATATTCCGGATCATGTTCCGTTTAACCAGGGTATTAATTCTTCGCAACAGGTGAAAGAGGGACAGGATGTCTATACTTGGTATCTGCGCGAATGGGCTGGGGTGGATCCGGCTAACGGTGACCCGCTGTGGTACGTCGTCGACGCTGATGGTGAGTATGTGCTTGATGCGGAGGGAAATAAGACAACCACGAATAACTATAGCGCTACCAACCCGAAGGCTGTAGGTAAAGCCACGCCGCTGTTCCAGGGGGGACTGAATACGCAAATCAGCTGGAAGGGACTGAGCCTCAGTATTAATACATGTTTCACCTACGGAAACAAGGTCTATAACTACACCCGACAGTCTCTGGACGCCGATGGTGCTTATGCGGGATTTAACCAATATGCACTACAGAACAATAAGTTTGGCTGGACCCGATGGGAGTTCCCCGGAGACGAGGCTACTCACCCTAAGGCCGTGCTCTACGGCAATAAAGATTCCAATAGTCCGTCTTCACGTTATTTGGAGGATGGTTCGTTCTTCCGGTTGAAAAATATCACTCTCAGTTATGATTTCTGTGCTACACTTATACCGAAGAAATATATGTCCAAACTTCGGGTATTCGTTTCGGCTGATAATATCGCTACTGCCTCCAAGTTCTCTGGGATGGATCCTGAGGTCAGTATCTCTACGAGTGGGGGAAGCACCGCAGGTATGTACATAGATCAATATCCGGTTGCGAGAAATATCGTGGGCGGTATTGAGATTGAGTTCTAATGAATAATTAATAATTAAAAATTAATATTTGTTATGAAAACAAAAGCATTATATTTGACCGTAGCACTTGGAATGGTGTTCGGTTTGGCAAGTTGCAATCTCGACTACTTCCCTTCTGATGAGTTGAATGCCAGTGTGCTTTTCGCGGACGAATCCGGAGCCGCTTCTGTCGTAGATGGCTGCTATACCATGTTCAAAGAAGAGTACGACTACGTAGATCCTTATGCTTCCGGTAATACGTATGTTCGGCATTTCTTCCAGATGGCGGAGTTCCCCGCGGACAATACCTCTCTTTCGGGACGTACTACGGATAACTTGTATGAAGCCACCTGTTACAAGATGACTGCCAATCTCAAAAACAATAGTCACCTTTGGTGGATTGGTTATAAGATCATATTTACAGCAAATAATGTTATTGAGGGGCTGAAAGAGGGACAATCCACCACGGCTGATCAACTGATAGGTGAAGCCTATTTCCTGCGCGCTATGGTGCATTTTAATCTGGTTAATCTCTTCGCCAAACCCTATGTCCTCGGTCCCGACAACATGGGGGTGATCCTGCGTACCAGCACAAGTTCCGAAAATCCTACACGCGCTACTGTAGGAGAGGTGTATAATCAGGTGGTTGCCGACCTGATCAAGGCCGCTGAACTGATGAAAGCTCCGAGACATCAAGGGAGTCCGGGTTATGCCACTAAGAATGCTGCACTCGGTTTGTTGAGCCGCGTATACCTCTATATGGGAGAGAATCAGAAAGTCTTGGATGTGATTGCACAAATGGGAGACCCTGTGGCTTACCTGGATGCTGATTATCCTACTTATTTTGCCAATGCCTTAGATCGTAAAGAGACTTTGTTCGCTATCGCGCATACTGCTCTTGAAACGCGCGGGTCGGGTAGTATCGGCAGTATGTATAACGGAGACGGAGGAGGCTGGGGCGAAGTATATGCCAGCAACCCCCTGCTGGATCTCTATGAGCGCTACCCGATGGATAAGCGACTGAGTTATATCCAGTTGCAAATAGAGACCGATACACGTCTCCCACTATATGGCAAGAAGGTTGTCTCCTTCCCTGTCAAATCCGATGGAGATGAGTTCAGAAGCAATATCTTTGCTGAACTCAAAACGGACGGAGAAGGGAAGTATTGTGAGATTGAAGGAAAAAAATACCGTATTGACGAAGTGAAGGTAAACGGTATGAATAAGCCGGACGCTAACGGCGAATATACACTCTGTTTTGTAACCTACAATGGAGAGCAGTGCCAGGCACGTCTGTATGACAACTACCCTGTCTGCCGCTTCAATAATCCGAACTATTTTGTTACCAAGTTCAGTTATCAGGATGGTGATCCGATGCTTTCTTCGCCGGTGTTCTTGCGTTGGGCGGAGATAGTACTGAATCGGGCTGAAGCGAATGCCAAATTGGGCAATGCTGCTGCCGCATTGACGGATGTGAATGCCATCCGTGCGCGTGCCGGTATTCCGGATGAAGGCATGTTTGAAACCGGTAAAATGCACGGCTATGACAATGTATTGGATGTTGTTTTGGATGAGCGCCGTATGGAGCTGGCTTTCGAAGGACACAGATACTTCGACGTTTACCGTAATGAGCGGGATATGGACCGACGCTTCCCCGGTATCCATCCTTGGGAAGTTGTGCCATATACTGCCGACAAGGTGCAATATCCGATTCCTTATGTAGAGACATCGGTTAGCCATATACCCCAAAATCCCGGTTATTAATTGACCGTGATTAATAAATCAAACGTTTTATTTATTAATTTTAAAATTTAAACAATCATGAAAAAAAGTTTAATTTTTGCAAGTATTCTTGCATTTGTAGCCATTTTTGCTGTATCTTGCAAGAACAACGAAAATGCGGGAGAAGCTCCGAAAGCACGTTTCACATATGATGTGGACGGCATGAAAGTTACTTTCCAGAACAAGTCTCTTAATGCCGAGACCTATGCTTGGGATTTCGGTGATGGTAGCGAAATTTCCGCAGAGGAGAATCCTGTTCACGAGTATGCAGAAGCAGGCACCTATGCTGTGAAACTGACCGCTAAAAACAAAGCTGGTGAGAACTCCATGACCGACAACGTAGTACTTGAAAAGAAAGCTTTCGAGATCAAGGTTGACGGTGATTTTGCTGACTGGGACAACCTGCCTGAAGATCTGTTAGCTATGGCTTCGGTAGATGACAATGCAACCATGGAGGATCTCCATGTGATTAAATTCATCTCCGATGCTGATTATCTGTATTTCTACCTCCAGTATAGTGGAGAAGCTGATGCCGTAGGCGTGCTGGATATCTTCATTAATACGGATGACGATGCTACTACGGGCCATGCAAGTTGGTTGTGGGCTGATGCGGGTGCTGACATCTTAATTGAGGGCGGTACCGATATTGATACCGAGACCGAACAAGAATTGTGGTGGCCGGAATTCTTCTCTTTTGTTGATGGCGGAGACCAAACTGCATGGAGTTGGGATGCTTTGGAGGCCGATGGAGCATATACGTTCTCTGAAATCAAAAGTATTGCCAATGGTGATAAGGCGATTGAGGGTAAGATTATGCGTAGCAGTATCCCTAATTTCAACAAATGCAAAGTTGGCGTTCTCGTACAAGCTCCCGGATGGACTGGCGAGGTTGGAAACCTGCCTGAGACTCACGTAACGGACGGTGCTGCTCCAATGCTTGAGGTAAAACTCAACTAATCATCTTTTATGCCAAAGCGACTGTTCTTCGGAGCAGCCGCTTTTGGCACTTTTTTATCTCTATTTTTTTCAATTATGAGAAACTTTCTTTCTCTTTTTACTTTGCTTGTCGTGCTGTTCTTCGCAGCATGTGACCCTAATGCGCCTAAACCGATAAACGACGGCATGCGTCATGAGTCATTGGCCGTCTTGGATACAATGATTAATAACCCCGAACGGGGCTTGCACAAGGCTTTTGAATGTCATAGTGCGAACCCTTCGCCTATTTCTGCAGGAGTAGTGAATGGGTATTACAATAAGGGTTATACGCTTGTTCATTTTGATTTTTATATGGAGGACTACCGTGAAACACTCATCCCGGAGTCGTATCTCGAAGTGGTTCGCCAATGCCTGCAAGCACTCCGTGACGGGGGCTGTAAAGGCGTCATTCGTTTTGCATATACCAATAATGAGAGCCAGACTCCGCATGAGGCGCCAAAGGAACTCATATTGCAACATATAGAGCAAATCAAACCCATTCTCCGGGAGTACGTAGATGTGATCTACACCATGGAGGCGGGATTTATCGGCGTATGGGGAGAATGGTATTATACTTCCTATTTCAAAGCTACTGATTTTGCGAGCCGTCGTGAAGTGCTCGATGCCTTGCTGGAGGCACTCCCGAAAGAGCGCATGCTCTGTATCCGTACACCGAGATTTAAGCAGAAATGTTATGGGTGGACGATGGCCGACACGCTAACGCGCGCTGAGGCGTTTAGTGGTACGCCGAAAGCACGTCTGGCTGCCCATGATGATGCCATCATGGCGGATGCAAGCGATTTGGGTACTTTCAATAATTCCGAATTGCGTGCCTATTGGGAGGCGGAAAGCAAATACACCATCTACGGCGGTGAGTCATGTCCGGGTAGCGGGAACACTACGATTGCGTCCTGCGAGAAGACGCTCGACCAGTTCTTGAAAATGCATATCTCCTATCTCAATAAGGATTATTATCGCCCCACCCATAACAGATGGAAAAACGAAGGCTGTCAGGATTTGATTTACCGCAGCATCGGTTTCCGCTTCGAGGGACGCGATATCGCTACTACACAAAATCCAAAGGTGGGTGAGGAATTGAAGGCGAAACTCTCGCTCGTGAACGTCGGCTGGGCTGCGCCCAAAAATCCGCGTGACATTGAGTTCATCCTTATCAATACTGAAGATCCCCAAGATCGCTATACCGTGGTGCCAAACTCTGACCCGCGGTTCTGGTTCACCGATGAGATGGTTTATGTGGAGGCTGCTTTTATGCCGAAGAAAGCCGGAGAGTACAAACTCTATCTCAACCTGCCGGACCCAAAACCGAACTTGCGCAACAATCCGCGTTATTCTATTCGTTTAGCAAACCAGGATTGTTGGGAAGAAGAAACGGGTTACAACTACTTGACTACCGTCAATGTAGAATAGACCGCTTCGCTAAAAGATAAAAGACCGCAGCCTTTGCTGCTCAAAGAAAAAAGCATAGTTATGAAAAAGAGTATAGTAGGCATTTTTGTCCTGAGTCTTTATTCCTTATTCCTGACTCCTTCTTCCGCACAATCCTGGTGGGGTGCCTCTGTAGGCCTCGGCCACGAGCAGCCTTATACCGACCTCCCTGCATTTGACCTCAATACCCAAGATGCCAATAACCAGCTCGTGCCTCTCTTCCTCTCTTCCGAGGGCGAATATATGTGGTCGGACGGCGCGTTTGTGTTTTCCGCCAAGGATGGCGGAATAGAGACCTCCGTGCCTATGGAGCGCGTCAAAGCCGGTACGACCCTACGTGAGGCCTACATGGCGGCGCAGGCGAAGTATTTCCCGGCTAACGGACAGCTGCCCGACACCCTCTTCTTCACCATGCCCCAGTATAACACCTGGATCGAACTGATGTACAACCAGAACCAGGAGGATATACTGCGCTACGCCCACGCCATCATCGACAACGGCTTCCCTGCCGGCGTACTCATGATAGATGACAACTGGCAGCGCTACTACGGCAACTTCGATTTCAAAGCGGAGCGTTTCCCCGATCCCAAAGGGATGATGGACGAACTCCATGCCCTGGGTTTCAAGGTCATGGTGTGGATATGCCCCTTCGTCAGCCCCGACTCGCCCGAGTTCCGCGATCTGGAATCCAAAGGCTATCTGCTCCGCAACGCCAACGGCGGTACGGCGGTCCTCAACTGGTGGAACGGCTATTCCGCATGCTACGACCTCACCAACCCCGAGGCGGCGGACTATTTCGTCTCCGTTCTCCGTAAGGCGCAGGAGCGCTACGGCATCGACGGCTTTAAGTTCGATGCCGGCGATAACAACTGCTATGCCTCCGCGCCTCTCAAAGCCTATGACCCCTCGGCCACGAACGTAGATCATACTACCTCGTGGGCGAAGATAGGTCTCTCCTTCCCCTTCAATGAGTACCGCGCGTGCTGGAAGATGGGCGGGCAACCCCTCGTACAGCGTCTGGGCGACAAGGACTACAGCTGGGATGCGGTCCGCCAGCTCATCCCGCAGATGTGCGTCGCAGGACTCTTGGGCTACGCCTATGCCTGCCCCGATATGGTGGGGGGCGGACAATGGGCAGCGTTCCTCGATATCAGCGAAGATGCGTTTGACCAGGCTCTCATAGTGCGTTCGGCACAAGTACACGCGCTCATGCCGATGATGCAGTTCTCGGTGGCGCCGTGGCGTATCCTGAATAAGGAAAACCTCGCTATCGTCCGGCGTATGGCGAAACTCCATGCCGCTTTCGGACCCTATATCATGCGCTATGCCCGCCAAGCCTCCCAAACAGGCGAACCTATCGTACGCCTCATGGAGTACCAGTTCCCACACCAGGGATTCGAAGCCTGCAAGGACCAGTTCATGCTCGGCGACAAATACCTCGTCGCGCCCGTGGTGGACACCCGCCTCGAACGCGAAGTGCGTCTGCCCAAAGGCACGTGGCGTGACGACCAAGGCAAACGCTACCGCGGCGGCAAAACCTATCGCATAGATGTACCGCTGGAGAGATTACCGTACTTTGAAAAAATAAAATGACCAAATAGTCAAATAAATGACAAAATGGTAAATGATTAAATCGTAAATAGCTTTATGAAAGACAAACTTTGGCTTCTTTTTATCCTCATCACCGTAGTCACATGGGGTGTATGGGGAGCGTTCTCCGGCTATCAGATCCAGAATGGTATTCCTGATACCGTAGTGTATATCCTCTGGGCGCTGTCGATGATCCCTTGCGCTATCGTTGCGCTCGTTATCAACAAAGGCAAGTTCATGCACGACGCCAAATCGGCGCTGCTGGGCTGCACGGTAGGTCTGCTCGGAGCGGGAGGCCAGCTGGTGCTCTTCAAGGCGCTCACCCTCGGACCCTCCTATATCATCTATCCGTTTATCTCCATGTCGCCGGTCATCGTGATCACCCTCGCTGCTGTCTTCCTCAAGGAGAAAGCCTCGCGGTGGCAGATAGCCGGTATCGTCGTGGCGCTCATCGCTATCCTGCTCCTCTCGCTGGAGACGGGTCAGGAAGGCAGCCCCGTATCCGGATGGCTGTGGATAGTGCTCGCCGTGCTTGTTCTCTTTGCATGGGGTATCCAGGGCTTTTTCATGAAGTTTGCTAACAACTCCATGGACGCCGAGTCTATCTTCGTCTGGATGGCGCTCACGGCGCTGGTCCTCATCCCCGTGGCATATTATATGAACGGCGATGCAGCGGCTTTCTTTGCCTCGCAGACCTCGGCATCCACCAGCCTCGGCTGCTTCGGCATCCAGATCCTCAACTCCATCGGTGCCCTGACGCTCGTCTATGCCTATCGCTATGGCAAAGCCGTTATCGTCTCCCCGATGGAAGGACTATCCCCGATGGTCACGGTGCTCCTCTCCCTTATCATCCTCTCGGTGATCCCTAACCCCCTCCAGATTGCCGGTATCTGCTGCGCCGCCTTCGCCATGTACGCCCTCTCCAAATGAGAAAATGAAATAATGAGAAAATAAGAAAATGAAAAAATTTCTATTCGTCCTTTGTACCTTGGTACTTGGTACTTGGTCCCTTTCCTCGGCTCCCCAACTCGTCTATAACGGCGACACTCTGGCTTGGAACACCGACTGGACCCGCAGACAATGCGGCACGCTGGATATCGCCAAAAACATCATCGAGGTCTCCGGCATCGCCTGCTCGCGCGTCACGCCGGGATATATATGGATGCAAAGCGACGAGCGCTCCAATTATATCATCGCTACCGATGAGAAAGGAGCGGAGCGCGCCTGCAAAGTGAAATTCCCTAAATCCATCCGCTGGGATTGGGAGGACCTCTCCGGAGGCGTGTACGAAGGTAAGAACTACCTCTTCATAGGCGCTTTCGGCGACAACGACGAGACGGACGGCAACTATTCCGTCATCTATTTCGAGGAACCGGCTATCGATCCCGTCAACACGCCGGAGATAACCCTCACGCCGGGCAATATCAAGTTCGTCTATCCCGACGGCAAGAAGCATAACTGCGAAGCGCTGATGTATGATAACCTCACCCAAACGATCTTTATCATCACCAAGGTCTATTATAATGTCTGCCAGGTTTTCTCTATGCCTTTCCGCCTCGACTACGGAGATGAGACCCAGACCCTGACCTATATCTGCGATCTCGGCATACGTTCCGACCTCGGCTATAGCGAGAAAAACCAGCCCTACAAAGGCTTCCATCTCGTCACCGGAGCGGATATATCCCCTGACGGCAGGCATATCCTGATCAAGAACCATAATAATATCGTCGCTACCTATTCGTGGATCCTCTATTGGGAGCGTCTGGAAGGCGAGACGGTCGCAGAGGCGCTGAAGCGTCAGCCGCAGCCGCTCAAATGCTATTCCTACGAATGGCAGGGAGAAGCGATATGCTGGCTCGACAACAATACCTTCTATACCACCTCCGACGCCGATGACGGCAACCCGCCTATCTATAAATACACCCGCAAATGGCCCGAAGGGATCAATGACCCGATAGTAAATGACCAAATGGTAAATGACCAAATGGTAAATCGCCTCATTATGCTTGGCACTACCCTCTTTGTCCGCTCTGCCGAAGGTCTTTATACCCTTGATGGCAGAAAGGTCGAATGAGAGAAATAACATACTTTTTGGTAAAAAGACTCACGCTCCCGTGGGTCTTTTTTTTGTTGAAAAAATACACTCTGCTATTGCATATATCACAAAAAATGTGTAATTTTGCACTCGAAAAACAACAATGCAAATGAAAGCATCAAGCAATGACCGTAAACACAAGAAAACCAGCGAATTACCGGATGGGGGGGGGCAAAAGCCCTCTTCGCGAATTTTATTACGACTATAAGGACGAAATAATCTTCGGACTTGTCTTGTCGGTGGTGGTGATTGTCAGCAATATGCTCACGCCGCTTATTCCGGTGGGGATATACCATTCCATCGTTATGCCTACTCTCAATACGATGATCGCTACCTTCTGCGGCGGTAACGCGTGGCTCTTTTGGCGCCATAATGATGGCAAACGCATGCGTAAGATTATGGCGGGGATCATGCTGGCATGGACGCTGATCACGGTTGGCGGACTTATAGCAAGATACAGGAGCGATGCGCCGGAGATAGCGGACGGTATTTTCTCCATACAGGGATGGGAGTTTGTTCTGGGAGATATACTCGCATGGATACTCATGGTCTATCCCGCGGAGCTGCTCCGCCCAGGATGGTTCTCCTGGAAAAAAGCCTTCGCGCAGCTCACCCCTGTCGTTCTCGTCGGAGCGTTGGACTGGTGGCTGGATATAGACCTCAGATGGCTCTTGGCAATCTATCCGCTCTATATCCTGTTTATGCTCTTCCGCCATGTGCATGTCTATCGCGAGTGGTGCGAGGCGAACTTCTCCTCTATGGATGATATAGATTTCCAGTGGGTGGTGCGCTATCTGACCATGGTCTTTATCGTCGGGTGCTCGTTTGCCTATATGTGCTTCTCCACTGTTCCTACATATGCTTTCACCCAGATGTGGCTGCTCTTCTTCCTGCTTTTCTATAGCACGGAGAAAATCTTCTTCCGTCCGGACCCATGGGAGAAGATAAAAGAAGAGGAACAGGCTGAGCAGTCCAAAGCCTCCATCGCTGCCTCTATGTCTGATGCCGAGGCGCAACTGCCGGCTCCGGACAGTTCTTCCAATCGTGCACGTCTGGATGAATGGATGGAGAAGGAGAAACCTTATCTCAAGAAAGACTTCCGTTTAATTGACCTCATGCAGGTATTGCCGACGAACAGGACCTATCTCTCCCAGTTCATTATGGCTGAATACGGATGCAATTTCTACCAGTTCGTAGCGAAATACCGGGTAGAAGAAGCAAAGCGCCTGATGCGCGAAAATCCGGGTCTGAAAATCCAGGACATCGCGGAGCGATCGGGGTTCTCTTCACCGGTGGTCTTCTCCCGTACTTTCGTCAGGGAAACGGGAATTTCACCATCTGAATGGAACCCTGGAATTGATAATTCGTAAAAAAATAGTGCTCTTTTCTTAACAATAAAGCAATAATTGCTCTATACTATTGCACGAGTGTAAAATTTTTAATAATTTTGCACCCGCTTATAATACCGCGTAGGTATTTACAACATGTAAGGTGCAAAAAAAGATAAATATAATGATTCATTTTCGCTACATATTGTTCGGCTTGCTCACTTTAGGAATGTGGCTCATCCCTACGCGCGCGCTGTGCGCAATGGCGAGCGCGGACGACTCGACAAAGGTGAAACGGGAGGCGAAGGATGAAGTTGTGGCGATCAAGAACAACTTGCTCTATGACGCTGCCGCTACGCCGAACCTGCAGTTGGAGGTGAAGATGGCTCCGAAATGGAGTATGGAGTTCGGCGTGGGATTCAATCCCTTCCCGCTGGATGATACCAAGTTCCCTAAATGGCGCCACCTCATGGTCAGCGTCGCTCCCCGATATTGGTTCTGCAATGTGTTCAACCGCGGCTTTGTTTCTATCAACGCCGCCTATGCAATGTTCAACGTGGCTGGCGATGCCTACCCCGTGAGCTGGATGTACAAGGAGGTTAAGGACGGGCGTTACGAGGGACATGCCGCTATGGCGGGTGCCAGCGGCGGATGGCATTTCCCGATCAAACCGTATTTCAGCATTGAACTGGAAGGCGGTGTGGATGCCGGCTACGCATGGTATCGGCAATACGAATGTAAGCATTGCGGCGATATGCAGGCTCAAGGCGGACGATGGCTGGTGCTGCCGAAGATAGGCGTCAATCTGGTCTTCCCGCTCGGAGGCGACGAAGAGTCGCTTGCTCGCCGTTGCGACTGCGAGAAACTGGAGACCGCCGCAGAGGCGGCAGCGGCAGCTGCAGCAGCTACTGCGGTGGCAACTACGGCAGCATCCGAAACGGACACGATTGCCCAAGAGGACCGTTTTGCACCATCTGACACCCTCGCCTCGGAAGAGCCGGAACAGGCGGTCGCTGTAGCAGAAGAGCCTGCTGCCAGGGATCATGCGCCGAAGCGCGAGGAACAGCCGGAGGAGGACAAGGCGATTGCCAAGACCGAGCCGGCAGGACCTGTTGTTCCGGTTATTCCGGTTGCTCCGGAGGAGGACAAGGCGATTGCCAAGACCGAGCCGGTGGAAGAGATGCCGGCAGAGGAACCTGCCACGGAAGAGCCGGTGGAGGAAGTCGTAGCGCATAAGGTGCTGAGCCTCGGCCCGCGCAACGGATACTTGTATTTCGATGTCGATGTGTCCAAGATGGACCGCTCGTTCCTGGAGAACGACGAACTGATGGCGGACATTCTGGATGCCTTGGGAGAAGTGCTGGCGGATACTACGCTCCGCATATCGCGCATCGAGGTGACGGGCTTTGCTTCCTTCGACGGACGGCTCGCGTATAACATCCGCCTGGCTGCCGCGCGTGCAAAGACTATAAAGGAACAGATGCAGGCTGCTTATCCGCAGTTGGCGGACAGCCTCTTCGATATCACTAACGGCGGTGAGAGTTGGGAGGACCTACGGGAGATGCTGGAGAAAGTGGAATTCGAGGGAAGAGACGAAGTGTTTGCTATCATGGATGAGGAGCCGGATCTGGACCTCCGCGAGAAAAAGATCAAAGCCCTCCACGGCGGGGCTACCTATCGCTATATGCGCGACGAGTTGAAGCATATCATGCGTAACCTCGGACGCATCACGGTTAACATCGAGAGAAAGTAACTATAATGTACAATTCACAATGTACAATGTACAAAGGGCTTACGAAGTGTGGTACAACGTTTTAAGATCCGTACGGACTCCTAAGTTTGTACAAAAGCCACCAGGACGCTTTGTAAATTGCGAATTGTAAATTGTAAATTGAAATAACAACCACAAAAATATATAAAATACGAAACAGAATTAAAAACAGAAAACAAACACTATTAAATTAACTTAATTATTAACCAAATTAACTAAATGTTAAAAAGTATGAAAAAGATGACATTTTTGGCTTGTGCAGCGATGCTGACAAGCGCCATCGCTTTTACAGGCTGTAAGGGCGACCAAAATGCACCGGAATCCCAAAAGATGGAGGAGGTAAAGACCGAGTTCTCTATCGAGCTTCCGAATCAAATCAAGTCCGGTCCGAACCGCATGCCGGGTACTACCGTACAAAAAAATGGCCGTTCGCAATTCCAAGGTATGACCAGCATTTTCCTGGTTCCGTTTGTTAAACAGACTGATATTGAGGCAGGTGACAATCGTCTGGGCAACAACATCCATCTGGGTGACATCAATGAAGCTTCTGCATTAGGTACTGTAAGCAATGCAAAGGTTTACTCCAATGTATCTATTCCTCTGACCACCGCTTCGTTCTTGTTCTACGCCAAGTCTGCAAAATCAGGCACCAAATTCGAGGCTGGTTCTCTGGCTGCTGCCGATACGGCCAACAACAAGCAACCGGCAGACTACCACTTTGATCTGGAGCCGATCATCGCTAACCTGGCAACCGCTCACGGTGACGCGAAGGCAGTCGCTCTGCTTGCTTATGTTAACTCGCTGGCTAATGCTACCGACGGTACGCACGCATGGAAAGAGTATGATGTAGCTGATCCTACTACCTACGATCCTGCTATGGCAGCTATGTTTGTAGAGTACAGCAAACTGCACACCCTTTCTTCGAACGGTGTTCAGCGTCTGATGCACGACTTCTATAACTCTCTCGTTCCGCTGACCACTACGCTGGCAACGAACCTGAAGGACGCTATCGCAGCTCAAGCTACTATCACCGGTCCGGATGCGGAAGGCGACTATGCTGTTGCTCTGAACGATGCTCTCAAGGAATATCCGACCAACATCCTGCTGCCGGAAGAGGCAGTTCATATCAAATGGGATGCAACGGCTTTCCGTTTCTGCTCAGAGGCTGAGTACACCGCTGCTAACCATGCACTGCCGCATATGTTCACCTATCCGTCTGCATTGTGGTATTTTGCTAACAGCCAGATCAAGACTTCGAACAGTTCGAAGAAGGATATGTACAACGACACGAATGAATGGGGCACTATTCTTGCAGCTCACACCGATTCACGTGCTGTGAACACCAATACGCGTGCCGTAGCTATTGCGGATACTATCCAATATGCAGTAGCTCGTCTGGATGTACAGGTTAAGTTGGCTGCCGGTACGCTGGAGGACAACACTCCTACTAATCCTCCTTATACTACTACTGGAAAATTAATCAATAACGCTTCTTATCCTATCACCGGTATATTCGTAGGTAGCCAGAAGAACGTAGGTTTCGATTTCACGCCGGTAGGTGCTAATAATTACACTATCTATGATAATGTAATGACCGAGTCGGGCATGGCTGCAACCACTTCGTATTCCGATATGAACTCTACTCTCGTTCTCGAGACGGCAGCGGGTCCTGCTACGGACAAAGATGTACGTATCTGCGTTGAGTTCACCAATACTTCCAATGAGGACTTCATCGGTGTAGACGGTTGCTTGATTCCAAAAGGCGGCAAATTCTATATAGTTGCTAACTTGGCTTCGGCAGATGCTAACCAAACGGGCTACAAGGTATTCAAGCAGGACTATACGACTACGGTTCAGCTGAATCTGAAGAGCTTGAAGAACGCTTACAACACCATTCCTGACCTCCGTACTCCGAAACTGGAGCTCGGTTTCTCGGTTAACATGACTTGGTTGAGCGGTCATACCTATACAATGGACATCGACTAATGAAACTTCTGCATTATTCCTTCCGGGGCGCTTTGCGCGGCCCGGGAGGGGTGATGCCTGATTATGAAACGTCCGGTACTCATATTATTCGGTTTGCTCTTCGCGGGTTGCAACTTGATCTACGATGATCTGAGCGTGTGCGGCAAGGATTATTATCTCAACTATGAGATGCGCCTTGTCACGGACATCCAGATGACGATAGACGAGAAACTGACTACCATCAAAGAGCGCCCCATTGCCGACACCTTGCGGCAATGGATGGCTCCTATTTTCTCCGGGGAGGCGCACGACCTGGATATGAGCTTCTTTTCCACCGATGAGCTGGACCGGCTACGCTATCATAAGAACGAGATTATCAACGCCAAACAGAAATCCTATACGCTCTATATCCCCCGCGAGGATTATATGCATCTGGCGCTGGTGAATATACTCAACAACCATAATATAGCCGTATCGGGCGAGGACCATGCGGCTACGATGCGCATTGCGCAGATTAGCGGGGATACATTGGATTCGCACCCCACCGCGGTCTATTCCGCGCGCCTGCCTATGCAGATGGCGCAAGAGGGGGATGAGTCCTATTATGTCCACCTGTATATGGTAAGCAGCGCGGTGGCGCTGGTGGTGGATTCGGCAAAGATCGACCCGCTGGATATGAAGGTGGTGCTCAGCGGTACCGCTACGGGATTTGATGTCCGCGATAGCTCTTTTACCTATGACCACCCTTCTCTTATCCGCGCGGAGAGGCTGACCGATCTGTGCTACGCGATGGTGTCACTGCCCTCCCGTTCCGCTGCTGCAGCTCCCGCACCGGCTCTCCTGCCGGAAGCGAAAAAGGAGGCGGGATACTGGCAGCTGAAGGTATATGTGCGGAAACCGGATAATACGGTTACGGAGACTGTGCTGAGCGTCGATTATCCGCTGCTGGCGGGAAGACTGGAGATTATCAAAGTGGAGCTGCATGAGGACGGATCGGTTGTGCCGTTGGCTAATTCGCACGTCGGCGCAAGCGTGACGCTCGACTGGAAGGCAGGTGGCGAACATGAGATTGATGTTTAAGGGTTTGATGAGGACAAAGAAGATTTATCATATTATTTTATTCGTATTGATGCTCGTGTGCATTGCATGCGAGCGTGAGGAGCCGGTGAAGAGGGAGATACCGTTCACTATCTATCTGCCCGCAGAGACAATGGTGCGACACCAAAGCCCGCGGCGCGTAATGGGAGATCCGGGGCAGACGGAGCGATTTGCGCTGCCGAACTATATCTATCTTTTTGTCTTCTGGAAACAGGAAGGCGAGTGGAGGATTATGGATCAAGAGGAATGGAGACTTCAGAACAATGACTGGAAAGCAACGAGATATACTGGTCCACTCATGTCGGAGGGCGACTCGATATATAGCGTCACGAAGCGGATGAATATCATGCTCGTCGGCAATAATGTACAGGGGCGGACCTATGCGATTGCTTCGCCGGTACCGCTGACTTTCAGCAAGTCGTTGGGTTCAATCGTAACCCTGGACGATGTATTGGATTTGAAAATAGATGTCTCTTCACAGGAGATACAGGATAACTTGCATAATATCTATACCACGCCGTATAACTACGAGGTGGGCGGACAATACTACGGCGCGTTCGACAACAGCGTCAATTATGTGGTCAATCTGGATCTGATGCTATATCATATAGCGTCCAAGGTGGATATCAAATGGTCCGTGGCGGAGGACAAGCGTATCAATGCCGACCCCTCCCAGGCGGTCAGACTGACCTACATGGAGGCGCGGCGCCTCTTCAACGGCTGGGCGTACTGTTTCATGCCGCTGCGGAATACCCTCCCTGAGCTGCCCTCATCCGGATATGACATACCGGATATCGTCTCGCCGGGGGACGAGGGACTATGGTGGGAAGGCAGAGCCTATTTCTATACGATCCCCTATACCGTAGAGGGAGACCCCAATTATTTCCCGCTGCAGATGAAGATGGGTACGAATGGGACAAAGGAGACTGCGGGATACGAGCTGACGCTCAAACAGAAAACAGACACCTCCGATGTGTTCGTGCCGTGGATACGGGGTGTGTTTAATTTTAATCAGCCGCTGGATACCAAGACGGCTGTCAAAACGGTTGATTAAGGAGAAGAAACGTGTTGAGTGATAGAAGAAACATATTTTTAGGACTGACATTATTAGTGATGAGTCTTTGCGCGTGCGCGAGTGCGTATGCGCAGACGGATACTATACGGTACGTGCGCGCGGACGGCGATTTCAGCAACGACGGGCGCTCGTGGGCTACGGCTAAAAACAGGGTGCAGGACGCTATCAACGACCTGCGCGACTATCTGCATGCCAATAACCTTCAATCCGGCTCGGTCTATATTGCCGCCGGTACCTATTCGCCTACCGAGTCCACCGAGGCGGCGGGCGGATCCATGCTCCATACGGCGTTTAAGATATACGGAGGTATCCATGTCTATGGCGGCTTCAATCCTACCTCACCGGAGAGCCATCCTTCCCTCCGCCAGATGGTGAACGACAAACTGGTGAAAGATAACTGGGCGAGAATGGACGGAGGTACTACCTCCGATGAAGATATAGCCGCACAGTGGGATCTGAAGTACAAGACTATCCTGGACGGAAACCACTCGCCCAGTCCGGTCGTCTTTGCCTACGATAGTATTCGCGGACGGTATAACGTCACCTTCCCTGCCAGCTCCTACCACGTGGTATGGTTCGCTACAAACGGCAAATACGAGACTACTAACGACAGCGTGGCTTCGCATTTCAAGCCTCTGGATAGTCCGGCGTCTCTGGACGGCTGTGTGATTAGGAACGGTAACGCTTCATCCCGCAGTACAACCATCCGCGAGCATACGGCGTACGGCGGTGGTGTCTATATGGTAGGCAATGCAGAGCTGCGCAACTGTACAGTGGAGAAATGTAACGCTACGATGCGCGGCGGCGGTGTCTATCTGGACGGAGGCGGCGTGGTGGAGTTCTGTTATATCCATACATGCCAGTCGCCGGGTGTAGGTGTCGTACAGGGATACGGAGGAGGCGCATGTATCGACTATGACGGCTCGGTGGGACACAGTCATATCACCAACTGCGCCGCGCGATGCGGTGGAGGACTGGTGATCGGCCATATACCGAGCGACTACCCTGTGGACAGAGGTATCAGTTTCTATTCGCCTTTCGCTACCGCATGCGTGATCAATAACAACACAGCCGCAGCCGAGGCGGGAGGTATCTATCTCGCCGAAGGAGGCGTCATCAACCACTGTACCGTCACGGCGAACAACTGTATCGGTCCCGATGTCACCTATTACGGCCGACGCCACGGACGGTCGGGAGGTATATATATCCGTGATTGCGGTATGATATACAACTCCGTCTTCTGGGGCAACAAATGCGCAACGAATAATGATATCCAGTTCGCCTCCGTGCGACAGGTGACGGATGCCCAGCATCAGATATTCGTCTATCATACGGCGTTTATGAACCATGATATATCCGACTGGACAGGCGTTCAGAAGGAAGTGGTCTTCTCGCTGGATAAACACAACCTGCCCCTTAAGGGATCATCGAACAACTTCCCGTGTTTCTTCTCTCCTACGGTGAACCCCGATAACTGGGATGACGCTTCTCTGCCCGGTGCCGGTGTGTTCAAAAAACTGGTGGCGGATAATAACTTAAGTGCCATCCCGGGACCCCGTATCTGGCACCTGACCTCCTATTCGGCGCTGGACCAGAAGGGAGTCCAGGTGACGGACGCTATCCAGGGAGTGTCCCAATGGATTCTCCATGCCCATACCGACTATGGTGTAGTAACCAACCCCTTCCGACCTGTTTCGACTCTGGGTGCTCTGGTGCGCCGGTCCGATCCGGTCACCTATGCCCTGATAGCGCCCCAGGGACAGGAGGGCAGAGCCGGCGGTGCCGCTATCCCGACGATCTTCATCGATCCGGGCCGCAAGGGCGTGTTCGACTCAGAAGGGAAATTTGTCTATCAGGATAAAGAAGGCTATTCCTGGGACCACCCTATCCGCGATATCGGCGAGGCGATCCAGTTCTTCCGCCAATACCTGGTGGATGACGACGGAGGAAACCACCACTATATGATACCTGCATTGGTTGACAGTATGGCGAAAGGAACACCGACCCGTTATGACTATGTCCAGATTTTAGTTAAACAAGGAACTATCAACACGGCAGGTCCGGGCAACTATCTGGATAAGAATATCCGTACAGCGGCGGTGCGCGTAGAGAGCCACATGCGGCTCTATGGAGGCTATCCTACGGGCTTGGAAGGTACGGATACAAGCAAGCGCAATCCCCGCGACTATGTGACAACCATCACGGCTAACGTCACCGGTATCGGCGGCACAAGGGGGTATGAGAACAACTCCGCCCACGTGATCGCCATGGTCAACGTGGAGCATGCCATAGTGGACGGCTTCACCCTCGCCGATGCCAACACCAATAATATCCTCTATAGTCACTCCGCTCCTGCGGGTGGCGGCGTGCTGGTCAATAATGTCACCGTAGACCAGGAGAAACGTATCGACATGACCGGGAACCAGTTGCGTAACTGCGTCATCACCAACTGCTCTTCGCCGAAAGGCGCAGCCGTCTATGTCAACGGCGAGCACAAGCATGCTGACGGGACGGTTTGTTACGCGGAGCTGAAGATGGTCAACTGCGTCATCCGCAACAACATGGCGGACTACCAGGGCGAGGGAGGTACCATCAACGACCACGGTATCATCACCGCTAACGGACGCGCGTATATAGAGGTAGAACACTGCGACGTGGTCAACAACGTAGGATACCCCTTCAAGGCGGATAGCAAACAGACGGAGAGCGACGACCCGATCACCTGTTCCCACCCCGAGCACTCCTACCATTCATTCCATGGCTTCATACGGGTGAATAACTCCCTCATCTTCTGTAACGGAGACCGGCCGCTGGATAACCGCGGTAATCTGGGCACTACCGCTAAGGTGATGTCCGTCTTCCCGGACGGACAGAGATACGTCTTCGGCGAATACAATATGTTCGATGCCGACCTCCGTCTGCAGGTGGACTCCGTCGGCAAGGTTTGCCCGAGAGGGTTCTTCGATCCCGATTTCAGTTACTCCGTGCCGGCTGATTTCCTGCCTGCCGGCAGCTCGTTCGGCTCGTCGCTGAATGCGTCGCTGCCCTCGGAGAAGAACAACCAGGCTATCTTCACCCGCACGGACAATACGGATCCTAACTATCCTGGATTCGTGAACCCGAGCCGTAACGTAGGTAACTCCACCAACGGCGACAAACCGCTCTACGGAGGTATTGTGTCGTATGCTCCGCTGACCACCAACCCTTGCGTCAATGCCGCCAATGCTTCGTATTATACGGCTGTGGACAACTACGACCGTACCGATAATAACGTCCGCTCTTTCGGCGGCGATCCGGATATAGGCGCGGTGGAGAACACCGACCTCCCGCTCAGCGGTTCGGTTATCTATGTCACGCCGAATGGCGCCGGTAAACGCGATGGCTCCTCTTGGGCAAACGCTATCGCCGGTAATACGGTATATCTGTTAGACAACATCTCCGGTCCTGCTTTGGCTACGGGTGACCAGATAGACCCGGAGCTTACTTGTGACCGCGTGCTCGACAGCGAAGGAAACCCGATCCTCACCACCAACGAGAAATACAACGGCGGTTGGGGAAAAGTGTGGATCGCAGGAAAGACGGCGACCGGTAAGAGGAGTCTGACGAGACAAATCCATACTGTAGAGAAGAAAATATATATCGGAGGAGACAATGATGGAGATGAAATTCCAATTGGAGAGCCGACCGATACAGAGATTTCTAATTCTGAGATTTTATCTGCGGAAACTCCGTCTGATTTTACACCAGGATACGAATATGATACCCGCTATCCGTACGGCGAAATCAGCGGCGCTTCGCGTTCGTTCTGGCGCGCCAACCCCTACCATGACGGCACGGACTGGAATAATGCGTCAGCCTACGCCAATGCGGGTGCATTCATTGCGGCATGTAATAGCAACGGTTGGATAAATAACGCCCGTAGGGAGCGGTATGTGAGCGGTCTGCAATACGCGGTAGAGAAGGCCTCTGCCGCCAATAAGACGGCCCATGAAAACACGGTGCAGGTATGGGTAGGAGCCGGCAAATATACGGACTACAAGGGGTATGTGATGCGTGACAGCGTTACCGTCATGGGCGGGTTCCCGACGAACAAGTATGCCGCGCCGGGTCTGAACGAACGGCAGGCATTGATGTCGGATGTGGTCAGTATCCCTAAATCCAAGCCGGCGGCAGATTTTGAGGCGACAGACTATGAGACCATTCTGCAACTCTCGGACGTTAATCCCAAACAAGACAATACCCATCTGAATAGCGAAGCCGTCAAATATTGGGATGATGATTATACATCAGAAGAGATAGGTGATATAGAAACTACGCAGATTGAAGAGGTTACTATAACTCATCCCTTTAGGTGGATAGCAAGTGCAACTGAAGTTTCGTCTGATTATATACGTTATCCGGATATGTATATGGAAGGAAAAGCGGGAAACAATGTTTTCTCTGACCGTCATAAATGTGATAAGAATGGTAGCACTGCCAATAATATAACCATGAGTGCCGATGAAGTGTTCGGTGGTTACACATGGGCAAGCGGAACAAAGGTGGTGTACCAATATTTTGGCTCTCCTTGGAAAAAGACGGATATGGGTAATAACCAAAGCTGGGAGTTGTGTTATCAAGATGTAAGTGGAAACGTCAATTATAGTAGTTTCGGTTTTAACTCATCTAGAGATGTGCTCAATACAGAGGGGTACACGATTGATTCAGATCCTCGTGGTATGGCATTGAGTGGATATATGAGCACGATGAGTGCATGGCAGACGATGAAAAATGTCCCGGCGGGTTCGTACAAGTTGGTGATAGATCTTGGCGCGTATTATGAAAGTTATCCAACAGAAAATAATACGGGCATAACCTTCTATATTATTGCTTCCAATGGTGACATGTTAGCGGAGCAACCCGTTTTTTGTAATAGCGATAAACTGCTTCGGTATGAGTTCACGTTTGTTCAACCGACAATCGGTGACTTAACTATACGCATGATGTCTGCTCCGGGTACAAAACATGCAACCCCTTCCAATGACGCTAATAAACGGAAAGTGTCAATGTCAAATGTACACTTGTATGTTGAAGGCTCATATGAATATGTAGAAGAGCCCGTGATAAATGACACTATCATTGCGTCACAGGCAGTTGTCAGTTCTCTTTCCAGTACCTATACCAAAGTGGAGGCAAATCATCGCACGACGCTCCGTAAACGAGTATTGACCATGCCGGATGTATGTGTACCGACGTACGGCGGTGGCGGTATTGGCGATCCTGTTGTGATGGGACAGGCATTTGATAACGATGCCCTACCGCACACCGACCGTGTTTGGGGACCGACCAAAGACCTGCGTACTGCTGCTACACTTGCCAAACAGGAGGACACGCACTATGTAGAATATAATGAAGCTTCTTGGGATGGCTTTACCATTCGTCACGGATTCCTTTACGACGAAGCCATGGCACATGGCGGTGGTGCCGGTGTGAATATGTATGAAGGTGCACATCTGCGGAACTGTATCGTCATCAATAACGTGTCTGCCTGCCAACGCGTCAAAGGTGCGGGAATGTTCTGCGATGGGGCTACATCGACTATTGAAGGTTGCTTTGTACTCAATAATACTTCTACCCGAGGAAGTGCTTCGGCTCCTATGGATAATCAGATTTTTGCGGGAGGTCTGTTCATGTACGAAGGAACGTGTTTCAACTCGCTGTTTGCCAATAACTATAGTTACGGATCGTCGGGTGGTTTGGGTTTCTGCGTCGGCAGGTTCTATAACAACACGGTAGCCTATAACACAGCTGCACTGAAAGAAAACAGTAAGATAAGCGGCGGCGCTGTCTCTTTGGCAACGGCTTCCAACCCGAACCTCTTTGTGGCGAATACCATTATCTTCGGTAATAACGGTGTCGCTATCCGCGACCGTGCTACAGCCGTAGGAAACGTAAACCCCTTCCTGCATTGCTATATCCAGTCGGAAGAGACACAGCCAAATGACGCCACCAAACAGAATGTGACCAACTGGACTGAGTCGAATACGAATAACTACGGTATCGGCAATACATTCCTCAACGGAGTAGCCCCCTCGGCTGCGAACACGCCTTTTGCGGCAGACTTTGACGAGGAAGGAAACTATGTCGAGGGTCGTGCCGCTTCGCTCAATGACTTCCGTCTGCGCGATGATTTCTACATCGCTGACCAAGCCGTTTGTGTTAACCATGGTACGGAGGAGTTTGCCGTCGAGTTCAAGCAGGCGCTCACATACAAAGGCAAGACAGAAAGCGATATAAACAGTTCTTTTGTTTATAAGAGCGTGGCAGCAGCCGAGTTGCCGAATAACGACGTGGCGTTCGCCAAGCGTGTGCAGGACTGTCAAGTTGATATGGGCGCGTACGAGTTCAATGCTGCTTATGCAATCCGTCCGGATACAACGACGCACCCGGGACAAGCGATATTCTATGTGATGTTCGATTCGCCGGGTGGTGATGCATCTGCGGATTCGCCGGCGAATGCTGCCTGCGCCCAGAAACTGCAACAGGTACTGGATGCGGCAGGACGGTATAAGAACAAGCTGATGACCGAGAGCCGGTATAGCACGATAGATGCTACTCCTGTTGCCGGTTTGCCGAAGAAGGACTGGACCGTAGAGGTTTGGCTGGAGGGCGATAACACCAACTGTACCCTGAGTGAGCTTTACGCCGCCTGGTACACGCCTACGCGCTCCACCAAGCATGATATTACGTCTATCGAGGATAACCCCTTGGACTACTCCTTCATCGTCCCGCACGGCGTACAGGTGAAGGGAGGCTATACGAGTGATTTCTACCACTACGAGGATGCCGCGGGAAAGAAAGTGACATCCACTACACCCGGCGCCACGGTAAAAGACGAGCGCGACCCGCTCAGTTACCGCTCTGTGCTATCGGGTAAGATCACTTCCAACACCGGTGCGGAAGGTAACTGCTACCACGTAGTCACCTTCACCAATGATCTCTTCGGTCTGGACGAGAAAAAGCTCGACGAGGGAGACCAGTTAGCCCCCTTCTCTTCGCTTTCGGATGCGGAAGACCACCGCGCGGTGCTCGATGGACTGTTTATCGAGGACGGATATGCCGACTCGCCCGATGACGAGGACCGTATAGGTGCCGGCGCAGTAGTCACAGGATATGCACATATACGAAACTGCGTGGTGAAAAACAACACGGCGGGTAACTACGGAGGCGGACTGTATCTCAAACCGAGAGCACTGGTCAGCGGTACGATTATCAAGAAGAACACCGCCGATGTCGGAGGAGGTATCTATATAGAGGCGCCCGCAGGAGCTGTCGCCGATTCGCTCGCGCATATCTTCTCCACTACCATCTGCGAGAACTCCGCTAACACCACCGCCGGTGGTATGTGGTTCTATGAGACCAACGCACGCGTCAACTCGTCCGTCCTATGGCATAACAAGGCGAACGACTTCGCTAACGTCTCCGGTACCTTCACCCGTGCCAACGACAATACCGACTATCCCTTTATCTACTGCGGCGTTGAGTCACGACGTCTGGAAGGACTGGGGAATATCGAACTCTCGCCGAGCGAGACCGAAGGTGTGCGGTGGGACCAGGAGGATCCCTTCCGTGCGATTCTCTATTACCCGATAGAGATGTCTTCCACCCTCTCACGTTCGGGAATGACCTACCCCGAGTGGCGCAACCTCATGGCTACCTATACCACCCTCGATTCAATCGATATAGCCGGCGTCAGCCGTACTCGGTGGAGCCTGAAGGGCGTGAAACGCGGCTATTCGTGGGGTACCGCCGACACACTCGTCGTCAAGAACAACGACTTTATCGAGATGGGAGCACGCGCGCTCAATAAGAATTTCGAGGTGGATGTGGATGAGACATATATCATGAGGCGGCTGTATGTCATGCATACCGACCTCCTCAACTCCGAGGCGGCACGTGCCCTTCAGGACAACACCAATACCGACCCTGTTTCCAAGATGTACCGCCAGATGGGATCTTGTACGCTCAACCCCTTCCACCGTCTCGGTGACGCCTTCGATTATATCATCGCGGCGCGTAAAGCGGATGCCGCCAAATACCGCAACGCACGATTCGAGGTCTATGTGGAGAAAGGTACGTATTATCCTTACCACAACGCCTACGGAGAGCAGGACGAGGTGCGCACCAATACCTTCCTGATCCCGGAAGGGACAACCGTCATCGGCGGTATCAACTCCCAGAAACCCGGACATAACTATGGCCAGGCGGGATATATCGACAAGTTCACAGGAACTAAGATTGGCAACGGATCCAATGTGACGGTCAATGTGAAAAAAGCGGATAATACTACCGCTACTTATACTATCAATTATGCGCTGGCGGACAGCATCCGCATGCGGAACGAGAACCACCGCTCCATGAGTGACTATAACCTCAACTCCATCATCGAGCCGTGGGAACTGGAGCGGCAGACCATCCTCTCAGGTAATGTGGTGTCCGGAGAAGACTTCACACACGTCTATCATGTTGTCACGGTCCATGCCGACTCGGCTAAGATAGGACCACAGCCTCTGCGATACAAGAAAGCGAATCCGGATGCCGACTGGGAGGGAGGAACACCTATCTTCTCCGAACCGATCGCAATGAATAAGACCGAGGATTTTGACAAAGAGTGCGACCTCTCTGTCTCTGCCCGCTCTATCATTCTCGATGGTATTACCATCACCGGCGGATACGCCAACCAAGTCGATCCTGCGGATATCAACCGGCATAAGTACCACGCAAAGACCTATTTCCGAGGTGGTGGTATCTTCATTGATGGTAACTGGACCGAGAGCTTCGAAACCGGCAACGCCATTCCGAATGTGACCGACCCCGCTAAACATAATATTCCTATCATCGTCCGGAACTGCATGTTCACGGATAATATGGCGGGCAACGGCGGCGCGATATACTCCAATGGTAATATCCACGTCTATAGCTCCCATTTCACCCAGAACTACTCGCAAGGACCTATGGCACCCGAGGACACCCTCTATATCCCTTGGTCCGCAGGAGGTTGTATTGCGGCTAACTCCTATTGCGGTATCGTCAACGTGCTCTTCGATAACAACGAAGCACGTAGAGGTCTCTATCCTATCACGGTGAAAGGACCGGATGAGATTCCTAACGCCGATGCACGACAGGGATTCGGTGGAGTGCTCTCCATCGCCGAAAACGCCAAACTGCGCGCCGCTAACTGCCATTTCATGCGCAACAAAGCGGTGGCGTACTCCGCGGTGTATAATTTCAAGCCGAATAATGAATACGAATACGCGGACGACAAGCAGTATGTCTTCAACTCCATCTTCTGGGGCAATGAGGTGTCGGATATAGAGAGCATTGACGAACTGGAGTACAAAAAGAAACCCTCCCAAGCCGCTATCGACTCCTTCATAACGGTCTATAAACCATCCCGCTCCGGCGTCTTCCATTATGACGGCGCAGAGTGGGATAAGTACGAGAAACTCTACCAAGAGTACGACAGCCTCTATAGGCTCTATACCACCCCTACTGATGACCCGCACTATCTCAACCCGTCGACAGGCTATCCCGATACCTTTAATATCAATGTAATCGACAAACTGGAGGAACTCCGCGCGCAAGGCGATAAGATAGAGGGCCTCTATTTCTGCTCCTATCGCCGGACCTATGGACCGTCATCTATGCGGCCCGACAAAGAAGGCTATCTCATGGACAGTGCAGAGCAGCGGAAATATATCGACTCGCGGGCGCTGAAAGTACCCCTCAAACTCAATGCCGCCGGCGACAAGGTGGAGAACTATGATAACCTCTTCTCCTACGTCAAAGGCAATAACAACGTACTCATCAACCGTGTCAACACAGCGGCGGACGGACCTAACTTCAAGCAACCTTCCTTCGTCGCCGGCGTGGACGGATACATGCAGAACGCCGACTGGCTGCTCACACGTATCAATATCACTACAGACCAGGGATGGGGACATCTCAAGCAGACTGTAACACGCCCCATCCTGCACTATATCACCAAATATACCGGCGCAACCCAGTATCCGGATACAACTGCGGCGCTGGCTGCTGCAAAGGCGGAGAATAGCGAAGCGACTATGCAAGATGTCTATCCCGTCAAAGGATCGCCGGCGGCTTCCTTCGACGGCGTGGCGCAACCCGATACCGCGATGTTCAACTATCTGGCGGCACGTACCGTCGCACGCTTCGGAGACACCGCTACGCCTTATATGCCTATCGGCAGCGACCAGTATATGACCTATAGCCGTACCTCCGGTGAAGAGACCGTCTCCGGGGAGATGTACCGTATCTCGCCTAACCCGAAACTGAGGGTGGAGGACGTGTATATAGATATGGGCGTGTATGAATACCAGTATGTCCAACTGGATCTGAACGGAAACGAGGTGGACACCGTCTGGGTGGCTACCACGCAGAAGGGACTCAAACACGACGGACTTACCTGGGAGACTCCTACTACCGACCTCCAGGCCGCTATTGACCTCCTCATGTCGTCCCATAACAACCACGACAAGTATGTCTGCTTCCTCGGCGATGCCGAACAGAGTTTTGCGCCTACCAACGTGATTGACAACCGCAGGGCGTTCGTCCTCACCTCCAATGCCATCGCCCCCCTCCTGCCGGACAGCGCTTACGCCGATACGGACTACGCCGTGAAGAGTATTTCCTTCCTCGGCGGATATAGTTATGATGTGAAGGATGCGCCGCGTGACCCGCAGGCGAACCCCACCACCATCGAGATGCTGAATTTAGGCCACCAGAGCCAGCTCAACCAGCTCTTCGTCATCAACGATATGACCCGTATCCACTTGCAGGCGAACTGGATGGGAGAAATGACTACTCGGGACAAGGTAGCGATACCCGTCATCTTTGATGGTATCACCTTCATCAATCCGTATTCCGTCAAAGATCCGGTAGCCGATGACGGTACGGATATCGGAGGTATGGTCAATATGCGCGGTGGCGCAGCAATCTATTACAGATGGCAACGCCTTTACGAGACACAGGATGAGGGAGGAGAAGGAGTCTTCACGCCTAATTTCAACAAAGCTCTGCGTCCGGACTCTGCCAAGGTGGACGGTAAGAAAATAGCACTGCCTAAACTGACGATCTCCAACTGTATCTTCAAAGACAACGGAGCACGCACGGACGAAAGTAAAGCCCGGTCCTCCGCGGTTCGTATCGACCAAGGCGGAGGCTCGTCCCTTATCGTCAACAGCCTCTTCCACTCCAATGCAGGAGCTCCGATCTATGCGAAGCGGTATGATGTGGTAGAGGGAGAAAACGACCTCGCTACCGTGCCGAACGACGTGGTGGTCATGAACTCTACCTTCGCCCTCAATGACGGACATATCACCCTCCTCTCGGATAGCAGCAGGGTGCATAACTCGCTTATCTGGCTGGACGACCTCGCGAATGACACGACGACCCAATTGGAGTTCAATGCAGATAGATGGGACAAAGCGGATAATAAATCCAAACCCGGTATAGCTAACCGCATGACGCGCAATGCTGTCTGGGGATGCTTCGTGGACGGCGACGATACCTATCATAACGATAACCTCGTCTCCCTCAATAGCGATGTGTTCGAGGGACCCTGCTTCGCCGATCCGAACCCCTCAGCCGCTACGGCGGAAGAGCGGCGCGCACGCGATTTCCACCTCAACCCCGGTATCAGGACCATGAACCTCGCCGATACCACCCTCTATCGCAAGCATGTCTTCTATCGCATCTATCCCGATACCTGTGACGCAACGGATGGTAAGTTCTGGAGACGCTCCAACGGATTCAAATCGGTGCCCGTCTATAGACTGGCTAACGACAGCGACCTGGCGGCTAAACCGCGTGTCTATGGAGAAGGTATGGAACGCGGAGCATACGAGTGCCTCGCCGTCCTCCAACGCGTGCTGTACGTACAGCCGGATATGCCTGCCGCTACCGCCGGAGACGGCTCCTCATGGCTCTCCCCCTTCGGACAGGGACAACTGCAGAACGCTATCGACGCTGCCGCCCTTTATACCTATCTCAATAAAGAAGTGGGCAATCCCGAAACACGCAAATCCTATGTCTTTGTCAAAGGTTCATACGAAGCAACGGATGAATACCATATCGTCGCACGCGATGGCGTGAATGTCTATGGCAGCATACCCGCGGGATTCAACGATACCGCATGGCTCGATACCGTCGCTAAACAATACACCAACGAGGGCTGCCGCCATTATGTCAATTATGTGCGCGCCAAGGTAACCGGAGTCGCCTCGCCGAATGCTACGCCTACGCGTATCGCCTCTGTCTCCACCGCTTCCGGAGCAGAATATGAGACGGGATTCCTACTCGACGGATTTGTGATCACCAACCCGAAGAAGACGCTCACCGAATCGCCCGTTGTGCTGGATAAGGAGCATGCTGCCGTGCGCAACTGTATCTTCACGGACAATAAGACGGACGGCGTGCCCGTAGCCGACATACAGAAGGGACTCGTCTATAACTCCCTCTTCTACGCCGATACGGCAGCTACCGTACTGCGCCTCGGTGCCAATGGCCTGGCGCTCAACAACACCGTCCTTACCGCGCAGACAACCGATACACTGATCGACTTCTCGGCTACTACCGCCGACGCGTCCGTCAATAATATCACCGGACATACCTCCGACCTCCATTGCTTCGCGCCGTATCTCACGGACGGCAATGTCTATACCCTGCCTGCCTACCAGACCGCCAATATCCCGCTGGCGTTCCAACTCCATGAGCACTCCAAAGAGATCAATGCCGGCGTGGAGATGGACAACCTCCCTGCCGCCTTTAATAGCTATAAAACGGACAGCACGGTCTGCTTCGGCTTGGACCGCGATATACTGGGCAACCCACGCCGGATCACTACCGTTGATAGAGGCGCGTTGGAGACCTGGAGAATAGAGCCAAAGACCGTCATGGAAATAACGGCACGGACAGAGGTTATCCGTACCGCCGAGGAAATCGGTAACGCACATGCGGAGAAACGGCTCACCACCGCCTTTACCTCCCATTACGGCGGACACCAATACCCACACCCGGGATCCGTCGTCTATCTCATGGATAGCAGCGCGATAACGATGCAGTACAAAGAAGAGGACTTTATCGATTTCAATGGAGACTCGATCATACTCCGTCCGGGATACATGCTCCTCAAACCCGGCTCGTCCTTCTACGGCAACGGCCACACGGTGCAACTCAACTACCTCGCCGCGGAGAAACGCTTCGTTAACCAGCGCTACTCCATGACCGCTCTGCCGTACGGCTACTCGGTGGCGAACGTCATCGCTACTACCTATACGCCCTCCTCCGATATACTGGAGCAGACGCTCAACCCGCTGCCTACACGGTGGTATCTCTATTCCGGCGCAGCACGATCGGAGAAAGACTATACCTTCCGGACCGATAACTCCTCCCTCTGGCTGCCTGTCGATACGCTCAACAGAACCGCTACGCAGGGCTATCTCATGGATTTCGGCGATACACAGGACACCCTCCTGCGCTTCACCGCCTTCGCTCCCGCGCTCGGACAGTATGTCTATACCGAGGAGGCTAATGACAAATACGTCTTCCTCACCCAGTACGACTGGCGCATAGCCGGTACCGGTAATGATCTTAACTTCACGCGCCAGGAGGATATGGGATGGAACATGAAGGGCCTGCCGTGGCTCGTGTCCAACTATCGGACGGATACCATCCTGGAGGAAGGCAATTATCTCCGCCAGATGTATATCCCCCATGTGTTCTACCAGATGGACGGAGCGGGCAATTATCTTACTTCCGGCGACCAGATGTACACCTCGCGTTCCTGGGACAAGGGCGCTACTATGGCGATGGGCAATGCGTTCTTCACCCAGACCGCGACCACCAAGGACAAAGAGACACTCGTCTTCCACCTGCCCTATTACGACCGCAATGAGAAGGCCTCCCGTCCTATCCTCAGAATGGTCTCCAGACCCGCCACTCCTACCCCATCGCCCATGCCTGCGCATGCGCCTGTTTCCACCTCCCTTGAGGGGAGGTCGGGTGGGGTTTGTTTCTCCGATTTCCTCACCGCTATCCCGGACTCCGCTGCGCGGAAGGATGTACGGTATAACTACGGCAGGGACGGTATCAAATGGAGCACCAACACCGCTGCGCCGCAACTCTATATGATGGATGCTGCCCGCACCTCGCGTATCTCGCTCCTCGGAGCCGCACCGACCGAGGTGGACATACCCCTCGGTGTGTATCTCCCGCAAAATGACCAAATGGTAAATGGCCAAATGGTACTTGATTTCTCTCTTCCCGAGAAAGAAGCCTTTGCCGGGTATGAATACGTCTGGCTCATTGACTACCGCCTGAACCGTTATACGAACCTGCAGGAGGAGGACTATACCGTCGAACTCGAACCGGGAGAGACCAATGACCGCTTTGCTTTCCGTATCGGCGGATTCCCCAAGACCGACAAGGACGGCGCACGCCAATACGTGGTCTATTCCTATGAGGGTTCGCTCTTCGTTCGCGGCTTGGTGGCGGGCGACAGGATCACCGTCTATTCCGCTTCCGGCAAACTGATCCACCAGGCTGTCGCATCCGGGTACGAATACACCACCCCGCTCACCTATCAGAACGGCTATATCGTCAAGGTCAACGACCGTGCGCACAAAGTCCTCAACCTCGCCCGCTAAGTCATTTTTGACCCTTCGGGGCTAAAAATAAAGAAAAAATTAAAAAAGTAAGCAAAAAAGTTGCATGATATTGAAACTTTTTGTATCTTTGCACCGAATTTTGAATAAAGGTAAAAATGACGAGAGAAATCTTCGTGTATAAGAACTACTTTTACGATTTTCTTGAGTCCTTGTCTGAGAAAGTGGTCACAAAAATTGAGTATGCCCTTTCTCTCTTGGAAACGCAGGACAAAGTAAGCAAGAAATTTGTAAAGTATCTGCGCAACGATATATATGAACTGCGCGCGGAATATGAGAGTAACATCTATCGTGTGTTCTTTATCTTTGATGACGGAAATATTGTGGTGTTGTTCAATGGTTTCCAGAAGAAGAGCCAGAAGACACCTCAAAAAGAATTAGAAAAAGCTATCAAACTAAAGGAGGAATATTATGCAAGCAAATCCTAATTTGACCAGTTATAGTGCTGTGTTAGCAAAGAAACACGGCGAGTTGGGTACTCCCGAGCGCGAGGAATTCAATAACCAAGCGCGTGCTTACTACATGGGGCTTATCTTACAAGAAGCCAGAAAGGAAGAACATGTGACACAAGCCGAACTGGCGCGCCGCATAGGTGCAAATAAGAGTTATATCTCTCGGATTGAAAATGGATTGATCGATCCTTCTATTTCTACTGTCCTTCGTATCATTGATGCACTCGGGTTAAAGTTCGAATTGTCCCGGACATTGGCATAAATTTGTTTGAGCCGGCGTGGGGCAGGCGTGGGGCCGACGTCGTCCTAGGATGGTCCCGTGATGGTAGCGTTCCTAACTCGACATAGAGTGCTAATTTACTCACGGGTCATTTACGACTCATTTAGCACTCAAAACACATTAAAATAGTTCCCGAAACAAAAAATCGTCCACCGTAGCGGACGATTTTGTTTACCATTTAACGACGAAGCCGGCGTGGACGTTGATGCCTGCTTGCGGGAAATACCAGACGTAGGTGCCGTCGGTGCCGCCGTTGTTCACATATTTGGTGTTAAAGAGGTTGTTCACCTGGCATTTAAGCGTAATGTCAGGTATGTTCTTTGCGTTGGGCAGCTTGTGGAACGGCAGGGCATATGCCATCATAAGGTTGGTTACCGTATAGGCTTTCAGCATCGCGTCGGTCTTTTCGTCGTTGCCCAGATACTGGCTGCTGACCACGAGCGTCTGCAGATCCGCGTTGAATCCGGCGTGATGGAAGGAGAACACATTGCCTGCCGTCCAGTCCGGCGAGAACGAAATAGTGCGCCATTGGCTGCCGTCTTTCCATTTGTTGCGGCTCCATGTCAGGTTGCCCTTCCAACTGAACCAGCGTGTCCAGTCCACCCCGAACTGAAACTCCGCGCCGGTGCGGTAGGAGTCTTTCACATTGGCGGTGATCAGGTAGCCTACCGAGCTCACGTCGCCCGTAGCTATCAGCTGGTCGTCGTAATCCATGAAATAGAGGTTGAGCCCGATGGTCCAGGGAATGGCGTAGCCGCTCTTGAGAACGCCTGCCGAAGCGTAGCTGTAGCCTAACTCATAGTCGTACAACCGCTCCGCTTTGGGGTCTGCCGTGCCGTCAGACGTGACAAAATTATTGCGTGTCGGCTCGCGGTGTGCCATAGCGAAGGTGGCTGAGAGACGGTGACCGTGGTTGTCGTAGGTCAAGCCGGCTTTGGGGTTGAAGAAATGCCAGGTGTTGTGTTTGTCGATGGCGACAGGGGCGTCCAGTGCGCTTGTCTCCTCGTTGTCTCCCCAGATCCTGTAATCCACCATCCGGTACTGCAGGTCGCCGTAGAGGCTCAGTTTCTCTTGTCCGCGGTGAAGCACACGCCAGTTGGCTTTGGCATACACGTTGCCGTCCGTCTTGACGCCGAAGCCCTCGTAATAAGGCATGAAGGACCGTGCGGTGCAGGTCGTGTCGATATTTCCATACTGCAATCCGCGGTATTGGTTGAGTGCCAGACCGAACTGCACATCCACTTTCTCGTGGACGTATTTGCTGGTCAGGATGCCTCCGTAGAAATGGTTGCGCAAGCCTTTTTGTGTGATATTGTCCGCCTCGTAGGTCGTCCAGTCGGTCATCATCATCTCATAATAACCCGTGCCGTAGGTATAATGGGCGGTGGCAGAGAGGGTCCAGTGCGGGTTGAAACGGTGACCGATATGCAGGTGCACATGGTGCTGCTGGTAGTTGTCGGTCTGGTTGTCGTAGTAGGCGGTGTTTCCGTCCTTGTCTATATACTCGCCGGCGGGGTTATAGCGTCTGTTGGCTCCTCCTATACCCCATGCCGTGGCAAAATCCACGCCATACCATGCCATGTATGTGCGTTCCTTGCCGCCGAAGGCGGTCAGCGTGACTGCGGTCCGGGTGTTCTGCCAGCCTATCTCGCCCTGGTAACTGAGCAGATCGGATTTGGCGCGCTCAATATAGCCGTCAGAGTTCACTTTGGAGAAACGCGCGCCGATATGCCATGCGCCTTTCTTCTCCATGCGGTCGCCCAGATAGACATCGGCTTTGACCATTTCGCGGAACGTGTTGTACATACCTCCGTTGAAGTCCAGTTCTGCACGCACGGGACCCGGATGCACGCTCTCGGGCACGGACGCGTCCAAGGTTCTCAGGTTCACGCTAGCGCCGAAACTACTGCCGCCGTTGGCGCTCGTACCTATACCCCGTTGTACCTGCAGGCTGCTCACACCGCTCGCCATGTCCGTCAGATTGACCCAGAACACCGCCTGGCTCTCCGCGTCGTTTAGCGGCACCTCGTTGATGGTCATGTTGATACGCGTCTGGTCCGTACCGCGGATGTGGAAATAGGTATAACCGACCCCCAGACCGTCATCGCTGGTCGTCACCAGAGACGGCGTCACCGAGAGCAGGTACGGCAGGTTCTGACCCGCGTTGTTGCGGTTCAGCTCCTCGTGCTTCATCTCCTGCTTGCTGTTGGTAGCCTGCATGACGGGAGCACTCACCACAATCTCTTGCAGTCGGAAATCGCTTGCGGACAGTGTGTCTTGTCGGGAAACTTGCGCAGGATCCTGCGCGTTGGTCTGCGCACTCATTTGCGCAGCAAAGGTACCAATGACCAAATAAATGACCAAATGGTACATGTCCAAATGATGAAATGTTTTCATTTCCTTTAACAGCATTATCTGTTCAAGTTCAACGGGTATAATCTCAGCCATTTGTTGGGCACCCCGAACTCAAATGATTTGTAAAAAAACCACCCTGTCGGTGGTTCTTGTAGCGGGACCCAGGATTGAACTGGGGACCTCATGATTATGAATCATGCGCTCTAACCAGCTGAGCTATCCCGCCATCACAGGGGGTGATCCCTCTGAAATCGGGTGCAAAGGTAATACAAACTTTTCAATCTACAAAACTTTTTCAAAAAAAAGAATAAAATTCTTTGTTTTCTACGTATTATATTGTATCTTTGCAACATTGAAATTAACCTGATTGGACATGCACAAAAACATTCTAAGGAAGGAATATCCGTTATCGGCAAAGTCGCCCAAAATAGTTTGGGACATGATCAGCAACGCCGCAGGCTTGCAGAAATGGCTTGCTGACGTAGTAACGGAAAACGGTGACGAGATCACCTTCACGTGGGGACATCCGTGGACCGAGCGCGACACCAAGGTGTCGAAAGTGCTGGAACTGGAGAAATACAGTCATATCAAGATGAAATGGGACTATCAGGAGGACGACCCTGATGCCTATTGGGAGATGCGTATTGAGCAAAGTGAGTTGACTGGCAACTTGAACCTGCTGATTACCGACTATGCTGACGCGGAGGACATCGACGACCTGAACGACCTCTGGGACGCGAACATGGAGCGGTTGCATCGTGTCAGCGGGTTCTTACTATAAGTCATGCTTCGTATTAAGAAATTAGACATATTTATTGTCAAGCAGTTCGGATTGCTGTTTATTGGAACGTTCTTCATCTGCCAGTTTGTGCTGATGATGCAGTTCCTATGGCGTTATGTCGACGAGTTGATTGGCAAGGGACTCTCGCTGGAGGTGATGGCACAGTTCTTCTGGTACATGGGACTGATGCTGATGCCGCAGGCTTTCCCCCTCGCCATCCTGCTGAGTTCGCTGATAGCCTTCGGTAACCTGGGCGAGAGTTCGGAGTTGACGGCGATCAAAGCGGCGGGCATCTCTATGTTGCAGGCGATGCGCTCCCTGATTGTCATCGTCATCATCATCTCCGGCATCTCTTTCTATTTCCAAGAGGTGATAGGTCCCAAGTCGTTTATCTCCTTCCGCCAACTGCTCATGTCGATGCAGCAGAAGAATCCCGAGGTGGAGATCCCAGAGGGCATTTTTTACGACGGCATCAGCGGCTCGAACATCTACGTGCAGAAAAAGGACATGGACACGGGTGTGCTCTATGGCATCATGATCTATCGCATGAACGGAGGCTATGAGGATGCCGCCGTCATCCTTGCCGACTCAGGACGCATGCAGACCACTGAGGAGAAGAAGCACCTGCTGCTGACCCTCTATAGTGGAGAGTGGTTTGAGAACATGCGCTCACAGGACGTGGCGGGCTCCGCCAACGTGCCTTACCGCCGTGAGACTTTCTCGCATAAGCGCATCGTGCTCGACTTTGACGGCGACTTCAACATGGCTGATGCCGGCTGGATATCAGGTGATGCCCGCTCGAAGGGAATGGGAAAGATCCTGCACGACCTCGACTCCATCCGTGAGTTCAACGACTCGGTGGGACACCAGTTCTATCATGAGGCGAAACTCAACACCTTCCACATACCGCCCCTCGCCAAGAAGGACTCGCTGAAGGTCAAGGAGAGCATTGAGAGAGAGGAGGTCAATTTCGACACCCTCTTCATCAAACTGTCGCCAGAGGAGAAGCAACGTGTGATGAAGGCTGCCGTCAGCGACGCCCAGGGAGCGATGTCCGACCTGCAGTTCAAGGCGGACTACTCCGACGCGCTGAACACGAACGACCGCCTGCACATGATAGAGGCTATCAACAAGGTGACCCTGTCGCTGTCCTGCCTGATCTTCTTCTTCATCGGAGCCCCGTTGGGAGCCATCATCCGAAAGGGAGGACTGGGTGTCCCCGTCATCATCTCCGTCCTGGTGTTCATCGTCTTTTATATCCTGGAGAACACGGGTATGAAGATGGCACGAGACGACAACTGGACGGTGTGGTTTGGCAAGATGCTCGGAACTTGTGTGCTGACACCTATTGCCGTCTTCTTCACCTATAAGGCAAACAACGACTCCGTCGTGTTCAATATCGACCTCTACAAACAGATCCTTTTCAACATACTGGGCATCCGTGGCAAGCGTCATGTCAGCATGAAGGAGGTGATCATCGAGGATCCCATCTATATGGCTGACGTGTACCACCTGTTGCGTATCAACAAGGAGGTCGAGCAGTACAGCGCGGAGCATCAGTTACTACACCTGCCCAACCCCATCAAGGTGTTCTTCCGACCAGGTGACGACCAGACCATTCGTCGGATCAGCAACGAACTGGAGGAGGTGATAGAAGACCTGTCGAACACCAAAGACAGGATCGTCATCGCCCACCTCAACCGCTATCCCATCGTGGCGACCCATGCCCACACCCGTCCTTTCCGCCAGAAATGGCTGAACATCATCACGGGACTCATCCTGCCACTGGGTGCCTTCTTCTATATCAGGATGTGCCGTTTCCGCCTGCGTCTGCGCAAAGACCTGCACACCATCTCCCAGGCCAACGAGGCGATGGTGGCGCATCTGACGGAGAAATACCCGTCTATCCCCATGACGATGGAGGAACTGGAGAAGATGCCACTCATCATTGAGATCATTAATAATATAAATAAGGTATAACACAGTTGTTAAAATATGGAGAATTACAAACTAAATACGATTGAGGAGGCACTGGAGGATTTCCGTGAGGGGAAATTCGTCATTGTCGTGGACGACGAGGACCGTGAGAACGAGGGCGACCTCATCTGCGCGGCAGAGAAAATCACACCCGAAATGGTGAACTTCATGCTGAAGAACGCGCGAGGCTTGCTTTGCGCCCCTGTCACCATCAGCCGTAGTCAGGAACTGGACCTGCCCCATCAGGTGCAGGACAACACATCCCTGCTGGGAACCCCCTTCACCGTCACTATCGACAAGATAGAGGGATGCACCACGGGAGTCTCCGCACACGACCGTGCCGCCACCATCCGTGCCCTCGCCGACCCCTCGTCGACCCCACAGACCTTCGGACGACCCGGACATGTGAACCCGCTCTACGCACAAGACAACGGCGTGTTGCGCCGATGCGGACACACCGAGGCAGCCATCGACCTTTGCAAACTGTCTGGGCTCTACCCCGCCGGTGCCCTGATGGAGATCATGAACGACGACGGCACGATGGCACGTCTGCCCCAGTTGATGGAGTTTGCCCAGCAGCACCAGATGAAGATCATCACCATCAAGGACATGATAGCCTATCGCCTGAAGAAAGAGTCGCTCATCGAGGTTGGCGAGGAGGTGGACATGCCTACCGCCTACGGACATTTCAAACTGATTCCCTTCCGACAGGTGAGCAACGGACTGGAGCATATCGCCCTCATCAAGGGAGAATGGAAAGAAGACGAGCCCCTGCTGGTTCGTGTCCACTCCTCGTGCATGACAGGCGACATCCTCGGCTCGATGCGCTGCGACTGCGGAGAGCAGTTGCATAAGGCGATGCAGGCTATCGAGAAGGAGGGCAAGGGCGTGGTCATCTATATGCAGCAAGAGGGACGAGGCATCGGACTCATGAACAAGATCGCCGCCTATAAGTTGCAGGAGCAAGGTCTTGACACCGTCGACGCCAATGTGCACTTGGGCTTCAAGCCTGACGAGCGTGACTATGGCTGCGGCGCCCAGATGCTGCGCCACCTCGGCATCCATAAGATGCGCCTGCTGACCAACAACCCCGTCAAACGTGTCGGACTGGAGGCTTACGGTTTGGAGATTGTGGAGAACGTCCCCATCGAGGTCACTCCCAATCCCTACAACCTGCGCTATCTCGAAACGAAGAAAAACCGCATGGGACATATCCTGCATCTGAAATAGACAAGAGATAAAAAAGTAAAAAAGTGACACGTTTTTTCGTTTGAGACGAATAAAATGATTACTTTTGCAGCCAATTATAAAACACAACAAACGAATATGGCACAATTATCTGACCGTTTGCAACGACTGGCACCCTCCGCCACGCTTGCTATGTCACAGAAGAGTTCTGAGATGAAAGCCCAAGGCATCGACGTGATCAACATGAGCGTCGGAGAGCCTGACTTCAATACACCCGACCACATCAAACAGGCGGCAAAACTCGCCATCGACGAGAACTACTCCCGCTATTCCCCCGTTCCCGGCTATCCTGACCTCCGTCAGGCCATCGCCCGCAAACTGGAGCGTGAGAACCACCTGCACTATCAGCCCTCAGAGATTCTGGTGTCTAACGGCGCCAAGCAGAGCGTCTGCAATACCGTGATGGCACTGGTGAACCCTGGCGACGAGGTGATCATCCCCGCCCCCTACTGGGTCAGTTACCCGCAGATGGTACTGCTTGCCGGCGGCAACCCCGTGATCGTGGAGGCTGGCTTCGAGCAGAATTTCAAGATGACACCCGAGCAACTGGAGGCTGCCATCACGCCCAAGACCCGCCTGCTGATCCTCTGCTCACCCAGCAACCCTACCGGAAGCGTCTATAGTAAGGCGGAACTGGAGGGACTCGCCAACGTCATCAAGCGTCATGACGACCTGTTTGTCCTCGCTGACGAGATCTACGAGCATATCAATTACGTCGGTCGCCACGAGAGTATCGCCCAGTTTGAGGGCATGAAAGAGCGCAGCATCATCGTCAACGGTGTCAGCAAGGCCTATGCCATGACAGGCTGGCGCATCGGCTATATCGCCGCTCCCGAATGGATCGTCAAGGGCTGTAACAAGTTACAGGGACAATACACCAGTGGTCCCTGCTCGGTCAGTCAGAAGGCAGCGGAGTTCGCCTACACCTCCAGTCAGGAGTGCGTCGAGCAGATGCGCCAGGCTTTCGAGCGTCGTCGTGACCTCATCGTCAGACTGGCGAAGGAGATTCCCGGACTGGAGGTCAATGTGCCGGAGGGAGCCTTCTACCTCTTCCCCAAATGCAGCAGTTTCTACGGCAAGAGCGATGGCGAGAAGACCATCAACAACTCGACAGACCTTGCCCTCTATCTGTTGGAGAAAGGACATGTCGCCACGGTAGGCGGTGACGCTTTCGGGGACCCCGACTGCTTCCGTATGAGTTACGCCACCAGCGATGAGAATATCATCGAGGCGATGCGTCGTATCAAGGAAGTATTGGGACAACTCCAATAAAAATTGAGGAATATCAAGTTAAAAGTTCTTAAATAGGCGGTTTAACCGCCGTAATTTGTTATCTTTGCCCATTGATAGGCGCAAGAGAAGTTAACCCTCTGACCCTTTCAATAAGACAAATAACACTAAATCAGAAAGATATATAACTTTAATTTTTTTAATAACTAAAATTTAAACTTTAAAAATTATGGCAACTACACAAAAAGCAGCCCCTGCAAAAAAGAACTCGGGCTTCGGAGGTATTAAACAAGCATGGATTATCCTTGTTATCTGCTGTCTCGCAGGTTATGGTGTTTGGTATTTTGTAATGGGTGACCCCAGCAACTTCGTTGGTGGCGACCGTAGCGGACACCCTGCAAACCTGTTAGGAACTGTTTATAAGGGAGGTTTCGTTGTAGGTTTGATCCTCACACTGTTGTTCACTGTCATCTGCCTCGGTATCGAGCGCTATTTCGCTATCAAGAGTGCTTCTGGTAAGATCAATCTTGCTAAGTTCACCGCTGACGTAAAAGCCGCTATCAAGGCTCAGGACTTCACAAAGGCTAAGGATCTGTGCAACAAGATGCAGGGTTCTGTAGCAAACGTCGTTCTTGCTTCTATTAACATGTATGAGAGCGTTGAGAATGACTCTACTCTGAAGAAGGCTGCTAAGATTGCCAAGATCCAGCAGGCTCACGAGGAGGCTACTCAATTGGAGATGCCTACCCTTCAGATGAACATGCCTATGGTCGCTACCATCGTATCTCTGGGTACCCTGACCGCTCTGTTCGGAACTGTGCTCGGTATGATCGGATCATTCCAGGCTCTGTCTGCTGGTGGTGGTGCTG
>ERZ842401.38-NODE-38-length-151816-cov-8.265556_pt1 | contig 151816 bp, 137 predicted proteins | sample MGYA00521270_ERZ842401 | MGnify/ENA primary metagenome ERZ842401 (study PRJEB31892, sample SAMEA3878208) | bioreactor metagenome | biome: Moose rumen | place: Sweden | collected 2011-10 | study: EMG produced TPA metagenomics assembly of the PRJEB12797 data set... | reverse complement strand
ATTTTGGGCATCGAATCTACAATAGAAACCTATCGGCTGGTTGCGGATAATCATTTTAATGAAATATGCCATCTGCGCCAAAACTCAGGGATGCTGCGAGAAAAATATGGATAATTGAAATTCCTCATCAAATTGATGCCAAATAATCGGGCACATCCTATAGCAATATCAGAGTAGCCAGAGAAATCACAATATATCTGGAAAGTAAATAAAACCCCTATTACAAATAGCTGCAAACCAGAACAATCAGCATATCCATCCCAAGACATATTAACAATAGTGGCACAATTATCAGCTATCACTAATTTCTTTAGAAATCCCCATAGCATTTGCCGACATCCATCTACAGCTTTATCATAATCAAAGCTACGTTCTTTTTGAAACTGAGGGAGAAGACTTGTAGCACGCTCAATAGGACCAGCTACTAATTGTGGGAAAAAACAGATATAAGCAAAGAACTCAACAATATCATGTGTAGGATGTATTCTCTTCTGATAAACATCTATTGTATAACTCAATGCTTGAAAAGTATAGAAACTGATACCTACTGGCAAAATAATTTCTAAAGTAACCCAATCCAAAGAGTATCCAAAAGAAGAAAACATTGAATTTAGATTATCTACGAAGAAGTTGAAATATTTGAATATTGCTAATATCAACAAATTCAGGATAATATTTGAGGCACTTACTATCTTCTGAGTCTTCCGGTTATCTTCATGTTTCAGGATAAGAAGTCCACTTAGATAGCTACAAAGTGACGTAAAAGCTATCAACAAGAGAAACCGCCAATCCCACCAGCCATAAAATACATAGCTAGCAATAACGATCAGCAGATTCTGACATTTTCTCCCACGAAATACAAACCAATAAAGAAGAAATACTACTGGCAAAAAAATAATAAATTCAAAGGAATTAAAAAGCATTCAGCGCCCCTTTTTCCGTCCGCCAAATACCCAAACTCGGACAAGTTAATTCAATATTTCACCACAAATAAAAAAGCGGGGTATTCTCCTATTTGTCCCGCTATTCGAGGCCTACCACAGCCTTAGTTGTGAAACAAACAGAGATATACCCACGCCATTGGTTTATGAAATATCCCATAAGGTGTGCCTGAGGACATAATCCTCAGCACACCAACGGGAACGCATATACCAACCCGTAGTATCTACTTCTGCGATGTTTTCGACAACTATTTCGAATTGTGGTAGTTACGAATAGCCAAAAACAAAGCGTTAGCAAACACTTTCTAATATGTAGTTGCTTCATTATCACTTAAAAACTGATGAAGCGATTGCAAATGTAATTAAAAATTAAGAAAGATGATGATGATTCATCTGAAAAAACTGTATCTTTGTGGCATAATTAAATAAAAACATCTCAAAACTATGAAAGTATCAGAGCCAACAGCAACTTATGGTAGCTCTAACGTACAAGGACTTAAAAAGCAAATCATCAGTACGTTGGAAAAGACCAATGACGAGGAAACGCTTCAGTAATGTATAGAATTGCTGAAAGGCGACTCTATGCCTTGCAGATACACAGAAGAAGAACTCGACAAAATCATTAAACTGGCCGAAAATGATGATTATGTCTCTAATGAAGAAGTAAAGGCCATGTTTGCAAAATGGAATAATTCACTATTCATTGTACATTAATGAAATAGCTTATACCAACGAAAAAATCTTATCCATCAGATGCCACTTATCTGTGGAGGGGGCATTGGGATCACAGCCTTGCATTTGTGCCACGTAGGCCTCCCACTCTGCTTGACGGGGAAGTTTGGAAAGACGCTCATTGTCCTTCACGAAGTCAAAGTCATCTTCCGTGTCCATTATCATGAACAGACGGGTGCCATAGCGATAAATCTGCATATCGAGGATACCCACGGAGAGAATCCCTTCACGGATCTCTGGCCAAATGTTGGCATGCGCCTCCTCGTAGCGTGCTATCATCTCCGGATTGTCACGCAACTCCAGTGTTCTGCAATATCTTTTCATTCTTACCAACTATTATAGCATAAACCAATACCACCACAAAGCAAACAAACGGTACGATGAACGAGAGTCCCATGTGCCCACCATCGATGATAAGCGCCTGCAGCGGAGGAAGAAGAGAGCCTCCCAAGATGGCCATGATAAGTCCTGCAGAGCCGATCTCCGTATCATCTCCCACGCCTCCAAGAGCCAGTCCGTAGATGGTAGGGAACATAAGCGACATGAAAGCACTGACGCCCACCAAACTGTAGAGTCCCACACGTCCGCTCACCAGCATAACCATCAAAAGCAGCAGAGCTGCCATCGCTGCAAATGCCGATAATATCTTCGTTGGCGTAACGTATTTCATCAGCCATGTGCAGACGAACCTTGAGGCACAAAACAGCACCATGGCGATGATATTCAGTCGCTGAGAAGCAATCTCTGCCGCTTGCTCTGCCATTCCTTCAGCCATGAAAACCTGCGTGCCATATTGGATGATGAACGTCCAGCACGTGATCTGTGCACCCACATAGAAGAACTGCGCTAACACACCATAGCGATACGTAGCATTGCGCCACAAGCGCCCGATGGTGGCCCGAAGCCTCAGATCGTGCATCCCCGTCTTCACCGCAAGTGGCATCTTTGTGAACAGCATCAGCACTAAGAGTGCCAAGATCACCAGACCTATCGCTACGTAGGGCTTCACCACCACCGATAAATCCGCCGCCTTAAGCGCCTCAAACTCCTCATCGGGAAGTAAGGCCCGCTCACTGGTACCCAGTGGATTCATGCGCGCCTGAATGAAGTTCATCGCTACCCACATGCCTGCCAATGAGCCGATGGGATTGAACGACTGTGCCAGATTGAGCCTTCGGGTGGCCGATGCCTTGTCTCCAAGACTCAGGATGAACGGATTGGCACTCGTCTCCAGGAATGAAAGTCCGCATGTGAGGACGAAATAAGCGATAAGAAAGGGGTAATAATTCCCCGTGCCAACCGCAGGGATAAACATCAGTGCACCGATGGCATAGAGCGCCAGTCCGATGAGCAGTCCCGACTTATAGCTATGCTTCCTGATGAACATGGCAGCGGGAAACGCCATGGCGAAATAGCCGCCATAAAAGGCCACCTGCACCAATGCCCCATCGGTGACGCTCATACGAAAGATGCGTGAAAACGACTTCACCATGGGATTGGTGATATCATTGGCAAAGCCCCAGAGTGCAAAGCAGCAAGTGACCAAAATGAACGGCCACAGATAGGTATTCTTTTGTCTTTTTTCTGTCATTTCCTTCTTGTTTTCAATGCGATGGCACCTGCAGGGAACGAAGCCCTATCGCGACAAACCAATGCCAAATATCCGCCACCACCGGCTCCTGGCATCTTCCATGCCAGCACGCCATCCATGACGCTGTAGCGATCTATATACTCCTGCACACAGCCCTGTATCATGGCAGGGAACAGAGCTACCTGCGCCTCAAAAGAAGCCTTGTAAGCCGCTGCAAAGCGCTCTAGATCCATGTCCATGATGCCCTGCCAGCAATCGTCTGCCGCTGCGGCAAGAGCCTTCACTTTCGTCTCTGTGATGTCTCTACCTTCCAGCACGGAGCAACCGTCTCTTCGGGGCTCCATCGGTATCATGCAGAGGTGTTCTTCCAACCAGTTGAGTATACGGTCATCATGACAGCTCTCTATCTTCTCCGGCCAGAAACGCTTGTCGTACCAATGGCGCACCAAACCCGGCATACAGATGCCGATGCTGTCTTGCGCCCCACTGATGATGCCGTCGCTGCGCTCCGGATCGTTCTCGAAGCAGAACACCAACTTTGCCAGCATCTCAGGATCCATATCGGGAAGCTTCATCGGCCAGATGCGCCGTATCATGTTGCGTGTAGAAGTGGACAGTCCGCAACGCTCACGCACCTCAAAGGTGGGCTCCAGAGAAATGGTGATGGCCCATCCCGGAGCGTACTGATTCACATACGGTTGGTCAATCCACGTGCCTGCCAAATCCAATCGTGTAGGAATTCCACAAACCGCATTCTTTATATCCGTTGATGAACGGGCCTCCAATCCCTCCTGCGGGGTTCTCTTCAGCACCACGTATTCTATCCCACGCTCCTTGCAGAATGCCTCTTTCTGTGGCGTAGAGCCATCCTCATTCACCACGAAGATATCGGGCTTCAGCATGTCCACCGTAGGGATGAAGTCCATCATGCCGCTGCCTTTGTTGATAAACGCATCCTGCACATAGCGTATGCTCTTCACCATGAAAAGGCGCTCATTCTCACTATAGAGGGTCTTATGCTTCTTAAGGTCGAGTATGGTCTTATCGCTGCCGATGCCCACATAGAGGCTCCCGTAAGTAGATGCCTGACGGAAAAACTCCACATGCCCGCTGTGCAGCAAATCGTAGCAACCAGATACAAAGACTGTTTTCATATCACTTTCAGAGTTAGCAGTATTCTTTACATCGTGCGAAGATACGCATTTCCAGAAATAACCCAAAGTATTTTCATGCTTTTTTGGTGAGCCACAGTCCCATGAACGTGAATGCACCGTTGAGCATCAGGAGCTCGTAGCCGAACTTATAGCCCGTGAGACTGAAGGTAAGGGTGTCTATCACGTAGCAGAGGATCGGGGATGCCACGGCGATATATGGCACGGCCTTGTCGTATGGCATGTGCTTCGTGAAGAGCCCGAAGGCAAAGAGGCCCAGCAGCGGACCGTAGGTATAGCTGCAGAGCGTATAGATGGTGTCTATGATGCTGCTGGAGTTTATCTGCTTGAAGAGCAGGATGAAGAGCACGAAGAGGGCGCAGATCACCAGATGGGTACGCTTGCGCAGTGGCTCATCCCCTGCCCTCTCACGGATATCTACACAGTAACTGGTAGTGAGTGCCGTGAGGGCTGAGTCGGCACTGCTGAAGCATGCTGCCACTATGCCGATGGTGAAGAGGATCACTACAGGCGTTCCGAGCCTTCCGCTTGCCGCAAACATCGGCAGTATCTCATCTCCCACAGCCGGCAGTTCCACGCCTTGCTGTTGTGCCAGCATCAGCAGCAATATGCCGAGACAGAGGAACAGCAGATTGGCTGGCACGAAGAAGAAACCGTAGGTACACATGTCCTTCTGCGCCTCACGGAGCGTCTTGCACGTGAGGTTCTTCTGCATCATGTCTTGATCGAGGCCCGTCATCACTATCACCACGAAGATGCCGCTGAGAAACTGCTTCCAGGAATTCTGCCGAGACACCCAGTCGTCGAACACGAAGATCCGACTGTGCGGACTGTCGGTTATGGCTGCCACCACCTCACCGAAGTTCATATCAAGCGCCCGTGCCACATTGACGATGATCAGGATAAGCGCCGTGAACAGGCAGGTAGTCTGAAACGTATCCGTCCACACCAATGTCTTCACGCCTCCACGGCGCGTATAGAGCCATATCAGCGCCACCAGACAGACCACCGTGAGTGCGAAAGGCACCCCAAGGGCATCGAAGACAAAGCGCTGCAGAATGATGCACACCACGTAGAAACGTGTAGCAGCGCCCGTAAGCTTACTGAGCAGGAAGAAGCTCGCTCCAGTCTTATAGGAGTGATTGCCCAGTCGCTTTCCTAAATAAGTATATATAGAGGTGAGATTCAGTTTATAATAGACAGGGAGCAACACGAATGCCACTGCGAAATAGCCAAAGATGAAGCCGATGCACATCTGCAGGTAGGTCATATCCATGCTCCGTGGCATGCCCGGCACAGAAACAAAGGAGACGCCAGAGATGCTGGCACCCACCATACCGAAGGCCACCATATACCAAGGTGACCGCCTATTGGCTCTATAGAAAGTATCATTATCCGCACGGTGTGCCGTGAATCTGCTGAAGCACAGCAACACGAGGAAATAGATCAGAACAGTGGCAACGATAATCATTTTTGTGAATTATGAATTATAAATTATGAATTATGAATGTACATTTACAGAAATAAAGCAAAAAAAAAACATTGGCACCTCCCCGAAATAATTTATAATTCATAATTCATAATTTAAAAAGTTAGTATTCAATGCTTCCTGAGCCCGCTTTACGCTTGCTCACTTCCTCGGCTTTGAGGCCACGGGCATCTATGTCGCCAGAACCAGCTATGCCGTAAGCGGCTTTCTTCGTCTGGCCTGCCAGTGAGATGTCGCCAGAGCCGGCAATGCGTGCATCTACATTCTCGCTGTTGATGCCTTTCACCTCCACATCACCAGAGCCGGCGATAGAGACCTTCAGATCGAAGCATTGCACCTGCTTCAGCTCTATGTCTCCAGAACCGCCGAGAGACACCGACACATCACCCGTGCTGCGTATGCTGCCGCCCTCTATATCGCCAGAGCCGCTGAGCGAAAGAGTGAAGTCGTCCGTCTGGATATTGCCGAAATCCAAGTCGCCAGAGCCCGCTGTGCTCAGCTTTCTGATGTCCGACGAATAGGCCACCACCCTGAAAGGCTTCTTGTTCAGTCGGAAGTTCGTATTGGGCTTATAGTGCACCTTCACATTGCTGCCCGTCTGCTCCACCACTACCAGTTCTACGATGTTATCTGGGCCTGTGATCTCCACACGCGGACGCGTAGTGCCAGGTTCCTGAACATAGACCACATCGATGGAGCCCGACTTGCTCAATGCGTCAAAAGCCGCCAAGTCTATGGTCTTGCTGACGATATTATCGCTGGCATCTATCGTCGTAGTGCTAGAAAATACACCCGTAATCCTATCCCACAGACTTTGGGCATTCACACTGGTCACCAACAGCAGTAGTAAGCCAGCTAAAAACAATTTTTTCTTATTCATAATTTTCTTTTTTTGTTCCTTTTTACTCATTAGACGCATCGCAGAGTGTTAAGGTTGCACAAAGATGCAAAAAAAATTTGGTTGCGTACACTAAATATTGTAAGTTTGCATCAAATTATGAACATTTAATTAGTACGAAAATGAAAAAATTCTTTGTAACTATGTTGGTAGTGCTTCTCACAGCACCTACTTTTGCACAGATCGGTGGTGGTGGTTTCTCCATCGACGAGGACAATGTATATTATGGTATCCGCTTTGGTATCACCTCTGCAAGTTTCTCTGGCGATATCGATTCTGATTCTAAGATTGGTATGACATTGGCTGGTATCGTGGGCTTACGCGTTTCTCAGAGTGCTCCTCTGTTCTTGGAGAGTGGTGTTTACTACACCGAGCGTGGCGGTAAGGTTAAACTTCCTGGAGATGATCTTACTAATAGCTACAACAACATCGAGGTACCTCTGCTCATCAAGTACGGCATCGATACTAACGCAGGATTCAACCTCTTACCTTATTTAGGTCCTACATTTGGCTATGCCATCAAGACCGATGATCTGACACGTGCCAACATGGGCTTCAAGCTCGGTTGCGGTGCTGAGTTCAATCAGCTCTATGTGGAGCTTGGCCGTCATCTCGGTGTAACCAATATCGGCAAGCATGACACCACCGTTCACAGCAATGCTTGGTATCTTAATGTAGGTATCCATTTCTAAGAAGGTATGTATTACGTAGAGAAGGAAATAGAGATTTCTGCCTGCCATCACTTGAATCTCGACTATGAGAGCAAGTGCACGCAGCTGCATGGTCACAACTGGGTGATTACGGTGTACTGTAAGGCTAAGGAGCTGAACCAGAACGGCATGGTGATAGACTTCAGCGAACTGAAGCAGAAGATTCACGGCTATCTGGATCATGGCAACCTGAACGAACTGCTGCCTTTCAACCCCACCGCAGAGAACATCGCCCGCTGGGTGGTAGACCAGTTCCCATGCTGCTACAAAGCCAAGGTGCAGGAGTCTGTATGCAACATAGCCATCTACGAGAAAGATGAGGATTAACGAAATCTTTTATAGCTTGCAGGGCGAGGGTCATTTCACCGGTCGCCCTGCAATTTTTATTCGCTTCTCCGGATGCAACCTCCGTTGCCCGTTTTGCGATACAGATTTCACGTCATATACCGAGATGTCTGTGGCCGATGTCCTGAAAGCCATCGCCTCCTACCCTGCCCGTTTCGTGGTGCTTACGGGTGGCGAGCCATCCCTCCAGCTCACTTCGGAGTTCATCGCCGCACTGAAGGCAGAAGGATATTTTCTCTCCATTGAGACCAATGGCACACACCCACTCCCCGCTGGCATCGACTGGATCACACTCTCTCCGAAGTCGGCTTTCGTGAAGCATGCCGATGTGGTGCTGGAGTACTGCAACGAACTGAAATTGGTATTCAGTGGAAAGGTGAATCCAGAAGAATTCCTGGCATTGAACGCCGATGAACATTACCTCCAGCCTTGCGATACGGGAAACGACATGGCCAATGAGGTGATCCTGCAGGCCACCATCGACTATTGCAAGAAGCACCCCGTCTGGAGTCTCTCTTTGCAGATGCACAAAGTAGTGGGTATCAGGTAGTTTTCTTCTCTACTGACCAACCGAATTTTCCTATTTTCTCACCGAGTTCATAGTAACCGCCATGCACATAGACCAGCGGATTGGTCTCTGCCAGCATGAACTTCCCCGTATCAGCATCGAGCCATTTCTTGTCGGCACGCACATTCACCACGTCAGAGACGAACATGTGGTGTGAGCCCAGTGAGATGATCTCCTTCACACGGCACTCTATGTTCAGTGGAGATTCCTCGATGATGGGCGCACTCACCACCGTGGCCTTCCCAGGCGTGAGATGCATCTCCTCGAACTTATTATAGTCGCGTCCAGAGCGCACACCGCACCAGTCGGTCTCCCGTGCCAAGTCCTTATTCGTGAGGTTGATCACAAACTCCATGTTGCGCTTCAATATCTCGTAGCTATGCCTCTCCGGACGCACAGAGATATAGCACATCGGTGGATTGGTACAGATGGTGCCCGTCCACCCTATCGTGATGATGTTCCACTCCTCAGGCGTACTTCCGCAGCTCACCATCACCGCCGGCAATGGATAGATCAGCGTCCCCGGTTTCCAGTCTTCTTTCATATTTATTTCTCTATCACCATGTCAAACTGATCGCAGGCTCCTGTGCGGTGAGCCAGATGCTTGGTCGTGGGCGAAATGCCAAACAGCGGAGAGTACGTCTTCACCTTGATGGTCTGTCCATCTGGCAGGAATTCCAAAATGCGGAGCCATCCGTCACCGCCGTTGCCTTCCCATCCGCCGCCGAGTATCTGCACATTGAACATCATCTGGTGTACGCTCTTGCCCGCACTGTTCTTATCATTGCGGTAAGCCACAGAGTCCTCAAAGTCGCCCGGCACACCCGTATGTCCGCACACCACCAGTCGGATATTCTTGCACGGATACACCAGTTTCTCCCAGATTTCCTGACCGTAGTTGCGTGGCTGAATCTTATAGCCCTCATTAGCCGTGCGCTCTGCCGTGCGGTGGCGCAGGAAAGAGTGCGTCATGAAAATCACCGTGTGGTCTTTATACTGCTCACTATCAGCCAGACCTTTGACCCATTCCAGCATCTCATCACGTGGTGCCCATTCGCTGGTGATCACCAGCAACTTGCCCCAGTGTTCATCCTCAAACTCGTAGGCCGAATTCTCCAGAGACACCTTGCCTTCACGGTTGGGAAATGCTGCCACACAGCACTCCAGCCACTTAGAGTTTCGCTCTATGGGGAAGTACTCAGGAAAATGCGTAAAACCCTCATCGCCACGCACATAGCCATACTCATGATTGCCCGTAGAGATGATGTAAGGCACCTTATTATCCAGTCTGGCCATGCAATGTGACGCCCATTCCCACATCTGCCGACTGGTTTGGTTCAGCATCCGTCTGTTGCGCACTATGTTCTCATTCTGTTCCACCAGATCGCCCGTCACCAACACCGCCTTGATGTTCAGATTCTCTATATTGTCGGCACACCACACCGTGGTAAGCTCATACAGCGGCTGATTGATGTCATACTTCGTATATCCCTGTGGATCACCCAGCACGATCATAGAGAACGAGTGAGGATCCGTGAGATGCTGCTGATCGGCACGATCCTGTGCATGCCCACCTAGCCCCACAGACAGCCCCAACAGAGCCAGAAATAAAAAGCGTTTCATAGTTATCCAGATAAAAAGGTTAATATTTGAATATTTGAATATTTTAATCTTTTAATATTTTAATATTCTCTCTGTTCTGTTCATGCTCACAGTAGTGGCACTTCACGATGCAGTTCTCCTTGTCCACCACGTGGAAGTAGGTAGGCATGGGCTCATTGTTGGTCACACACTTCGGATTAGAGCACTTCACGATGCCCTTCAGCGTGTCAGGCAGCACCACATCATGCTTCTCCACCACCTCATAGTCGCGTATGATGTTTATCACCACATTCGGTGCCACTACGGCTATCTTGTTGATGTCGGCCTCAGAGAAGAACTTGTCGGCTATCTTGATGATGCCCTTCTTCCCAAGTCGCTGGCTCTCCAGATTGAAACCGATGGTGATTCGGTTCTCCATCTGCTGAAGTCCCAGCAGCGATACCACCGCAAACAGCTTGTCCGCTGGGATATGATCTATTACCGTACCGTTCTCCAGTGCGGCTACTTGCAATTCTTTCTTATTTTCACGCATAATAAACTCAATTATGAATTATGAATTATAATTTACTGAGATTTGAGGACTACCTTCCGGATGGTCTATCATTGCGCAGCATTAATGCTCAATTCTCAATGCTCAATTCTCAATTTTCAAACCGTCTTCTTTCACATCCTCCAGCGTGATGCCCAGCACGTCGCAGAGTATCGCCTCGCGGGCGTAGAGGCCGTTTTGAGCCTGCTGGAAGTAGTAAGCCTGCGGACAGTCGTCCACGCCTTGACTGATCTCGTTTACACGTGGCAGAGGGTGCAGAATCTTCATGTTCGGACGTGACAGACGCAGCATCTCCGGTGTGAGGATATAGACATTCTTCACGCGCTCATACTCCATCAGGTCGGTGAAGCGCTCCTGCTGTACGCGCGTCATATAGAGGATGTCAGCATCGGCAATGCTCTCTGCCGTAAACTCACGGTGCTCCTCATACTTGATGCCCTGTTCGCGGCAGTAAATCTTATACTCCTCCGGCATGCGCAGCTCATCGGGAGCTATGAAGTGGAAGGTCGGATTGAAGTGGCGCATGGCTTGGATAAGGCTGTGCACCGTGCGTCCGTACTTCAGATCGCCCACCAGATAGATGTTCAGATTCTCCAGCGTGCCTTGCGTCTTGTAGATGCTATAGAGGTCGAGCATCGTCTGTGAAGGGTGCTGATGCGCACCATCGCCGGCATTCACTATAGGCACATTGGTCACCTCAGTGGCATACGTAGCCGCGCCCTCCAGATAGTGGCGCATCACGATGATGTCGGCATAGTTACTCACCATCTTGATGGTGTCTTTCAGCGTCTCTCCCTTGCTGGAACTCGTAGCCTTCGGGTCGCTGAAACCTATCACGCGGGCTCCCAGACGGTTGGCAGCAGTTTCAAAGCTAAGGCGTGTGCGGGTAGAAGGTTCAAAGAACAAGGTAGCCACCACGCAGCCATACAGCAGATGGCGGTTGGGGTGTTTTTCAAACTCACGTGCCATCTCCAGCATATAGAGTATTTTCTCCTTACTGAAGTTGGCAATAGTGACAAAACTTCTCTTTTCCATATATTATTTTTTGATTGTTTCTTTCGAGTGTGTAAAGATAGGAAAAAAGATGCAATATGCAAAAAAGAGAGGCACACAATTTCATGCAGCTTAAAAAATATGTATCTTTGTGCTGCTATGATGAATGTCGAAGAGCTTCGGGACTATTGCCTGTCATTAGGCACAGATGTAGAGGAGCGCCTGCCCTTTGTCAAGTTCAAGGGTGGAGATACGGTGCTGGTCTTCTATGTCTGCGGCCACATGTTCTGCTACTTCTACATCGAGCATCTGGAAGTCATCACCATCAAATGCCAGCCAGACCTCATCCCAGAGCTGAAGGAGTCCCACGAGTGGATCACGAAGCCCTACAATGCCAGTCCCAAGCATTGGATTGGCCTCCAAATGCCCCAAGCCGATGCCCATCTGACGCAGGAGCTGATCCGTAATTCTTATGAGATAGTGAAGAAGAAGTATGGAGGATAATGTTTGACTTCAGTTATCGCTGCAAAGATCCGCAAAATTATAATATCCGCGATGGTTTCTGGCAGAAAATATCTTTAATGATACCGCAGAAAATAACTGTCATCAGTCATTACTGTTATTAGCTGATTGGGGGAGAAAAGAAAACAGCAGCTAATTTCTTAGCTGCTGTTATATTTTAGAGGGCTTCAATTTCCGCTTCCGTCAAGCCTGTGGCTTTAGAGATGTCGGGTAGTGGTAGGCCCATTTTCTTTAGATTCTTGGCTACTTCTGCCAATCCTGCTGCTTTGCCTTCAGCCAGACCGGCAGCTTTGCCTTCCATCCAGTCACGCTCGGCAATGGCGATATTATCACGATATACCTTGATGCTCTCCTCATAGCGACTGCGCTCCTGAGGAGTAAGGGCCGCTGTCTCGCAGATCTCGGACAGCTTCTTGAAGGCGGCGTATTGTGCCGCCCATGGCATTCTTTCCAGTATATCCATATTCTTCAAAACAAATATCCAACGTTCAAAATAGTTCTCGCACTCCGCCGCCTCCTTCCTGAACTCCGGAAGCCTCTTGTGCCTCATGTCCATCAAGGCGATGTCCGTGTAACTAATCGGTTAGCTGCAGAAAATTTCCAGAGGTGTGAGCATTACATATCTCAGAAACTCACAGCCAGAAGCCTATTGCCAATATCATGCAATGCATCTTGCAGTTGCTTGAGCTCAGCATCATTAAATTGGGCTGGCTTGCCATGCACCAGATTGCCGTTGAGCCTCTGGTGGAACCATGAAGAACTCTTTCCGAAGAACTCATGCGACAGTGCCGATACAGACAGAAAAGGCAGTACCCCTTGCATCTGCTCTCGTACAGATATAGTATCTTGGATATCCTGAATCTCTGTATGTATGCGGGCAAAATCGCCCTCTACGCCATCAGCCAGAGCGTCAACCTCAGTCTCACTCATCGTTTGAAGCAGGGCATCCAGCTCCGCATCAATCTCGGAGCGGCGTGTCTCATCAGCACGCTTCCACTCCTCTTTCAGCTCGAAAAAACGTTTTACTTTATCCATAGTTCCATACATTTATATTCTAAGGTCAAAGAGAGTTGTCCTCCCCTGGCCATGGGGAGGGACTCTCTTTCTGATTGACCTATCGACGAAGCTCCTTCAGCTCTCGCTCGATTCGCTCAATCTCCTTGTCAACCACCGCTCTCATACGCTCGCTGCGTGCAGCCAGTTTCTGATAGTAGCGGAGATAGAAGAGCAAATCTTGCTCTAACTCTTCTATCCGGGCTTTTAGCCCTTCATCATTGCACATAGAGCTCTTGTCTTAATGACAGCGCAAAGATAACAATTCTTTTATCAACCGCCAAACATTATGATAAGAATTTTATTATCATCGAATTTACTCTTAACTGAAAAACCTTTCCACTTTTGAAGCTATATGTTCAAAACATACTCTTTGAATCTGCATATTCCACCTACCCCTATCAAAGAGAGGTCTGGAACTTTCATGATGATCTACACTTGTGATAATACTATCTACAAGCTCTTTCAAAACTTCATCCATGGCCATTGGTTCTTGTTTCGGCAGCATCCCATGGCAGCAGTGTTATTTGTCGATAACCAACTTAATGTTATTCTGTGCCGCAGCAGCCTCAATGGCAGACGTACTGCGCAGCTTGGTGCGGCTAAGGCCGAACTGCTCCACCAACCAGTCCTTGGCATCCTCGTAGTCAGAGAATGCCATTTCACGCTGCTTGGGTGCCTCTGACACTGGATCTGCCGCTTTCACAGCCTTTCTTGGTGCTTCGTCTGTCTCAGACACCTTCTTGAACAGCTTCCCATAGCGCCAATGGCTTTCCAGTCCCTTGGCCAGCTTGTCATCATCAGTGGTGAACACACTGCCGCCTCCAGTCTTAGGTCGGAAAGACACATGCACATTCTTTCCATCTTTCACCACAGACAGGCCTATCTCGGTCTTTGCAACATACTTTCTCAACATAGTATCTCGGTTTTATAGAGTCCATAAAAAACCAGCCCCATCGGAGGGGTTATCCCCAAGGGGGCTGGCAAAAATCGTCAGAGAAGATAGATTAACCTCCAGTGTTGCCACTATAGGTTGTTATCCTGTTCTACCTCGGAAGTCTCAGAAGGTTCCTGAGCCAGACGCAAGCGGGCATGCGCCTTGGCGTAGCGCAGGTAGAGGCAGCTCACTTCCTGCAGCACCACGGCATGGGTGTTGCGGATACCAGCCTTCTTCAGGTCAAGCACGTTGCGGCCCCATGATACGTGAGTCTTCTTGCTCAGGTACTCTGGATCCAGTGCGAAGCCGCAGTCGCTCATGCCGTTCAGGTCGAACAGTTCGTGGTGGATAGTCAGCACCTCACCGAAGTCGGTGTCCCAACTCTTGAACTTCAGGTTCCAAATCTCTACGGTATTCTTCAGGCGGAACTTGTCGCTCTTAATCTTGCTGAATGCAGACAGCATGTCAGAGCCGCAGAACAGGATCTTTCTCTTATTGCCGATACCCGTACCTACAAACAGATCCTTAGTGATGTCCACCAGATTCTCATCAGAGATTTCGGCCACCTGCTTGGTAGCGTTCCACTCGCCAACCTCGATGTCCTTACCTGCCATGTACCAGATGCCCTTGGTGAACCAAGTGGTCATGCCGTCTTTGGAGGTATGGTTGATCTTGTTCTTCACGCCGAACAGGTAGGTATTCTCCTGTGCAAGGCGCATGTCATAGATACCATCCTCTTCAAGGTCTGAGAAGTTCCAGTCAACCTCCTTGGCAGCAATAGCGTCGAAGGTGGACTGCTCAATCTGAATCATGAAGTTCTGGCAGTACTGAATCTCGGCAGTAGGCAGATTGTTGAAACGTCCTGTCTGTACATCCAACTCACCGCAGGCCTTACCCATGCGCACTAAGGTTGTGCCAGAAGGAATGGCAGGCACAAAGGTGGTCTGGTCATCAGAAGCCTTGTTGCCATTAACGGCATAGACCACAGGCATAGATGTAGTGGCATCACGGCCGCATACGCACAGCACCAAGTCTGGTGTCTCATCGCTGTCAGGATCGTAGGCCACGCCCTTATCGTCATACACAGCCTTCACGCCTACCACACGGATGGTATCGTCAAGGGTAAACATATTCACGTCATCCACAGGAAGAGAGACGCTTGCGCCGCTGGCCTGAGCTGCCACAGCATCGTTGGTCTTGCAGGTCACAGGACGCATGCCCACGCTGTAATACTTCACTTCGAAACTGTCAGACTTCTGCGCCTTGGCATAGCGGGAAATCTGGTCGATAGGGGTAGCCATCGGGCGGATCTTAGTGATACGCTTGTCGATGTCCTTCATGTACATATCAGGGTCGCCGTCAGCACGTCCCTGAGTCTCAGTAGCAATACCTTCGGGAGGAGTAGCGATACCGCCCTCACCCACGTTGGTCACACCAGCATCTGGAAGGTCGGTGGCTGCTGCCATCATAACCTCAGAGCCGACTCCCGTCATTGCTGTCAGGAGCATGAGCATTACGCTCAAGAGAAACTTAAAACTCTTCATAAAATGACTAATAATATTGGTTAAACTTAAATTCTATTAGGGTGTCACTGCCGTGCGCTCTGGGCGTACACGTTTGTTCAGAGCCTCACGCAACTGCGTCAAGTTTGCAGCAGCCATATTCAGGTAGTCGGAGGCATCATTCTTGTCGAAGATATTGAACCACTCTGCCACGGCAATGTTGACAATATACTGATGTAGCGCAGCAGAGATGGTGTCACGTGTAGTAGGGTTGTAGTTGCTTGGCATCTGCAAAGCTATCGTCAGGTCAGTACTGTCGCTAATCTGCACATTGTTGGATGTCGTACCAGATTCAGTCAGATACTCACTCACCTTAGTTTTTAACGTATCAAACGCATTACCGATGGAACGAATGACCTGATTCCTGTTTTCAGGATCCTCATTGGCTCGCATGTCTGCGCTCTCCTCAAAGTTCTGCCCATTATAACGAGCGCGGCCAGTAAGGAAAGTCTTGTTTTCTACATCATAGATGATTTCACTCATGTGAAGTGTCACTATCACAGCTTTCTTTGCCATATTCTTAGGGTATTATTATTGTTATCAATCAAGCACGCTGCGCTTCCGTCGGTTCTCGCCGCCACGCTCCCAGATATTCATGCTGGCCTCGTCGCTGGCACGCTCCAAGGCACCGAGGCTGCGCTGTGGCTTGGCTGGTGTGGCAGGACGGTTCTGTCCGTCAAGGGCACTCACGCCGTCACCTTGGCTGCGCTTACGCAGTCGCTCGTCAATCTTCGCATTACGTCCACGCACTTCTCCGTCCTCACCTGCCATCTGCACGTCTGCATCGTGGTGCAGTGCCTTGGCTGCCATCTGGATGGTCTGGGTAGTGAACTTACCCACCACGGCATCCTTCACGATGTTCACGATGAAGCCCATGGCCTCGTCTATGGCATCATCGCTCAGTCCCGATTCCTGCTGGTACTTATCCAGGTCTTCAAGGCTCTTCTGAAAGTTCTGTTGATAGGTTTCTTCCAGTTCCTTCTCCTTAGCCACTCTTTCCACGAACTCCTTATTGGCGGCGGCAATCTCTTCCTGACGTGCAGGATCGTCGATAGCATCCTTGATGTCCGTACCGAACTGCCTGACAAGTCCAAGCACGGGGTCACCACCGTCCTTCCAATCCTTCAGGAATCGTGCTGAGCGTGGGTCGGAAGTAAACATGTCCGAGAATTTCTTTTCTCGCTCCTGATAGCCAGCTATGCGGTTGTCATAGTCGGCATAGTCATCGTTGATCTGACCGAACACCGCCTCATCATCGGCAAACTCTCGGTCAGGATAGCGTGACTTCAGTCGCTCCATGGCCATGTCACGCTTGGTTTTTGTAGTGGTCTCTGCCATATTCGTTAGGTTGTAATGATACTGGCAGCAAAAATAAATGTTAAACTGGGGCATCTTACGTTATCCGTTAACCAGCCGAAGGTAATTTTGTGGAACACTTAAATCCATAGAGCATAACCTTTTAGCAGATGAAGCACCTCGGTAGCAAGTTCGAGTATGAGAGACAGCGTGACGAGAACCTTATGCGGGTGTATCGTGTCCTGCTCGCTGGCGCACCTGCCGACATGTCTCAGAGCGACATCTACCAGCTTCTGGTTCATACACCCTGTGAGCGTTTCTGGGTCAGTGAAGAACGAGCTATCGCGGTTATTTCCAAAATGGAAACAACCTATCACGCCACATTGCGCCACATGAGCACACAGAAACGCAGGATGTACCGAGAGATTTACAGGCGCTCATCACAGCTGATGGAGCAGAAAGGCATGTCAAGGCGTGAGGCTGTCTGTGAGGTAGTGGCATCGCCAGCACCCGAATTTTACCTTACTCCTGGTTCCGCCGAGGTGATCCTTTGTCGTATAAAGAAGAAAGTATGGTATCTGGAGCGAAAGCGAAAACTGCGTCACTTGTTCTGACGCTGGTAGTTGTTGCCGTTGCCCTCTTGTCGCCAGACCTCACGGGCATGGGCTTGTATCAGGGCTGCACGCTCTGGCAGCGACTCTCATACCTATTTCTCCACGCCTCACTTCTGCATTGTTTTGTCAACTGCTGGGTACTGCTTTCCGTGGTCTTCTCACGCAAACTACCATTTTGGCAGCTTATAGCAGCCTATATCATCGCCATTACATACCCTGTCGGCATTTTTGCAAGCCTTGCAGAATATGATGCGGTCGTAGGGCTGTCGGGCATGGTGTTCGCTCTCATAGGCATAATTACCCCATCCACGGCAAAGCTGGCTGGTGTACTTTCTATTGTTGCATTCATACTCATAGGTGCCATCATGCCTAACGTGGCATGGACGTTGCATCTATACTGCTACCTTGTCGGGCTGATAGTCGGCATGATCACAACACCCATGTCATGGCAGCAGAATTAGGAAAGACAAACAACATCACCATGTCGCTGCGTGACCAGAGACAGCAGCAGGCAAGGGAGAACGCCGTGCGTGACATACTGCGGGAGAACGAGCGACGCAATAGGGAGAACAACCGTCTCTTCAACCCCATCACGGGTGAAGGCAGCATCGGACAGCGCAAGAAGGTGGTGATAGAGGATTTCCCCATCGATGTGATGTACCTACCTGTGCTCATGATGCAGGTACCGCTTATCAAGAAGCTGGTCGAGGCTGGCAGCATCACGGCATTCCTTACGGACGTACTGAAGGTGGAGGATACAGAAGAGGAACGGCACAAGGTGGTCGAGCAGGTAGTAAGGGTGCGCTATCAGTACGACTTTGCTTTCTGGGCTGCCATGTTGGTTTACATAAGCCCGAAGGACGGTGGCGACAATATATTGTTCTGGCTCAACCGTCCGCAGCGCAGGTTGGTGGAGATGCTGGAGAGCATGCGTACTAACGGACAGCCTATCCGTGTGATCCTGCTGAAAGCCCGCCAATGGGGTGGCTCTACCTGTATCCAGCTCTACATGGCGTGGCTGCAGCTTGTCATAAAGCCAGGTCTCAACTCACTAATCGCAGCTCTGCAGAACAGTGTGGCAGATGAGATCCAAGACATGTTCGTCCGCATGATAGATGCCTACCCTGTAGCCATGCTCTATGAGCTGGGGCAGGCTTACGTGGAGAACGAGAAGAAATGGGCGGGTGTCGGTAAGTCTGGTAATATACACCGTGTGCCTCAGCGTAATTGCAAGATAAAGATCGGCTCTGCCGAACGCCCTGACTCCATCCGTGGCGGTTCCTATTCTTTGGTGCATTGCTCGGAGGTCGGACTATGGAAGAAGACAGAGAAGCGCACGCCTGAACAGATGGTGCGCTCTGCTTGCTCTGGTATCCTGCTGAAAGAAATGACAATGATTGTCTATGAAAGCACTGCCAATGGCACAGGCAACTTCTTCCATAAAGAATGGCTGGCAGCTGTAGAAGGGAAGTCGCAGTTCAAGCCTCTGTTCATTGCATGGTTTGACATCGATCAATACCGCTATGACGTGGCCGACTATGAAGCATTGGCAACATGGCTGTGGGAGAACAGGGAAAACCGAAACGCCATGTCAGAGCGTGAGGAAGCTGGCATCTACTACTGGTGGCTGTGGCAGAAGGGTGCCACGCTGGAGGCCATTCAGTGGTACATTCTGGAACGTCAGAAGTATAACGACCATGGCGACATGGCAAGCGAGTATCCATCAGACGACGTGGAAGCATTCGTACACTCTGGCAGCATGGTATTCGACCGCTATCAGGTGGAGAAGCTGCGCAAGACGTGTAGAATGCCGAAGTTCGTGGGCGATGTGTACGGCGATGCAGACGAGGGCAAGAATGCACTCCGCAACATACGCTTCAGGGAGGATCACCAAGGCCTTCTGTGGATATGGCAGCAGCCTGAGATTGAAGAGGAGGAAAAGGTGCTGCATCGCTATCTGGTCGTGGTGGATATTGGCGGACGCTCTCGCAAGGCCGACTGGTCTGTCATTGTGGTGTTCGACCGTCTGATGATGATGGACGGCGAGCCTCCGAGTGTGGTGGCGCAGTGGTACGGCCATATCGACATGGACTTGCTGGCATGGAAGGCAGCACAGATTGCAGCCTACTATGATGATGCGCTCTTGGTTATCGAGAGTAACACACTGGAGACGCACGACAAGGAGCGTCAGGTGGACGGCGACCAGTCGCTGTATATCCTCAACCAGATCAAGGACGTTTACGACAACCTCTATGAACGTGAGCAAAGCGAGGATGAGATACGCGAGGGCGCACCGAAGAAGTACGGATTCCACACCAACACGCTTACGAAGCCCATTGTTATCTCCGCACTCATCAAGGCCGTGCGTGAACGCCTGTATGTAGAGCGTGACGAGCGCTGCCTACATGAATACCTCTGCTATGAGCGAAAGCAGAACGGTGCTTTCGGTGCCATTACAGGAGAGCATGACGACCTGCTTATGACGCGTGCCATAGGCCTGCACATTGCTGTCAGCAAGATGGAAACACCTACCATCGTCCTGCGCCAAGGCCGATTCAAGACAAAGAAACGTGCAGCCGTGGGTGCTGCATCCATATAATAAATGTATAACTAAATATTACGCCTATGAAAAGAATTATGAAATGGCTCCGTGCCATGAGAGACTACATCACCCGTCCGTATTACAATCTCAGGGACTACCTGCGCTATCGTGAGGCTGTCGATATGGCCGACGCTGCACATGAGAAGGACAGCGACCGATACTACGTCATGCCCAGCATGGACGGCAAGCTCATCATCGTTGATCGTAAGAACTTCCGCCTCCTGAAGCGTAAGGGCTACATCAGCAAGACTGCCACCATGGGTTCCACCATCACCGAATGCTTCTACTTCACGCCCAACGTCCAACGCATCCCTATCAGCGAGGAGTGGCGGAAGAAGAAGTACGACCAGTATAAGAAGTGGTGCAAGGCCATGCGAATGATGAATCGTGTAACTAATAAATAAGGAGGTTATTATGGAAAATACAAAGGACAAGAAGAAAGAAAAAATCAAGGTAGGCGATTATGTCAAGGTAGTAAAAAACGTCTATGCCATTAATAATAAATCCCGTAAAGTAAATATCTTTGCCACTATTGCTGAGGTAACTAATATAGTCAGCTATCCAGGTCTCGCTCCTAATTCTTATTTAATTAGGTTTGGTATATCAAAGGACAACCCAAAAGGCTGTGAGTGCCTTGTCGCAAAAGATAAAATAGAAAAGGCCGATTTAGATGATGAAACCCGCAAACTAATGTTTGGGGGTGATGTTGTAGATGAGAACGCATGCAAGAAGATGCGTGACTTCTGCTATGGCAAAGAGGCATTGAAGGACGTTGAGACCGCCATTGAGGTACAGGACTTCGAACAAGTTACCTCCGAAATGCGAGAGCTGTATAAGCAGAAGAACCACGACTACGGCAACAGCTTTGGCCGTTCCTTCCAGAAGTACGGCCTTATCTCAGCTATCACACGCATGTCCGACAAGTGGGAACGCATAGACAGCCTCTGCCAAAAGCAGGCAGAGGTAAAAGACGAGAGCATCAGGGATACCCTCATCGACCTCGCCAACTACTGCGTAATGACTATCATGGAGCTTGATAAGAAGAAAGCTGAATCAGAACAAAAGGAGAGCTGAGAAAGTATCTACTTTCCTCTACTTTAGAAAATGTAATGACAAAAATAGACCAAAATGAAAGCATTCAAACAAGATCTTAAAGGCATAGCCACATTGTCAAACAATCCGCTTGCCATGAACTCCCTTGGAGGAAAGCTACGAAGGATTGCGAAAAGCCACCTTGACGGAGTGGTAGAGCTACGAAAGAAGGATGGTTCTATATTTAAGGTTAAGCTAAAGAAGAATGGGCAAGGATGATATTCCTTGCCTTTTCTTCACAATTCTTGCAAATATTGGAAAGTTTTTGCTAAATTTGCAAATAGGGCACAAAATACCTCTCATTGCAAATAAGTTGTGAAAAGGGGTCTCGACTATTATATAAAATAATTCTAAATTTCACATTGAAAACCGCTTGCAAATTCATTTCTAAGTACAAAACAATCCATACACATCATACACTTTTAAATTTAAAATCATTCTTTGGGAGCAGGGGGTCCCAGGTTCGAATCCTGGTACCCCGACTAAGAAAAAGAGGTTCTTCAATTGAAGAACCTCTTTCTTTTTATGCTACCCAACCATCATCTGGTCAGCTGCTGAGCGGCGAGAGCCAAGAACATATAGTGAGATGAGCCTCCACCCAGCACATACTCGGTCTGCTGCCACAGGAACGGCCATGTGAGCAGTTCTGGGAAGTCAGGACGGATCAAAGCTGTACCCGATACCACCCCACCAGGGATGTACGACCAGTCGGCTCTGTTCAGACCATAAGCCACCGTCGCAGATTGCGCTCCTACTCCAGAAGCAAAAGAGGCTTGATTCAGGCCAGGATGACGGCCAAGGATGAAATCCAAGGCATGGAAGACCGTAGCCTGTGGGAAGATCTCCGGATAGGCTGCTGTCAGGAAATAATACTGATAACCGAAACGCTGAATATCCCATCCTGCTCCCCAGATACTAGGGCTGTATGGCACCCCATACGGCGTGGCAGCGGCCTGCTTGTCGAGCTCTGTCTTATAACCTGTCAATGCGGCTTTGAAGGCCGGCACGAACTTACGGGCACGCTTGTCCTTCGACGGCTCCAGCAGCTTGGCGATTCGGGCCGTAAACCAACCCGTACGACTGATCTGCTCCACTACTTGCTGTTGGTTATCCAGGATGAAATCCAAATAGGTCTGTTCACCCGTAGCGAGATACAGCTCTACGGCTGTCTGCAGCTTTCCAGAGAAGAGGCGGTCATTGTAAGGCGTACCCTCATAGATAGCCTTAGCTATAGTCAGGCAATGCACACTCAGCGTATCGTTGAACCCACGGAGCACACGTCCTGCAGCGGCCAGATTGGCGGCAGTAGACATCTCACGGCTCGGATTATTCTCCGTAAAGATCCAGCGGTCATCACTGTTACCCAGCTTTCCATCGGTCATGGAAGCGGCATCACCCAGCAGCACATACTGTCTGAGGTTATTACAGATGATGCCACGATAGAGTCTGCCTAAGGCCAGATAGCTGTGCACCACCGTCAGGGCACCATTCTCCACCTGCTGCAAGACATCGTTCTTCCCATCAGGCTGATGAATCTCGGCCACGTGGTTCTTCTGGTCTATGGCAGTGACGTCGATCTCTGGACGGAAAGCTTCGTATGCCATCGCTAGAATATAGGCCTCACCCGACTGTGACTCTACACGCAAGTCGAAATCACCGGCATCATGCCAGCCACCGATATTTACATCAGGCACCACCTCACCGGCACGGTACTTAGAGAGTCCGGCTTCTTGCGCGTAGCCATCGATGTGATTCCCTACCGGAGCCATCTGAGCATCGTCCATGTGGCAGGCATCGTGCCAAACACGATATTTCTCAGATACACGCATGTGACACATCTGTACGGGGAGGAAATACTCCACCACAGGCTGCCATACGCCTCGGTCATAGACGTTGGAGTCTATGCGGAAGAGCGTCGACTCCGAATCACCATATTTCACTTTATACAATCCCGCTTCCTGCACGTCGGAGAAATCCACCGTCAAGTAGTTATAGCGCAGGAAATTACCCCACTTCACGGCAGGAACCGACTTCACCACATGCTCTCCGTCGGCATCGATGCGTCGTATCTCAGCAGTGAGCACTCGGTTGTCCTTCATGTCGGTCTCTATCACCGCTTCCTTCTGCTGGGCTGGATGGTAACCCACCTGCGAAACCTGCACCACTGGCTGGTACGTCCATCCCGGCACCACATTCGGTGTGATGATCCACTTCACGGCTCCCTTCGTGGCTCCCGCAGCGATTTCACTGCGCAGCACGAACCAACCGTTATTATGATTCATACGTCCGTCATACAATTTCAAATCGCCCGTCAAAGACTCCACAGTCAGCTTGCTGTATGGGTCGTCTGGTGAGGAGATGAACTTCCGTCCTACGGCATACGGCTCAGCAATGATATCATCAGCCACCAGCGGACTGTACCCCGTGGCATTCAGATGGTCGATGTCGGCCCGAGGACTGGTCCCGTTATGGAAGTTTCCCGCGAATTCCTTATTGGGCGTTGTGAAAGCTAAGGGTGAATTTGGCTGCTGCGGATAGATACCCGTCTGCTGGTCCATGATCCAAGGCTTCCCGAACAGCCATCCGGGGAAGAACTCCAGGTTGAATCCTACCTTACCCAGCAGTTCCTGGGGCACGGGCTTGTCCAAGTCTACTGTCACCACGATACCGCTCCCCTGAGCTTCCGTACGTACTGTATAGGTAAATACATAGTTGGGATAGACCATGGGGTTGAATCCCGTCTCATGGCGAGAAGAGTCTGGGTAGCAGAGCGTGGTCACGATGGCTCCTGCCTCCACTTTACGCGACAGCTGCTTCGGAACGGGCTGCCACTGTCCCGGCGTGGCTTCCATACGAATATCACCGTTAGTAGCTATACGGTGCCCATTCATCAGCACACTCACACCACCTTGATGACCTTCTGGATAGAAGTCGTTGAAGGCCATTACATCCACACCCTCGCGGTTGAAGTAGCCCGATGGGGTGAGACGGAAATCCTGAGCTACGACAAGTCCAGCCATTATGAGACCAGCAAATGCCAAAGAAATACGTGCTTTCATACCATGATTAGATTATAATACACAAATGTAAGCGTATTTCTGGAAGAAACCAAAAGAAAAGGCAATAATATAGAAAAATCCTACAACTTTCAGAGTTTGAGGTAAAACTCATCGGTAAGCCTGCGGTATGCATCAGAATAGCTCCCATCGGCATTCATAAGGTAGAAGTCGGTTGTCTGGCAGGGATCGATGGCGGTGGTGAAGGCCAGCAGCACACGGCGCAGGGGTTTACCTTCCTTGGTATAAATACAGACTTTTTCCGACACATGCAGTCCGTTTCGGAATGCTGCATCTACTGCTACCCGTTCAACCTCTGCGGGCAACACCACACAGACTCTGCCCAGCGGAGCCAGCAATTCCATGCCATGACGGAAGAGCGACTCATAGTTCAACCCTGCCGCATGGCGGGCCAATGATCGCTCCCCCACAGGTGGGCGTAGGGCATCCACGAAATAAGGCGGATTGCTCACTATGAGGTCGAAAGGCTCTGCAGGCTGATAGTTACAAAAATCGCCCGCTACCACCTGCACACGATGGCCCCACGGAGAGGCAGCGACATTCTCTGCAGCCTGTGCCGCAGCCTCCTGGTCAATCTCTATTCCCACCACCTCGGCTTCTGGATAGCGTTGTGCCAGCATCAAACCAATCAGACCGCTGCCACAGCCCACATCCAGCACCCGTCGAGCGTGTTCCACTGAAGCCCAAGCTCCCAGTAGCACCCCGTCTGTCCCCACTTTCATGGCACAGCGGTCGTGCCACACAGTGAACCGTTTAAATTGGAAATATCCGTTCGACATAGCGGTGCAAAGTTACACATTCTCCGAATTTCTCACTAAAAATTCCTTTCTTTTTGTCTTTTTAAGAATAAAAACATGATTAAATGAAGAAATAGACGTAAATTTGCACCCTTGATATGGAACTAATGCCTATCAGACGATAAAGATATATGAAGAAAACACCTTTTTATTTAGAAGAAGAAAACACCCCCCAGAATGGGTTCTCCGTAATCGCCGATTTTGAGGGCGATACAGAAGACCTGCTGACAATGGAAGCAGGCGACATCCTACCTATCCTCCCCCTGCGCAACATGGTGCTCTTCCCAGGCGTGCTGATGCCCGTATCTGTAGGAAGACGTTCCTCTGCCCGTTTGGTCAGGGATGCTCAGAAGCACAACCTGCTCATCGGTGTGGTTTGTCAGAAGAAGTCAGACACAGAATACCCCACGAAAGAGGATCTGCACATGATGGGAACCGTGGGAAAGATTATTCGCATTCTGGAGATGCCCGACCATACATCCACTGTCATCATTCAGGGTGCACAGCGATTCAACCTACTCGAAATTACGGAGACCGAACCCTATATGATGGGACGTATCGAGCAACTGAAGGATGCTGTCCCCAGCAAGAACGACAAAGAGTTCCAAGCACTGGCTGAAGCCATCAGGGACTTGATGACACGCTACATCAAGGTATCCGACTTCATGCCCAACGATGCTCAGTTCGCCTTGAAGAACATACGCAACAACGTCTTCCTCATCGAATTCATCTGCGAGAACCTCCCACTGAAGAAAGACGATAAGATGGACCTGCTCACCATGAACGGTATCAAGAGCCGTGCCTACCGCCTGCTCGAAATACTGAACCGCGAGGTGCAGTTGGCGGAGATCAAGGTGTCCATCCAGATGCGTGCACGTGAGGACATCGATCAGCAGCAGCGCGAATATTTCCTGCAGCAGCAGATCAAGACCATTCAGGACGAACTGGGTGGCAATGGTTCTGAGCGTGAGATCAACGAGATGCGTCAGAAAGCGCAGAAGATTAAATGGAGCGAGGAGGTGAAGGCTACCTTCCTCAAGGAGGTGGACAAGCTGGAGCGCATGCATACCTCAAGTCCGGACTATAGCGTACAGCTTACCTACCTACAGACCATGATGAGTCTGCCATGGGGTACCTATACCACCGACAACCTCAGCATGACGAATGCCGAGAAGGTGCTCAACCGCGACCACTATGGCTTGGAGAAGGTGAAGGAGCGCATCTTAGAGCACTTGGCTGTGCTGAAGCTGAAAGGCGACATGAAGTCGCCCATCATCTGCCTCTGGGGCCCTCCGGGCGTGGGTAAGACGTCCTTGGGCAAGAGCATTGCCTCTGCCCTGAAGCGTAAGTACATCCGTATGTCGCTGGGTGGCGTGCACGACGAGGCCGAGATCCGTGGCCATCGCAAGACCTACATCGGTGCCATGCCTGGACGCATCATCAAGGGCCTCATCAAAGCAGGCTCTTCCAATCCGGTCTTTGTCCTCGACGAGGTGGACAAGCTGGGCGTAAGCACGCAGAGCGACCCAGGCTCTGCCTTGTTGGAAGTCTTGGATCCTGAACAAAACAATACGTTCCACGACAATTACCTGGACGTGGACTACGACCTCTCTAAGGTACTGTTCATCGCTACGGCCAACTCCCTTCAGACCATTCCATCTCCATTGCTCGACCGTATGGAGCTGATTGAAGTCAGCGGCTATCTCACCGAGGAGAAGGTGGAGATTGCACGCCGTCACTTGGTTCCCAAGGAGATGGAGGCCAATGGTCTGAAGAAGGGACAGATCAAGTTCTCTAAGGCAGCGTTAGAGGCCATGGTAGAGAACTACACCCGTGAGAGTGGCGTGCGTGACTTGGAACATAAGATAGGTAAGGTGATGCGCAAGAAAGCCTTGGAGTATGCCAAGGGCGGTGAGGTCTCACAGATCGATGTGAAACCAGCCGACCTAAAGAGCTACTTAGGCATTCCGGAGTACAGTCGCGATAAGTATCAAGGCAATGAATACGCTGGTGTGGTGACGGGCTTGGCTTGGACGGCTGTAGGCGGTGAGATTCTCTTCATCGAGACCAGCCTTCACAGAGGCAAGGGACAGCTCACGCTGACGGGCAACCTTGGCGATGTGATGAAGGAGAGTGCCATGCTGGCATTCGAGTACATCAAGGCCCACCCTGCCATCCTGAACATCGATCCAGAGGTATTCAACCAGTGGGACATCCACCTGCACGTACCAGAAGGAGCTATTCCTAAAGACGGCCCATCGGCTGGCATCACCATGGCTACGGCCTTGGCATCGGCCTTCACACAGCGCAAGGTCAGGGCTCAGTTGGCCATGACGGGCGAGATTACGCTCCGTGGCAAGGTGCTCCCTGTAGGCGGCATCAAGGAGAAGATTCTGGCTGCCAAACGTGCTGGTATCAAGGAGATTATCCTCTCCGAAGAGAATCGTAAGCACATCGAGGAGATCAACCAGATCTACGTTGAGGGACTGACCTTCCGCTATGTAAAAGATGTGCAGGAAGTCCTTGCCATTGCCTTGGAGAAGCAGTTGGTGAAGCACCCCATAGACCTAACCGCAAAACCTACTTTGAAAAAAGAAGAGAATAAATGAAGTTTCAACTACAATATACGGATGCCGGAAGTCAGGCCCGTGCAGGACTCATCACCACCGATCATGGAGAGATAGAGACTCCTATCTTCATGCCGGTGGGCACGGTGGGCTCTGTGAAGGCCGTCCAGCTGTCCGACTTGCAGAATGATGTCAAGGCCCAGATCATTCTGGGAAACACCTACCACCTCTTGCTGCGCCCAGGACTACCTATCCTGGAGAAGGCAGGCGGCTTGCATAAGTTCAACGGCTTCGACCGTCCGATGCTGACCGACAGCGGTGGTTTCCAGGTGTTCTCCCTGACAGACATCCGCAAGATGAAGGAGGAAGGCGTGGAGTTCCGTTCGCATATCGACGGACGCAAGCTTTTCTTCACTCCAGAGAATGTGATGGATACCGAGCGCTCCATCGGTGCCGATATCGTCATGGCATTCGATGAATGCACTCCAGGCACGGCCGACTACCAGTATGCCAAGGAGTCGGTAGAACGCACGCATCGCTGGCTGGACCGCTGTGTCAAGCGGTTCAACGAGACGGAACCGAAGTACGGCTATCAGCAGTCGCTCTTCCCCATCGTACAGGGATGCGTCTACCCAGACCTGCGCCGCATGAGTGCTGAGTTCATCGCTTCCAAGGAGGCCGACGGCAATGCTATCGGCGGACTGGCTGTAGGTGAGCCTGTAGAGGTGATGTATGAAATGATAGAGCTGGTGAACGAGATTCTGCCGAAGGACAAACCACGCTACCTGATGGGTGTTGGCACGCCAGCCAACATCCTGGAGTCTATTGCACGTGGCGTGGATATGTTCGACTGTGTGATGCCTACGCGCAACGGGCGCAATGGCATGCTTTTCACCAAGCAGGGCATCATCAACATGCGCAATAAGAAGTGGGAAGACGACTTCTCGCCTATCGAGGAAGACGGAGCATCCTACGTAGATACCATGTATAGCAAGGCTTATCTACGTCATTTGTTCCACGCTCAGGAACTGCTGGCCATGCAGATTGCATCGCTGCACAACCTGGCATTCTACCTCTGGTTGGTAGGCGAAGCCCGTCGTCACATCATCGCTGGCGACTTCAGCCATTGGCAACCCATGATGCTGGAGAACGTCAGCCGGAGGCTGTAAGAGAATTGTGAATTGTCAATTGTGAATTGTGAATTGTCAATTGTCAATTGTCAATTGTGAATTGTGAATTGAATATGAGAGAGCAGTTGAAGAAAATATTGAGCTTTGGAGGGTTCCTCAAGCGCTTGGACTATTACATCATAGCCAAGTTCTTGGGTACCTACTTCTTTTCCATTATCCTCATCATCTCCATTGCTGTGATCTTCGACTTCAACGAGAAGATGGACAAGTTCATGGACCATGAGGCTCCGTGGAGTGCCATCATCTTCGACTACTACGCCAATTTCGTGCCCTACTTCGCCAACCTGTTCAGTCCGCTGTTCGTCTTTATCTCGGTGATTTTCTTCACCTCCAAGTTGGCAGAGAACTCCGAGATTATCACCATGTTCGCTTCTGGCGTGAGCTTCAAGCGCCTGCTGCGTCCCTACATGGTCAGTGCGGCATTCATCACCATACTTACATTATTGCTGGGTGCCTACGTCATCCCACGGGGCAGCGTCACCCGCATCAACTTCGAAGACCAGTACTACAAGCAGCGTAAGACCAACACGGCCCGTAACATCCAGCTGCAGGTCGATAGTGGTGTCATCGCCTACATCGAGCGCTTCGAGCACACCACTAACACCGGCTACCGCTTCTCATTGGATAAGTTCGACCAGGACAAGCAACTGCTGTCGCACCTCACGGCCCGTGGCATTGAGTATGCGCCCGACAGAGGCCCTTACCACTGGACGCTCAAGAACTATATGATACGTGATTTCGATGGCATGCGCGAACACATCTCGCGTGGCACCAACAAAGATACTGTGCTCTACATGCAGCCCAACGATTTCCTGGTGATGAAGAACCAGCAGGAGACTTTTACCAGTCCGCAGCTGCGTGCATATATCAACAGTCAGAAAGAGCGTGGCTTTGCCAATCTGCAGGAGTTTGAGATAGAGTATCACAAACGCATCGCCATGTCGTTTGCGTCATTCATCCTCACCCTTATTGGAGCCTCCTTGGCTGCCAAGAAGACCAAGAACGGCATGGGACTCAACCTCGGCATCGGTTTGGCACTGAGCTTCAGCTACATCCTGTTCCAGACCATCTCCTCCACCTTTGCGGTGAATGCCAACGTTCCCCCCATGCTTGCTGTCTGGATCCCCAACATCCTCTACGCCTTCATCGCCTTCTTCCTCTATAAGAAAGCGCCGAAATAGAATGGATAGTGAATAATGTTTAACGTTTAACGTTTAACGTTTAATGTTTAATGTTTAACGTTTAACGTTTAATGTTTAACGTTTAACGTTTAATGTTTAACGTTTAATGTTCAATTCTCAATTAATGAGAACCCTCTTCCCCAGTGCCCCAGCAATCCTACAGAGGATGTCCAGGCCAACGGAATACTTCCCCTTCTCCAGGCGGCTCAGGTTGGCAGGATCTATCCCCACCATCTCCGCCAGTTCCTTGCCCAGCAAACCACGCTCCTCACGCAGTTCCCTGATGCGCCGTCCGATGCGTTCCCGCTCACTCAGCTTGTCGGGCAGCACGCACAACACCTTACCGAACTGATCACGCTCAGCTTGCGGCAGCTTGCGCCACATGCTCTGCACACTCCCCTCGTAGCGGTTGTCGAAGATACTCGCCAGCTCCGCACACAACGCCTCCACATCGCCCATCGGAATCATGTGGGCAAAGGTCAGCACAAAGCGTTCTCCAGTCGGCATGTCCACCTGGAAATGCTTCGGATCCAGATATGTCACTTTCGTCTTCATATATCACTTAGTCATTAGTCGGCGGTTATGTATCCTTACAGGCCCGCCACGGTGAGCTGCAGGTATCGTACGTCCCTCCTCCTGCATACGGGTTGTAGGCAAGTTCTTCTGGTCGTAGGCCAAGAAGTTCTGGAACGTATAGGTCTCTCCTGCCTGCTCCATGATTTTCTGATAGATCGACCATCTGCTTGGGGCATTATACTGCTTGGTATTCCCTCGCATGAGGCTCGTCTCCGTCGGGCGGTAGATGCCGTAGGTATACAGGCTCATGCCTCCTTCATACACCCCGATGTCTTCCGCTTTGTAGTGGCCGTCGCTGATGAAATCTTTCCACAATACCTGCTCTGGATCACTGCGATAGTCCACGTTGTAGTACCATCCCATAGCATGATATTGGTCTATCCAATCCCACCCGCTCATGGGGAAGGTCGTTCCCTGCTCATCATCATCCCAATACTCATCAGCCAGTTTGCCGAAGCCATGCCCACCTACTTCATGGCACACCTCATACTCCATCTCTTCAGACAGTGTGCAGAGCCCTATGGTGAACCCATCGGAGTACCATTCTGAATGCACTCTGCCACCCCACCCCTCGTGCAGCACCACTATAGACGTCACGTTCTCCAACTTCCCTTCAAGCTCTGGCACCTTCGCCACATACTCAGCCACCTTGTCGCTGTTCTGGTCGTAGAAGGCCCCACTGTGGTGTGTCTCAAAGGCTATATCCTCATCGATCATCTCATTTGCGGAGACGGCCGTCACCACATACACATCGAAGTACTGCCTGTGGGTGGTATAAGGTTCCTTGCTGAAGAACGCTGTCACTGCCCTGCTGTAGGCTTGCTTGAAGGTCCCGTCCTCGATAAGGCGGTCAGAGAATCCGTCCCCTGTGATCACCAGTGGGATGCCCTTTCCCAGCGTATGGCGCTGTACGCACTCCACCCGTCCGTCGGCACTGAAGTCAGAAGACACATACAGGTTCTCGAAATGCAGTCGATGTCCCTCCTGCTGTGCGATATTCAGGTCCACGCGGCTCCACCAGTCCGATGAGTACATCGCTTCACTCACGGTACCGTCCATCAAGTTGCCATGTATATAGAGTCGTTTCAGTAAGTTCAGGTCCATCAATGATTCTGGGATGCCCCCCGTGAGCTGGTTGTCAAAGAGCCATAGATCCACCAACTTGCTTAGGTTTCCTAAGGCAGCAGGAATCTCCCCCTCCAGTAAGTTTTCTTCCAAGTAAAGGCATTGCAGGTTGCTCAACTGTCCCAGCTCTGCAGGAATGCTCCCCGAAAGCTGGTTGTTCGCCAAGGCTAAATAATAGAGCTCAGGCAGATTTCCCAGTGAGGCTGGCAGAGCCCCAGAGAGGTGGTTATCCACCATCCAGATAGCCCTCAGTGCCCGCAACTCCCCTATCTGTTCTGGAAGATTCCCCGTCAGCTGATTACCCCCCAGATAGAGATAGCCCAGACGTGTCAGTCCGCAGATTTCGTTAGGGATATACCCCTTCAGGCCGTTGTCATTCAGCTCCAGTGCCCAGAGGTGTCCGTCGGCCGTTGTCTTCACCCCATACCACTGGCTCAGCGGGAGGTCACTACCCCAGTTGTCTCGATGTATCCAGTGCTCCCCATCGGTAGCCTGAAACAGCGCCATAAGTATCTCGCGTTCAGAGCTGGCTCCTTCACGACTGCCCGCCTGCGTCACCGTGATGGTCTGTGTCAGGTCGCCCGCCTGCAGCGTGATGTATCCCATGCGCACCTCCTCCTCTTCATTGGGAGTCACGGTGAAATGCAACTTCTCCGTACGCAGCGCCCTCGTATCTGTTTCCGTAAGCCAATCCGCTGAGCTCGTCACCTTAAGGTCCAGGTTCGTCTGCACCTCAAAATCCAGCACGCCCCCTTCCTTAGCGAAGCGATACTCGTTTAGGGCCACTATCAGGGCATCTTTCTGCATCTGCGTCACTAAGATTGTCTTCCGGTCATTGCCGCACGTCAGCGTGATGGTTCCCACTCGTGCGTCATACGTGTCGTTGGCAGTCAGAGACATCAGCAGTGTGTGCGTCCCAGCCCCACCGCTTGTAGGGCTGAAGCTCAGCCAGGCGGCACTCTCAGGGTCGCTTGTAGCCGTCCACTCCCCCGTGGCACTGAACATCAGCGTCATACTCCCACCCGTGGTCCTGACCACAGGCTGGGTATTCTCCGTTGTTGGAATCTGTATGCCAAGCGACACAGGCTGCGGCTTTGGATCCTCCGTCGGGTCATCCCCTCCGCAGGCCACACATACCACCGTCAGCAACATCCACAAGCAACGCCAAATATGCTTCATAATCCTTTGAGTTTACAACCAGACACAAAAATAGCCAATTCTTTTGAAATTGGCAAATAAAACAATCATTATTTTCAAGATACTCCTACAAATGATCTTAGCTTAAGTTTCGTAAGTATGCTAACTCATAATCCACTCTCTATTATCCTTTTCACCTCCTTGACTACGCTCTTTTTTATCTTGCTGTTCATGAAGTACTCCGTGAAGTGCAACGAATGGGTATCTGAGCCACAGAAGTCATACATCCCACGGCTTAGCAATGTTTCGGCCTTCTTCATCACCAACGGTCCATAAGCCCCCACCAGCGACGGCACATTCAGTTGGAAGCGCATGCCCCACTGCTTCCACCGCTTATAGTCGTCCATCTCCATATACTCATAGCGTTCGGGATGCGCCAGCACCACCATGTATCCAGCCTCACGGATAGCATTCGCCATACGTTCCATGCCTATCGGTGGGTTATAATACGATGTCTCCACCAGCAGCGCATCCCCCCGCGTCCCCAGTGTCAGCAAGTCGTTAGCTGCCAGTCTATCCACGAACAGGTTGTCCAGCATGTTCTCCGCCGCCAAGTGCAAGCCGATGTTCCCGCCGTACAGCGTTTTAAACCCCTCGAACCTCGTCCGCAGGTCTACCGTAGAGTTCGGTATATCCTCCATGACATGCGGTGTGAGCCACACCTCCTTCACGCCCAGAGTCTCCCACAGCCTCAGTATCTCCAGTGACATCTCCGCTGTCTTCACCCCGTCGTCCACGCCCGGTAGTAAGTGGCAGTGATAGTCGCAGAATCCCTCCAGCAGCCCACTGTCCTTCATCAATGTTTTATTTGATAGTATCCACATATATATGATAATAATTATTCGTCAGAACCCCGCTAAAGCCATCCAGGCCACTTTCAGCTGTGCATGCAAGGCCATGTTGTCCTTGGTCGGAGTCGCCTCCAGCAGTCCCTTGATCACCTCCATCAGGTTGGCATAATGCTCCAGTTCCACCAGCACCCGTTTCAGGATGCGATTCCGATACGTATATTGCACGCTGATGTGGCACTTGCGGCACAGGTCGCGCACGTTCGTCTTCAGTAGTTTTACACATCTTCCTAGGAATTCTCCGAAATCCAGATACCGCTCTATCTGCGCTGCATTGAGGAGCGGAGGCACTTTTTTCATAATCACTGACAGTTCAAATGTTAAAATCTTCATTTTTGGGGTTCCCCTATGTGAGAACCCCGCTATTGCCAGTGAATAAAAGAATTCCGAACTTTGGTGTGATTAAATTAATTACTCAATAGAAAAACAAGAAAATTATGAGTTGGTTTAAACACAACGGCAATGCGAGTTTCGACTCGCGCATGGTAGCGCTCCAAGAAGCGCTGGGTTATTTCGGCATAGGCGTATATTGGACTATGGTGGAACGGATTGAAGGCTGGGGAGGTGGCATCTTCCCCCGCCAGAAATTAATTGATGACCTGAGTGGCCGCAAGGCCGACCGACGGAGGCTGACACAAGTGCTCGACAACTTCGGTCTGTTCATTACATTAGATTCAGGTATGGTTATGGTTCAGAAGGGTCAACCTACCCCTCAACCTACCCCCCAACCTACCCCCCAACCTCAGGCCGAAAACTGCCCCCAGGTTGGCGGTTGCTCGGAGCCCCAACGCGCACGCGTATATACAGAAGAAGATAAGACTAAGACTACTACGTCGGCATCGACGAATATTAAAACATTGAAAAATGGAAATATTAAAAAAAGTTCTCAATCTCTCAATTTCTCAATTTCTCAATCTCTCAATGATAAAACCTCCCGCTTCGCCGCCGAGATGGCAGCCGATCGTGGCGAATGGCACGAGATGGTCTGCATGAAGTCCGGTTATGGCACCTTGCTCCACAAGTACTGGGAGCAGGCGGTGACGCAATGGCGCCAGCATGTCATCAGCTACAGCACCGACAGTGATGTATATAGTCTTCAACGTGCCCGTTATTACTTTAATTCGTTCATCAAGCTCAGCACCAAGTCGGGGCAGGATCTCAAGGCCTTCCTCGAGGTCTTGGAGGCCCGTGCCACCCAGTCGGCCGCTGAGGCGGAGGCCTTGCCTCCCGGTGCCCCTCCCAGACCGTCTCCCAATGCTATTTGGAATCCAGCGAGTGAAACGTGGTGTGAGTTTTATTGATTTATGAGGGCTTTGCCCTCACAAAAAAAATATTTTAAAATTATGAGAAATTTTTCAAAATTAGGAATAAATGTCCTCGGCCATACATCGGGCAAAGTAAAAACCCTTTGCCCTTGGTGCTCCGCACAGCGGAAACACAACCCAACAGAGAAGTGCCTCTCTGTCAATATCGACACAGGCCTCTATAAGTGTCACCATTGCCAGACTTCTGGCTTTGTCCCCGACGAGGACGAACTGCGTCGTCGCGAACAGGAGCGTGAAGCCCGAAAGAAACGGTACCTCGAAGGCCGTACGGGCAGCAAGTACAAACGGCCAGTCTGGAACCCCGATGGCGAGGACCTGCCTCCCGCCGTGCTGACGTACCTCAACGACCAGCGCGGCCTCTCCCTCCATACGCTCCGTCTGCTGCACGTCTCTGCCGAGCGTCACCAGATTGACGGCAAGGAGCAGCTCGCCATCGTGTTCAACTACTGGGAGCAGGGCCAGCTCATCAACCAGAAGTTCCGCACGCTGGAAAAGAAGTTCGCCTTCACTGCCGGCGCGGAGCTCATCCCCTACAACATCGATGCCCTGCTGGGTGAGCCCACCTGCTGCATCTGCGAGGGGGAGATCGATGCCCTGACCTTGATCCAGTGCGGCTATCCCGCCACCATCAGCGTCCCCAACGGTGGTAACGCCAACCTCGCGTGGATGGATCGCTTCGTGGAGAGCCACCTCGACGACAAGCTCAGCATCACCCTCTGCATGGATGCCGATGCCGTGGGCCGTCGCCTGCAGGCCGAGCTCAGTCGCCGACTGGGTGCCGAACGCTGCCGAGTGGTGCGTTGGAGCGACGGTTGCAAGGATGCCAACGAGGAGCTGATGCGCCACGGGGCCGAGTCGGTGCGCCGCTGTGTGGAAGCTGCCGAGGAGATGCCCATGAGCGGTACCTTCACCGCCACCGACACTGCCGACGAGCTGCGTTCCCTCTTCATCAACGGCATGCAGCACGGTGCCGAGACGGGTTGGATGAACCTCGATGAGAAGGTCTCCTTCGAGCCGGGACGCTTCGCCGTGGTCACCGGTCGTCCGGGAGAGGGAAAGAGCGAGTGGATCGACGAGCTGGTGCTCCGCCTCTGCCTGCGCCACGAATGGCGCATCGCCTACTTCTCGCCCGAGAACATGCCCATCATCCTGCACCAGCGCAAGCTGGCCGAGAAGCTCACCGGCTATCCCTTCGAGCCTGCCAAGCACATGACCGATGAGCTCTACGAGCGTGTCACGGGCTGGCTCTCCGAGAACGTCACCCACATCCTGCCCGAGGATGAGGACGGCTACACGCTGGACAACATCCTCACTGTGGCCCGTCAGCTGGTGGCCCGCCGAGGAGTCCGTATTCTGGTCCTCGATCCCCTGAACCGCATCGAGCAGAAGCTGGAGCAGGGACAGACCGAGCTGCAGTATCTCTCGTCGTTGCTCAACCGCCTCGTGCGTTTCGCCCAGCAGCACCGGGTGCTGGTGATCCTCGTCGCCCACCCCCGCAAGGTGAACCGCAACGAGCACGACGGCCGTCGCCGACGGGTGGAGATGAACGACATCAACGGCAGTGCCGACTTCGGCAACAAGGCCGACTACTGTTTCGTGGTTGATCGCAACGATGAGGTGCGTCTCACCACCGTCTATATTGACAAGGTTCGTTTCAAGCATCTGGGTAACCGCGGAGAAGTCCGCTTCCACTATGACGTCCTCACCGGCCGCTACGTCCCCGCCCAGGTCCAGACCCTCACCGACCCCCAGACCCACGAGACAAAGCCCACCGTCCAGCCCGACTGGAGAAACTTTAACACAAGATGGATTTAATTTATTTAATGTATAATGTTTAATGTTTAACGTTTAATGTTTAATGTTTAATGTTTAACGTTTAACGTTTAATGTTTAACGTTCAATAAAAAAATGACTATTATGGAATTTAAAATTAAGAGTTATAGTAAGGGAGAGCTGGCACAGCTCTACAGTCCCAATCTCACCGAGAATGCCGCACGGGCCAAGCTCATGAAGTGGATCGACATGCAGCCCGCACTGGTGGAGCAGCTCCGTGCCCTCGGTTTCACCCGCAACAGCAAGGTCCTCACCCCGCTCATGGTACGCTACATCGTTGAAGCCATTGGTGAGCCATAAGGCTCACCAATGATGCTGCGTCCCCCTCACCAAAGATGCTGCATCCCTACCTCCAAAGATGCAGCATCTTTGCTCCTAAACATCCAGCATTACTCCATCGCTAAATATTCATGCGAAATACTCATCCAGAAAAGTTTCTGCGGAAACATGCTTAACTGGGAATTCATTGAAACCCTTACGATCTCGAGTCAATATTATATCAACATCGCTAATAGTACAAGATGAAAAATACTGAACTGTATCTTCAAAATCTACGCCAACCTCTCTTAATGATGTCTCGATTATAGCAGAATCCACAGGAGTGACAGTACAGAGTTCAGCTATAGAAAGTAGCTTTTCACAAAGTTCATATTTATCATAAGACTTCCTTAAAATGTAGAATGCAGTGATAAAACTTTGAGCACAAGCCACTAACTCTATTTCCTTCTTTATTGCCAAATCAAAGATAATTGCAGTAGGCATATAATGGCCACGATCACTATCAAAGAAGTCAATTATAATGTTTGTATCCAAAAAGACTTTCATTTATGCTCCTCCTCCATAATTGACGTTATCATCTCATCATAATCTCCGTAGATATTCTTCCTTTGCTCTGGAGCCATTGCCTTAACTTCAGAAGACAATTGGTATTTGTCCCAAACATGTGGTATGCTCTCTTCCACTTCTGTATGATGTGTGAGAGCAAGCTTGTCAACTAGGAACTTAATTGCACTAGGAATATCTTGAATACTAACTTTAGACAAGGTATTATAAAGATTCTCTCCTCTCAAGAAAGTTGAGGGATTAGAGTAAGATATCGATGCCGCGTCCCTTACTTTATTATTATCATTCGTTTCCATTTTAATAATTGTTTGTCGTTAAGTATCCGCAAATATACATGTTTTTTCTTAATTACCAATATCCATTCTTTAAAATCCTTCATTATCACTCCATATCACCGAGCATCGTGAAGCATCCCCCAAAACGAGCAAAGCGATGTTGTATCTTTGCAACGTCATTGAACATTGAGCGTTGAGCGTTAAACATTGAGCATTAAACGGTAAACATTAAACATTAAACATTATCCATTATCCATTAAAGGATTCAATTCTCAATTCTCAATTTTCAATTATCAATTTTAAATTTTTGTTTCACTAAAATTTAACTAAATGATCAATTATTCAACCGTAAAGCGAAAGAACCTCCTGAAGCCGGAGGAAGCGCCCAAGACCTATGCCACGGCCCAGTACGACCGTGTGATGGAACTCGAGGAGTTTGCCGAGCACATCTCCCAGCACAACTCCAAGTACAGTGAAGCCGACATTATGGCCGTCATCATCATGATGGTGAAGTGTCTGCGTGAATGCATTCTCGATGGTAAGAAAGTCCGTCTGGGCAAGCTGGGCGACTTCTGGGTCACCCTCACCAGCAAGGGTGTGGAAGACGGTACCAAGTTCACTGCCGAGAACATCACCGCCTGCAACATCCTCTTCACCCCAGGCAAGGACTTCATCGATCTCCTCACCGATGCCGAATTCCGTGTAGTCGCCACCCGTGCCCTCCAAGCCGCCGCCGTCAAGGCCGAGAAAGAAGGTGCCAAGACCATTGATGTCGAGGAGGCGAAGAAGAAGAACACTTCCTCTTCTGAGAACACCTCAGATACCACTCCTGATGATGGTGGTGATGACAATCCTTCTGGTGACGAGCCCACGCCATCAGGTGATGGCGATGACACTCCAACCGAAGGTGATGACACCGGAGGTGACGGAGGGATTGGATAATTGGTTTAGGGTTTAGAGTTTAGAGTTTAGAGTTTAGAGCTTAGAGCTCTGCTCCGCAGCCACTATCCATTGTCAATTAAAAAAAGTTCCGACCTCACTGGAGCAGCGTAAAAAGATTGCAAGATTTTCACGTTAAAAGCGCCGCACCGCAAAACTTGTGCAAAGAGCGCGAAGCGCACGTCTTGCGGTGCTTAGTGAAAATCGAAGCAATCTTAGCTGCGGAAGTGCAGTCGGCGTGTTTTCTTTGATTCTGTTTCTTTTGCACGAGCAAAAGAATGAATTAGGAGTTTGAGGGCAAAGCCCTCAATAAAAAAACTTAGAAAAAAATTTCTTTAAAAACTTTATTTTATGAAAAAGAAAGAGATCCTAAAGTATGTGATTCAATTAGCCGTAGCCGTCCTTACCGCCATCGGTACCAGTCTCGGCATCTCCAGCTGTATTCACGTTTAAATTAATTGAGAAATTGAGAAATTGAGATATTGAGGATTACCATCCGGATGGGATAACACGGCGAAGCCGTAATGTTCAATTTCTCTATCTCTCAATTTCTCAACCTCTCAATCTCTCAATTTCTCAATATCTCAATGTTTACAAAGTGCGAGCAATAACCTTAATCATTCTGCATTGCAGTGCGACGCGGTGTAACACCCGTTACACTGCAGCGCAGTGCAGCTACGACCATAAGCACCACCGTGGCTGGAAAGACATCGGCTACCACTACTACGTGGAGCTCGATGGATCCGTTCATCAGGGCCGCCCCGAATCCGTGGTGGGAGCCCATTGTAAGAATCACAATGCCCACTCCATCGGAGTCTGCTATGAGGGGGGATTGGATGCCCAAGGTCATGCTGCCGACACCCGCACCCCAGCCCAAAAAGAAGCTCTATTGGAATTGTTGACCGACCTTCACCGTCGTTATCCCATGGCATTGATTCTTGGTCACCGAGACCTAAGTCCCGATCTCAACGGCAACGGTCTTATAGAGCCCAATGAGTACCTCAAGCAATGTCCCTGTTTTGATGTGATGAAAGAGTATAATTGTTTAATGTTTTAATCTTTTAATCTTCAAATAGCACAGCTATTTGATCGTGCCCTTAATAACTTTCCGCTACAATCTCCGGCACTCCATCCGCCTCATAGCGAATCACCACCAAGTGGCCCGCCTCCACCTCCTCGTGGATCAGGCCATAGAGGCGCAGCGGCTCCGCCCCACTCTTCTTCAGGATCTCCTCCACATACACCTCCGCGCGTCCGTGGATGAAGTCCAGCAGTCGTTGGCGGTCCTCCTCCTTTTGCTCCTTCGGAGGCAAGTCAGGGAACTTAAACTTCTTTGTAGATCCCACTATATTTTCACACCCTTCGTAGCGTTGCTCAGGAGCGTCCAGCCTTGCCTGGAAGCGCAGCCACCAGTCCGTATGTCCCAGGTGTGTGAAGATGCTGAAGTGCACCAGTCGGTGCAATGTCTTCGTATGATGCACCGCATGGTAATGCAGAAACACATACATGCCCCACACCAAGATGGCCGCCGCCACTATCACCACATACAGCTGCATCTCCATGCCCGCCCCCAGCTCCACCGAAAGCCCCCACAGGGCGATGACGATGCCGTTGATGGTAATCTCAAACAGCGTTGTCACCGAGTGACTCACCCCCACGTTGATGAACGCATGATGCAGGTGCGTCTTATCCGCCGCGAACGGACTCTTTCCATCCATGATGCGCATGGTCATCACACGCAGTGTATCCGCCACTGGTACGCACACCACCGCCAGTGCCAGCGCGATAGGATTCAGTCCGTGCACCTCGCCATACGCCGGCACCCTTCCTTCGCTCCAGAGCAGACAGATGGTAAACCACCCCATCAGCATGCCCAGCACCATGGTGCCCGCATCGCCGATGTACATACGGCTATGGTTACCGAACACGTTATGGATGAAGAACGGGATCAATGCCGCCACCATACACGCTGCAAGCATCGCGTTGACATAGCCCTCCGCCCTGAAGAAGAACACCGCCAGCACCGTGTTGCTCATGATGCACAGTCCGCTCGACAAGCCATTCACCCCATCCACCATGTTCACTGCGTTGAGGATGCCCACGCACGCAAACACCGTGAGCGGGATGCCTATCCAAGGCGGCAACTCCTCGATGCCCCAGAGCCCATGGAAGTCATTGATGTACGCCCCGCTCGCCAGTATCAGTGCCAGGATAGCCAGCACCTCTATGAGAAGACGCGTACGCGGCAGGATGCCAATCAGATCATCCACCCACCCCACGTAGAGCATCACCGACAGCACCCCAATCAGGGCAGGTGCCCCGGGCAACCAGTTCAAAGGCTCTAAGCTCGTCAGCGCAAAGAACGTCACCATGCCCGCCATCAGTCCGAAGAACACCGCCGTGCCCCCCTGCACCGGTACCGGTACCTCCTGCAGCTTCCTGGCATCCGGGTTATCCACCAGATTCTTATTCTTCGCTATGCGCAGAATCCTGAAGTAGATCCAGTTCACCCCCACCAGCGACATCACCGCCGCCAATAAGATTACCACTAAATTGTTTGATATCATAAAGCACTTTTACTTATTATACCAATCATACACAGCATTGTATGCAGCTTCCTGAAACAATCGATAGTTCTTCTCCGTCACAGGGATATTACCAACAAACGTTCTAAAAGGATTACCAAGGATATCTATTCCCGAATGCGGTTTTATCAATGTCTCATACCATGTACATGCAGCAGTATATCTCCCAGCCCCTAAATCCAGATGATGACCATCACGTGTGTATTCTAATTTATCATTTAAATGAGTTTCTCTAAGATACTGTATGGCAACACCTGTCGGAATAATAGTCTCTATACCAGTTTCTTTTTGCATTTGATGCACAGCTTCAATAATTGAGTTGTACATTTCTTTTTGATTGTTATGATAATAGGCGAAACCACTATGAGTGGAATTTGAACTATAAGCCCATGTCAGTTGCCAAGCGATGGTAGCATGAGGTTGATACTTTCTGACGATTTCAATTAAATTATTCAGATAAGGTTGGTATGAGTCGTATTTTCCTGAAAGATTAGAGAGCTGTTGCAATACAATATAGTCCCACTCATTATATTTCAGGGCATCGATAAGCCCAATCTTCTCTTGATTAATATATTTATTGTTTTTGCTTAATCTAAAATCATATACAGCATCATTAGTCTGTGCATGTGCATAATGATATTCCAGCGATTTTCCGCCAACAGTTATAGTTCCAATAGTAATACCCACAATGTCACTTGCACCGATAAGATTAGGCAGGTAATATGTACCATCTATGGTGAAACTATTGCCTATAGCAAGAATAGAGATTTTAACATCCTTTTTATTCCTAATGTCAAACTCATCCGCATCCGAGCAACCAACAAATACAAATAAGAAAAGTAGTAATAGAATTTTACTTTCCACAATTATATAGAATCCTTCATGTAAAATTTTCAGGGTCAAGGCAAAAGAAACAAAATACCATAGACCAAAGCCTTTAAACTATACCCTTACTCCGTCTTAAACGTTACATCATCCGTACGTGGATGTACAAATTCAAATTCCAATGTCCTAGCAAGTCCTTCACCTAGAGTGTAAGGAGCCATGAAACCTGTTGAATGCGTTTTGGTCGCATCAAACTCTGTGGTGGCACAAAACTTCTTCACACGAACAGAGCTGATGGTAAGTTTCTTACGAGTAATCATAGCCAGCAAGTCGAAACCATAGCCTCCCAGCATTCCCAACCACAGTGGGAAGTGCGTGGTAGGTATATGTTTGTTCAACACCTTGCTCACATGACCTACCAACTCATTCATATTGAAGTCGGGTTTGTCTATGTAGTTGAACACGTTGTATCCTGTGCTTACTTGATCTATCATATACTTTACGAATGCTACCACATTGCCCACATATGCCATAGACTTCTTGTTCTTCCCATCACCCACCATGAGGAACCTCCCACTTGCTATCTGATGCAGCAAGTTATACACATTTCCACGGTTACGCTCGCCAAAGATCACCGTGGGACGGATGATGTCTATATTCCAGTCTTGATGTGTTTTATACCACTCCTGTAATACCAGTTCAGCTTGCCATTTGCTCTTTCCGTAATGATTAAACGGATCAGCAGGATGCTCCTCATTTGGATTATTCTTGTTCAGACCATACACAGCTACTGATGAAAAGAATACCAATCGCTTAATGCCATTCTTCTCCATAGCCTTCAGTGTACACTCCATACCACCTACATTGGTATCGTAGTAGAGCGACACTGGAGTCACATCATCCCGATGCTGTGCTGCCAGCAGCACCACCACATCACTACCATGCAGTTCAGTGTCCATCTGCTCTTGCACACGCACATCACCAATTGTGGTCACCTCTGGAAAGAAGTGACTCTGTTGCAAATCAATGTTTTTCAACTCATAACTCGTTGATTCTTTTAACAATCCCAATAATCTTGTACCCACAAAACCACTGGCACCAATCATTGTAATTTTCATTTCAGTTTCTCTACACTCTTACGTTTCACAAAATAGGTAGGTATATTAATAAATAATGTGTAAAGCATGGCCAACCAGCGAGGGTATTGAAACACCTCTTCATAGATGGCCGCATTATACTTTATCAAATCAAACTTCTTTCTTGATATACTATTAGAACGAATGCGATATTCTGCTACAGGTTCGGTAATGGCATGAGCCACTTTGCATCTCATCAAAATCTTAAGCCACATGGCCCAGTCTTGACGTTTTCTTATCAGTGGCATGAAATGCTTCCCCACTAGTTCAGTGTCATAGATACCAGTGAGCATACCCAGCTGGTTGGCATGTTTTTCTTCGCTCAAAGTCAAAACTGGGTTCACATGAACTATTGCGATTCTATTCCCTTCCTCATCACATTCATAATATGCACCATGACAGCAAGCAGCCTTCTTCTCTGACATAAGTCTTAGTTGCTTCTCAAGCTTATCAGGCAACCACCTATCATCCGAGTCACAGAATGCTATATACTTCCCTTTAGCCTCCTTGATGCTATTGTTCCTGGCTGCACCAGCACCAGAGTTCTGCTCCATGTGAAACAGTTTGATGCGCTGATTCTGCATCATGTATTTCTCTACCACAGCACAGCTACCATCGGTGGAGCAATCATCAGTGATGAGAAGCTCCCAATGCGGATACGTCTGTGCCTGCACTGACTCTATGGTCTGTGCAATATAATCCACAGCATTATAGCAGCTTGTGATGATTGAAACCAGTCCGTAATCTTGCATTAATCTCTTCTATATAAATTAACAATGGGAATCATCTGGCGTTACTATTGCCTTAAGCGTGTTTACTAAATAGGGAGGAAAGAAATTAACAATTTCACGATGTGTTGGATAGTGTTGAACATCTTCAATTAAAGAAATGCTAGCATCCTTTATATCTTGCAATAAGAACTTTACGTGTTCAGAATAAGTATGTTCACAATCACTATAATGAAAATAAATTATTACTGGCTTTATTCTCGAATTTAGTATTTTATTTTTTAATCGTAAGTCTAGTCTTTTAATTCCTTCTTCTGTCACAGGATCTCCAACTAATAATCTTAAATTAATAATTGTGTCATCTTTATTTAAATTAGTACCTAAGAAGTATTTAGGGGAACCTATAATCAACTTTACATTTGAAATTTCTAATGACATGTTCAATGCCATATAAGCTCCCTTGCTACTACCCACGAATACTATGTTTTGAAGATGCTTGTCGTCACATCTTTTTGCACATTGCTCTATTATATTGTTTATTAAATCTATGGCACATCGTTCTTCATTTGGCGTTATGAAATAACATCCCTGATGATTTGTAGCAAAATCATCAAGTAGAAACAATTTATTACATTCAATATCTTTTATTGTACTAACATAATTATACCTAGCAGAATTAGGTGAACATGCAGGAAAGACAACAACTAAAGTATCGACATTTTTTTTATTACTACTGAAAAACATATATTTGATACGGGTATTATAAGCATTGTATTTGCGCTCGTAAAATAAAGTTTTTAGCTTTGTAAACAAGTGATTAATAATTCTATTTACTTTTGTTGTGTTGATTTTTTATACATCTCTTTAATCCTAATTGCGTTAAAATACCATATGGATTGATAGAAACTATTTACAAACGACCATCACACCTATCTCTAGGAAGAACGCCTTTTACATCATATATTATGCCACAATCCTTCCTCATTTCTTGTATATCTTCATCTAAAAAAATCTTATGCGCCACAGCTAGAATAATAGCATCAAACTTCTCTTTGGGTAACTCATTTATGATTTCAATCCCATATTCATGTTTCACATGTGATGCATTAGCCCATGGGTCATATACAGTGATATTATTAGAGTATTCTGCCAGAGTATGATAGATATCCACCACCTTCGTATTTCGAATATCTGGACAGTTCTCCTTGAAGGTAATGCCCAAAATCAGGATTTTGGCATCCTTCACCAACACCCCCTTCTTATTCATTAACTTAATCACCTGATTAGCCACATAGTCACCCATACCATCGTTCAACCTGCGAGCATTGCTCATTACACGAGGTAGCACGCCATAAACTTGAGCTTTCTGAATCAGATAGTATGGATCTACACTGATGCAATGGCCACCAACCAAACCTGGACTTAATTTAATGAAATTCCACTTCGACGAAGCAGCTTCTATTACATCATGCGTGTCTATACCCATGGCATTGAAAATCTTAGCCAACTCATTCATAAAGGCGATATTAACGTCACGCTGTGAATTTTCAATAATCTTGCTAGCTTCTGCCACCTTGATAGACGGCGCCTTGTGGGTACCATTCACCAAAACAGAATTGTACACTCCATCCACAATGTCTGCAATCTCTGGTGTTGATCCAGATGTAACTTTCTTTATCTTCTCCACAGTGTGCAATTTATCACCTGGGTTAACGCGCTCAGGGGAATATCCAGCAAAGAAATCTTCATTGAACTTCAATCCACTCACTCGCTCTACTACAGGCAGACACTCTTCCTCTGTTACACCAGGATAGACAGTACTTTCATATACCACGATGTCACCCTTGCAGATAACTTTACCTACCGTTTCGCTGGCACCCCAAAGTGGGCGAAGATCAGGACGATTGTTTACATCCACAGGGGTAGGCACTGCTACTACGTAGAAATTACAGTCCCTGATTTTCTCCAAATTAGTAGTACAAATGAAACCGTAATTATTGATGGCATCTTGCAGGAGTTCATCACTTACCTCTAGTGTAGCATCATGTCCCTGCATCAAAGCATCCACACGCTGCTGATTCATATCGAAACCTATGGTTTCATACTTGGTAGAAAAAAGGCGAGCCAACGGCAAACCTACATAACCCAAGCCGATTACGGCAATTTTGATTTCCTTATTCATTATCTTAACACAGAATTATACACATTTATATATTGTTTAGCTATACGCACCCATGAATAGTTAGGTAATATCTTCTCTATCTTATCATAATTATCATAGTTGTTTATAAGCTTAAACAATCCCATTTCAATAGATTTGACATCGTGAGAATTCACAGGTTCACCGACATGTTCTTTAAAAACGCCATCTATCCCCTGCCCCTTTGAATAGAGCACAGGAAGCCCCTGACTTAATGCTTCTACATAAACCAAACCAAAAGTCTCACTATGAGAGACCATTGCAAAAATGTCATGTTCTCTCATGATGCCTATTAGCTTTTCCTTATCATAGATTTTCCCCAGATAGACGAATGTTTCAGGATACTTATCACAATAACTCTTTATCATATTATCCTGTACACCTCCACCGCCTATCAAGGTAAGTCTGATTTCTGGAAAAGATGCCCTAAGGCTAACTATAGCTTTAACCAATGAGAGCACGTTCTTGTTGTCATCAAACCTTCCTATATATATTAGTTTAGGAGAATTTATTTTAAACTGATGCCTTTCAAAACACATATTCTCAATCCATATTTCATCTACTCCATTAGGGATAACACATGTTTTTTCCCAAAGCAAATCCTTGTATCTCCGATAGATTACATGTTTAAACAATTGGTCTCTGCAGCTTGTCGAGATAAATATAATGCGCTCGGCATTTTTCATAATGTCAAGACCCAATTTCCATAGATGCACCAGTTTACCTGCATACAGATTCAGATCAGTTCCTCTCACACAAATTATATATGGTATTCCGAATTCTCTAAAGATACGATAAGCCAGAGCTCCATCAGAGAACAAGGTAGAGGCATGAACCAATGAGACATTATTAACAGCTATAGAATCTTTTAGCTTATTATATTTGTATTTTTGTTTATATGGGAATAGAGTTCGATACAAAAGCATATTGGCATCAAATTCTACATTATTAAGTGTATATTTGATATCCCCATAGCTATCTTTTAGATTAGTAAAGAATCCTTTCTCACGTCTGATGGAGAATACGAAAAAATCCACATCTTGCTCTGATATGGATTGAGAAAGGTTATGATGTACCTTGGAATAAAAATAATCCTCAGTGAGATAAAGAACACCCATGTTATTAGTCTCTCCTAAACAAATCTCTAGTATAAACTTTCTCTTCAACATCCTGCAGACAAGCATCGAAGCGATTAGCCAAGATGACATCACTTTGCTGCTTGAACTTCTCCAAATCGTTAACCACTACACTATTGAAGAAGGTGTTGCCATCCTCTAATGTAGGTTCATAAATGATTACTGGAATCCCTTTAGCCTTAATTCGCTTCATTACACCTTGAATAGCACTGGCACGAAAGTTATCGCTATTGCTCTTCATAGTGAGACGATAAACACCTACGGTCTTTGGTTTACGCTTCAGTATGCTATCTGCAATGAAGTCCTTTCGCACGGTGTTACTCTTTACCACAGCTTCAATCATGGTCTGAGGGACATCCTTGTAGTTTGCCAATAGTTGCTTGGTGTCTTTCGGTAAACAGTAGCCACCATAGCCGAAGCTTGGGTTATTGTAATGTTCACCAATACGTGGATCCATACACACGCCATCGATGATCTGTTGGGTGTTTAAGCCTTTAGTCTGTGCATAGGTGTCGAGTTCATTGAAATAGCTAATGCGTACTGCCAGGTAGGTATTTGCAAAGAGCTTTATGGCCTCAGCCTCTGTAGGGTGTGCTATCAAGGTCTTTATATTTTCATCTGCTGCACCTTCGATAAGCAGATCTGCAAACATCTGTGCTTCTGCTTGTTGGTGCTCGTAAGCACCCACGACAATACGACTAGGGTGCAGATTGTCATAAAGAGCCTTGCTTTCACGTAAGAACTCTGGAGAGAAGATGATATTGTCAATACCATACTTTGCACGTACACTGTCAGTATAGCCTACAGGAACAGTGCTCTTAATAACCATCAAAACATTAGGATTCACTTTCAGCACATGCTCTATAGCGTCTTCTACTGCTGATGTGTCAAAGAAATGATGCTCATCATCATAATTGGTTGGGGTAGCGATGATGACCAATTCTGCTGATGCATAGGCCGCATCCTTATCTACAGTGGTGGTAAGATCTAGTTTACGCTTCCCCTCATGCACCTCGCGAAAGAAACGCTCTATCTCATCGTCCTGAATTGGACTGATAAACTTATTTAACTTATCCGCTTTCTTAGGGGTTGTGGTGATAGCGGTCACTCGATGGTGCTGTGCTAGAAGCACTGCTAAGGAGAGGCCTACATAGCCTACTCCTGCAACAGTAATTTTCATAATGATTGTCTATTATATAATATGCTTAAAAACTATACTGTACACTATTCTTCCCTAGTAATAATCTCAAGACTATAATTATGTGAACTTATAAGATACAGAATAATAGTAGTAAAAAACAAGCCATGGGTAGCTAAACAAGTTGTAAATTCAGAAGAAATAATGGTATGTGCAAAAATGAATGCGAATGCGGAAACTAAAGCTGCTTCGGAGTACTCAAAAAGTTTAGTACATAGTTTTGAATATACTATAATAATAAATGGAGAAATAAAACAGCCTAGCTCTCCAAAATTAATAATCCCATCAGAAAAAAGCCCATTATTGCAACGCATAGCAATACTATTGAAATAATATTGACCAATTGCAAATTGAATTTGAACTTTTGAATTATGAAGCAGATTAGAATGTTTTGTATAGAAATCATAATAATATGTATCCAAAATTGACGGCAAGAATTCGGATCTTCTTATTATAACATTATGGATAAAATTTGAACCTAATAATACTGGTTCGATAAAAGGAATTATTACTAAAAAAATAATACCATATGTGTATATTAGTTTTAAATTTTTTCTATGCAATAAATAAATAAGGACACAAACAGCAAATGAAAAAACTACAGATTTCAAACCATTAATAGAGAAGTTCAAAATGATACAAAATCCCAAAAAATAAGATAATAATTTCTTTCCTTTAGAAAAAAAGTAAATAAATAGTAAAGGCAAGATTGTTGATGAAGCACCCCATAAATAAGACAACAATGATGGCATATTATATCTTCTCGATTCTTCTCTTAAATCATACACACCTGATAAACTTAAATGTAATCTAAACTTTGCATAATAACCAGAAATAAATACAACGACTCCTACTGCTATCAACATAGTAACTCCAACATATGATATCGTTATTGTTTTATTCCCAATACTATTAGTAAGCAGCGGTTTTATTCTAGGGATTCTAATGAAATAAGAAAGACAAATAATAAGTAGCCAGAAAATAGTAATCTCCCATAAAAAAGCATTTGGTTGATGAATAAAAGCAATAATTGTTGTTGTTGGAATAAAGCGCAATAATAGTAATAAAACTATAACATCTGGTAAAAAAGGTTCATCCTTATTCCATAAAGGTATAGCAGGTATAATAACTATGATAAAAATGATCCATGAAACCAAATAATCTTCAAAACCTCCATTAATTTTGAATCCGTTATAGTTATACAATGGGTTTGTGAAATTTATATAGACAGCATCTAATAAAAACCTATATAATATCAGTGATATAATTAGGAAAAAACGATTTCTAAATAATTTCTCAATCATAAATCAGTTTCTATATAAACTATCTACAATTATTATAAAGAGTTTTCCCTTCTATAGCCAATTCCTTCAGCCGAAAAATAGTATATTTTGCATCGTACATATTAATCCACATATTAGATAACCTGATATGTCCATATTTTGATTTTTCAAAATATGTATCAACAAGCTTAGTATTTCTACAGCGTATAAAAGGAAATTTTGACTTGGTAAACATTGTATGGAAATAATCATTACCTAACCAATCCTTATAATGAAATGTTACAGGCTCAGAAAACTTCTCTTTAAACATCCCTAACTCATTGAATAACAAGCTTTCACAAACATGTCCGATGGTTCCTATGTAATATCTAGGGAGGCCAAGACTAAAAGAAAAACCACCGAGTTCTGCTATTTTATAATAAGGAGAATGTTCGTCAAAGCATGTTTTTGATAAATGGTGTTCTGAAACAATGTATTCAGCATTCTTTCCTTTAGCACAGACAGAATGAAGTTTATTCATACTTCTGATAACACCAGGGTTCTTTCTGAATGTCTCAGCAAGGAAACCTGCAGCAGTTTTGTCTGTTCTTACATCAAAAAGCTTCTTCTCATCCTTTTTATCAAAAGGATAAGCAGGCATACAGAGAGTCCCTTCGGGACCTATATAATCTAGAATAGCATCAATTAGTCCTTGAGCCGTTCCTAGATAATTATATAAATTACTCATCGAACTGTGAATGACTAATGTGTCTCCAGGTTTAAGTCCCATTTCCTGCATGACATGAACTATATCAACAGCAGTAAAAGATTCTCGATATAACAAACGCTCAACCCTCTGCTTCACTTTACGGGAGAAGAGAGTAAAATTCTTAATGCCAAATAACCGCTTAATAAAAGGGACTATTATTAATTGAATCTTTGTGAGAAGAATAGTGCTCATCGAAGGTATTTTATAGAAAAAACAAAATACAAAATACAAACAAAGCTATGAGGCAAACATAATGTAAGGTACGCACCAAGCACGCCATATAATGGTATCAGCATAAAAGCAAACAAAATCGTTGCTATAGAAGCTGAAGCATATAACATAAAATACGTTTTGTCTTGCCGCATAGATATCAAGAATTGGGTAAATACTACTCCAATAGAAATAGCTATGAGATATATACCCAAAATCGGCAAATAAGAAGATAATTGAGCATATTCTGCTGTAAAAAAGAGTGATACTATAGTTTTCGGGATTATAAACATTGGAACCGCAAATGGTATTGAAGCAATCAACATTATAAAAACATATTGCTTAACCAACCGTCTGCGTTTATCAATACCACAATCACTCTTTCCCGCTTCAGCCATTGTAGGATTCCCTACCCTTCCAACTTGATGCATCAAAAACTGACTAAGAATATAAATCTGCATACCTGCAGCATAAATACCTACAGCTGAAGCATCAACATAGTTTTTAAGCACTAATCTTATCAGTGGGCCAAATGCAACACCAAACATACAGCTCAAAGCAATCAGAAAATTTTCCTTATAAAGTGCCCATAAATTAGCAAGTTTGATATTAGAAAAGATCTTTATATTTAATTCACTTATTATCTCTTGATATTGAACTAATAATATAAAGATCCAAGAAATAAAAAGATAAACAGATATCTTTGCAAGTGTAATCTTACCCCAAATAATCAATGTGCACCATAAAAGGCTTAAAAAAATGAATTTCTGTATGAGATAGTATATTGAATGCCAGCTCATTAACCTCAAGGACTCATAAACAGGCTGGAAATCGACTGAAATTAAACATGGAGAAATACAAAGGAGCAGACATGTTAACGTCAAATCAACATCTAATGGTTTGTGAAATAATAAAATAATTACAATATATATTAACAGATTCAGGCAGCCTAACACAAATGTATGAGCTATAAGACTATCTCTTTTTTTAGGTTTCTGTATCAAATCTCTCACCATAGTTTTATGTCGCCCATATCGGACGAAATTGGCACCCACTTCACCAATTGCCAAATAATAAGAATATAGTCCAAATACCGCAGCCCCAAGAACATTTGCAAGTTTCACATTGGTAAACATCAGCAACAAACCTCCCAATGCATTGAATATAGACAGCCCTATAACATTATAAAGAGTAGAATTGGCCTTATATTTCTGCAACTTTGCTGAAATCTTTGGTGGAAGTATAGCTCCAGCGATACCAAAGAGGAATTCTACAGTCTTATACAATAGTCTATCAATCGGATATAGGAATATATTATTTCGGGTGTTTATCATTCTCTTTTATACTATTTCTAGATGAGAGTCTTTACTTTCCAACAAATCATGTATGTGTTCTGTGGTTTGTTTGCTTCTGCTGGATGGTGAATAATCACTACGACATTTTGGAGGTCGCCTTTGACATCGTGCAGAGGTACATAGTTCACGATAGCCCCCGTCTCATGCTTATACCTCTCGATGTTCTCGATATGCTCCAGATAACGGGCTGCCGTCCATCCTTCTTGCTTAAGGGTGGTGATCTCCAGTGTGACCTTATAGCCATTCTGGGGATAGCCGGAGATCAACTGCTTGAAATCTGAGTAAGACAAAGTCAATTATGAATTATGAATTATGAATTATCGTGCAAACCGAAGCAGAGCCAAGCTTGCTTGAGCTATGCTGAGGTGCTGCCGATAATCACAGCGAAGCTGTAATTGTGAATTATTCGTCTTTGGTGTAGCCACCGTAGTTGCCGTATCCATAGCCGTAGGAGCCGTAGCGGTGGTAGCCGTAGCGGCTGTGGGCCACGTAGGTGCCGTTGAGGAGAAGGGACATGTTGTGGAACTTCTTGTCGTCGTAGTAGGACTGGATGACTGGGAGCATGTCACGCTCCAGGAGCTCGGCACGGATGACGAAGAGGGTGATGTCTGCCCAACGGGAGATGATGGAGCTGTCGGCCACTATCTCTACCGGAGGACAGTCGAGGAAGATGAGGTCGTACTCGCCGCGGAGCTCTGCCATGAGCTGCTCCAGACGGGGGGTGAAGAGGAGCTCGGTGGGGTTCGGTGGAAGGGTGCCCACTGGGATGACATCGAAATGACCGCTGCTCTCACTCTGTGCCACGAGGGTGCGCCAGTCGGTGACCTTACCGTTGAGGTAGTCGGCAAGGCCGGTCTCCGGATTGTGCACCAGGGTGCTGAGGGAGGCTCTACGCATGTCGAAATCGATGGCTATGACCTTCTTATCCTTGATGGCGAAGGTGGTAGCGAGGTTCATGGTGATGAAGGTCTTACCACTGCCGGGATTGGAGGAGGTAATCATGATGACACGGTGACGGTTTTCTTCTCCGAGCATGAACTCAAGGTTGGTACGTGCCACACGGAATGCCTCGTTGATGTAGTTGCGACTGCCGGTCTTGACCACCACCTGGTATGCGGTCTGGGCTTCTTTCTTACCGAAGAGACGGAGGATGCGCTTCCAGAGAGAGGGTTTCTTGCCGTAGTGTGGGATCTCACCTACAAACGGTGCGGTGAGGTCTTCGAGGTCCTTGCGCCCACGCACGCGGGAGTTCATGTTCTCACGGATGAAGAGGATGACCAGCGGAATGAGCAGGCCGAGGGCAATGGCCACCAGAAGGACGTTACGACGCACGGGACTGGTGGGAAGCAGGCTGCCCATAGGAGGTGTGACGATGCGGGTGTTGTAGGCGGTGAAGGCCTGGGAGAGCTCGTTCTCCTCTCGCTTCTGGAGGAGGAAGAGGTAGAGCTGCTCCTTGACGCTCTGCTGACGCTCTACACTGAGCAGGTACTGTGCCTGGGTGGGGTTGCTGGCGATGCGGGAGGTGCTGGCTGCCGCACTGGCACCGTAGCCACGTACCTGGGCGTTAAGGGAGCTGATCTGGTTGTCGATGGAGGAGATGATGGCACCACGCTGCTGGGTGAGCTGGGCATCGAGGTCTTGCACGAGCGGGTTCTGCTCACTGGAGTTGGCCACGAGGGAGTTGCGCTGCAGAAGCTGCTGGTTGTAGGTGGCTATCTGCTGCTCGATGGTGGCGTTGTTGATACCGGAGTTGGCCGGGAGTAGCTGGGAGCTACGGCTGTTGTCGGTGACGGCATTGCGGATGTAGCGGGCCATGTAGAGCTGGTTGTTCAGATTGACAATCTGCGCATTGGCGGCACTGGCTTCCTGCATGTACATGGCAGAGGCGCTCTCTACGTCGGGAATGAGGTTCTCGCTCTTGTAGGTGGAGATGTCGCTATCTACGTTGCTCAGCTCGTCTTCGATGACGCTGAGTCGCTCGTTGATGAACTGGCTGGTGCTGACGGCTATCTGGTTCTTGTCTTTCACCCAGTTCTCATTGTAGATAGCAATGAGGGTGTTGAGGAACTCCTCGGCGCGCTGGATGGAGACATCGCGGTAGGTGAGGTCTATGATGGTGGCCTTATCGTCGTTGAGGGCAGCAGTGAGCTTCTTCTGACAAGCGGTGATGCTGTTGATGAGTCCGCTACGGGTGACGTGGACAGGGTCTTTCTCGGCCTGCTTGCTGTAGTATGGGGTGGTGGTGACTAACATGGTGCCTAATGGGGTGGCGAGGGTGTCGCCGTAGGTGCCCCGGAAGGTGCCGTCGATGTCGTCGCCATTGTGGGTGAGATCGCTGACGGTGTAGTGGTTGTCGGGTCCGAGCTGGAGGGTGAACTCAGCAGCGTCGTTGTCGGCCATATCGTCGATGGTGACGCTTACTGGGAGGTTGCGACCGTAGAGGGTGTTGGCGTGGAAGGTCCCTTGCACGGAGTAGTCGAAGTTGAGACGCAGACGCTTCACCACCTCAAGGATTATGGCGGGCGACTGGATGGAGATGAGCTCGTTGTTCACATTGGTGTTGGTATTGAACAGGCCTAAGTCTGCGAAGGCATTGAGGTCGCTGCTGATGGAGGACTTGCTCTTGGAGTCATCCTTGATGAGGATGCTCGCACTGCGGGTATAGACCGGTGGGGTGACGAGCAGGTAGAGCACTGCGATGCCTATGGTGATGAACAGGGAGAGGACGAACCACTTCCAGTGACTGAGGCAGAGGGTGAAGAGGTCTTTCAATGACATGAAGTCGTCGGAAGTTTGCTTTTTGGTAGTAGCCATAATTGTGAATTGTGAATTGTGAATTGTCAATTGTCAATTGTGAATTGTCACTCGTTTTACTTAAAGATGATGACTGCAATGGAGACGAGGACGGAGGCGATGGAAACCCAAAGGGAGGCACTACGGCCATTGTTGCCGTTGACGGTGCTCTGACGAGCACGGGTATTGTTGGCCTTCACATAGACTACGTCTTTCTGCTGCAGGTAGTAGACGGGAGACTGCAGGAGGTCGTAGTCGGAGGTGAGATCGACTGCATAGACGCTCTGCACGCCGCCGTATTCACGGATGACGAGCACATCGGTGCGCACGCCGTAGATGGTCATATCGCCTGCCATGCTGAGCGCATCGAGCAGGGTGATGTGGTCACGGTCGAAGGTGTAGCGCCCTGGGTTGTTGACCTCGCCCATGACGTTCACGAACATGTTGGCAAAATCGACAGTGACCACAGGGTCGTTGACGAGGTTGCGTTCCATGAGGGTGTTCTTGATGCCTTCGGCTATCTCCTGACGGTTCCTGCCACTCACCTTGATCTTACCGAGCACAGGGAAGTCGATGCAGCCGTCTGCATCGACGGTATAGGTAGCGATTTGCTGGTTGGTGCTCAGGCTTGAACCTTGGGTATAGCCCACACGGTGGGAGATGATAGGGAGGTTGAACAGGTCGGCCAGCTGTGGGTCGCGACTATTGACAACGATGGAGATACGATCCTCAGGCATGACCACAATCTTAGTGTTCTGTAGCACCAGCTCGTTCTGTCCGACCATCACGTCTTGGAAGTAATTGATGTCTCGTGGAGTGGCACAACTGCCAAGGATGACTGCCACGAAAGCAGCAGCCACGAAATGTCTTGCTTTCATATAGATAATACTAATAATATGTTAACTTGTGAATATTTCTTGGGGTCACTCAGGAGCATTTATATTCCTGAATGTCAAACACTTATAGGCAACAATGTCATAATGCCAGCGTAGTAGTCTAATATGAGCTAAAAACTGCATAGAGAACTCGCAATTCTGTAAGAACATTATTATATTATTGAAGTTTTTACAGGTTGTGGTCATATTAAGTTCTTAAAAATAACTCATTTTTACAGGATCCAGAGGGCAAAAAGATAATAGCGGTATGAATTATCTACGTTCTTAAATTTGTTCTTAAAATCTCGCTTTGTGTCTCGCAATATTTTTTTTTGTCATGTAATTGAAAAAATTAAGCCTTTGATATTAGAATGTTACGAATAATTTGTAACTTTGCGACGTAAAAATGAATTCGTAGAGAATTGCGAGTTAAGAAGACTCAACATCTATACCCCACCCATAAAACTACAAAAAGTTTTTCCCCCTAAATCTTGGTAGATACAAATAAAGACTGTACCTTTGCAGTGAGTTTGGAAATCTGTATGGTTCCTATCCATACAGGTGTAAGGGAATCCGCGTGAAAGACCGGAGCTGTTCCTGCAGCTGTAATCTCCAAATAAGGGCCTTGCCACCGCAAGCGTCACTGTCTGCCAAGCAGATGGGAAGACCGAGCAAGGACGGAGAAAGCCAGAATACCTGCCAAGCCAAAAACAAGAAATGGGTACAGACCCTCCAGGTAAGGGGCGATGACCAACTCTTTAAAAATAAATAAGGTGTATTTATGGTTGTATTAAGACCAAAATATCTGTTGGCAACAGCATTGCTGTGCCTTGCTCCTACGCTTATGGCACAGAGCATCATCCAGAACAAGAGTCAGGAGGAACTGTCTCGTGTGCTGGACGAGGTGGTGGTGACTGGTACGGGTACGGAGCATCTGCTGAAGGACACACCCGTGCAGACAGAGGTCATCAATAACAAGGTGCTGCGCAACTATGCTGGACGCAGCCTGGAGGATATTCTGAGTATGCTGGCTACCTCACTGGACTTCAACGAGAGTGACATGGGCAGCGGGCTGACCATGAACGGCCTGGGCAACAGCTACATCCTCATCATGGTGGACGGAAAACGCCTGCACGGTGATGTGGGCGGAGAGAACGACCTGAGCCTGATAGACCCGAACAATATCGAGAAGATAGAGATAGTGAAGGGAGCGTCATCGGCACTCTATGGCAGTGATGCCATAGCGGGGGTGATAAACATCATCACCAAAAAACATGAGGAGGGCCTGCTATTAGAGAACACGTCGCGCGTAGGATCTTACGGGGACGTGAGACAGCACAATGGCATAGGCTTCAACATCGGACGTTTCCAAAGCTACACGAACTTCCAGCTGCAGCACTCTGACGGATGGCAGAACACCGCCGTGGAGCATACCACGGGAAAGGAACAACCCATCACCGACAGCCGCAACAAGACCGCCAACCGGAATACCAACTGGCAGATAGCGCAGAAGTTCACATACGACGTGAGCAGCAACCTACAGCTGTATGCGGAGGGAAGCCTGTACTGGAAGCGCATCTACCGCCCCAGCGGTCATCACCCTCACTACGACGTGAAGCAGTATGACATGGAGTATCATAACTCATCGGCCGCGGGAGGTGGTAAGCTGAAGCTGAATGCTACCGACTATATCACGCTGGACGTGGACTTCAACCGCCATGCGTACTACTACAACTTCACGGATACCACGTTGATGGATGGGTATGACCCGCGGGGAAACTTCACGCACTACTATCCTTACTTCCCCAAGGACAAGATGTTGCAGAGCGATCAGCAACGCACCATGGCAACCCTGAAGGGAGTGTTCGAACTGCCGATGGAGAACCGCCTGAGCGCCGGTATGGAGTATAGGTACGACTGGCTGCGTGCGCCGATGCGCGTGGTGGGTGGAAAGGCCAAGGACTGGACTGCCGCTGCCTACGTGCAGGATGAGTGGAACTACCTGCGCTGGCTGAACATCACTACGGGACTGAGACTGACGAAGAACCAAAACTTCGGATGGAAACTCACACCGAAAGTATCGGGTATGCTGAGCTTAGGGGACTTCCGCCTGCGTGCCACCTGCAGCCAGGGATTCAAGACCCCTACCCCAAAGGAACTGGAGTACCTCTACGTGCGCGATATGAACGGAACCTACCTCTATATGGGTAACGAGGACCTGAAGCCACAAACGTCTGACTACTACTCGGTGGGTGGTGAATACAGTTGGCAGGGCTTCGTACTGAACGTGACGGGGTATATTAATAATGTGAAGGACATGATCACGCTGGTGAATGTGCCTAACTACACGGCACCAGCAGAGTATCAGACACAATACGAGCTGAAGCGTACGAAGCAGTACAAGAACTTGGAGACCGCTAAGACGAAGGGGGTGGACGTGAGTCTGCGCTATGCCCATAAGGAATGGACGGCCGGCGTGGGTTACAGCTATCTGGACACGGATGCCAACATCTACGACAGCGACCATGACAAGATGAAGAAGGTCACCATAGACGGTATGGCGCATCACAAGGGTAATGCCTACGTGACCTGGGGACACCGCTTCTCTGACAGCTACCGACTGGGAGCGGGTATCTACGGACGCATGAGCAGCAAGCGCTACTACCAGAGCGACGGCAATGGTAAGGGGTATCAGATCTGGCGCATCAGCACCAACCACGACTTCGGGAAGAGCAACAAGACCAGCTACCGACTGGAGGCCGGTGTGGACAACATCTTCAATTATGTGGACCGCACGCCCCACGGACTGCATCTGGGTACCACTACGCCTGGAACCACGGTCTATGCCCAGCTCACCATCAGATTCAGTCAAGGAAAGAAAACTAACAATAAGTTTAACTCTAATTTAAGTAACAGTAATGAAGAAGATTAAATTCTTAAGCATGGCCCTGATGGCCATGATGTGCGCAGGCACATTCTCTGCCTGTGATGATGATGACCCAAAGGAGATCATCAAAGAAGTAGAAGTCATTAAGGAAGTAGAGAAAGTCGTTGAGGTTCCTGTGGACAACGCTTTCACTCGCTACCAGAATGCCGTGACAGAGAACGTGAAGAAGAGCAAGAAGCATGACAAGGCTATCCTGCTGGTGGCCTTCGGTTCTACTTGGGAGCAGGCTTACAATGCCTTCGACGATGCTGTGGCTGCCTACAAGGCTGACTTCCCAGAGTATGACGTATTCCTGTCATTCTCTTCTGCTATCTGCATCAACCGTGCTGCTGCCGGTGAGAACGTAGCTTCACGCAACTTCTACGCTCCTAACTACTGGCTCACTGCCTTTGCACAGGAAGGTGTACAGTACAGCGAGATCGTGGTTCAGTCTCTGCAGGTAATCCCTGGTGAGGAATACACCCGCGTGATCAACTACATCAAGGACTTCGCCAACAACTCAAACGGTGACCTGGAGGACGACTATCTGGCAAACGTAACCCTGAAGCTGGGTGTGCCTCTGCTGCAGGATGCTGACGTAGACGTGCCAGCTGTAGCTAAGGAACTGAATGACATCTACAGTGACATTGCAAAAGACAGCTATATTCTCTTCATGGGTCATGGCAACCCAGACAGCTACGACACCTACAAGGCTAACGTGCGCTATACTCAGCTGGAAGAGGCTCTGCAGGCCCTGAATCCTCACTACTTCGTAGGTACTGTGGACATGATGGACAACTTCAAGACCGACGTTTACGAGCGTATGCTGGCTAAGGGCTTCACGAGCGGTACCGTATATTGCCACCCTCTGATGTCTATCGACGGTGATCACGGTCACAACGATATGGCTGGTGACGACATTCAGGAAGGTGCTACCAAGTTCTCTGACCTGGAGGCCAATGAGGAAGGTGAAGTTGAGGATACCAGCTGGAAGGTTTACTTCAGCTTGGCTGGCTACACCTGCAACGATGACACCATGATCGAGAAGGGTCTGCTGGAACTCCCAACCGTACGTGGCGTATGGATGCAGCACACTGCTGATGCCATCGCTGGTGAGCCTCTGGATTACTACCACTCAAAGAATCCAGATTAAGAAAAGATTTTTTCTTCAAGAGTACACATAAATAAACCCATCATAATTATCTCTTGATTTATTCTAAATCCTCTCCTGCCAACTGAATAGCAAGGCAGGAGGGGATTTTGTTAATTCTATTTTGAAAGAATATTGATGAAGAAGCGCAAGTCTATTCTATCTTTTTGCTATCTATTAGCATTCTCTGCACCGATGGTCGCACAGCAGCCAAGCGGACAGACAACGAAGGACATGGAACTGAATCCGATCGTGGTGACAGGAACTGGTACGCACCAGCGCCTGAAGAGTACGGCCGTACCTGTGAACGTGATTACAGCCAACGAACTGAAGAAGACGGGAATCACCGACTTCCAGCAGGCACTGAGCATGGCCGTGCCCCAACTGTCGTTCACCCCGAATGCCATGGGATCTAACCTGATGATGAACGGACTGGGCAATAAGTATGTGCTGGTGCTACTGAACGGACATAAGTTGGTGGGGGACGTTTCAAACAATGTGGACCTGAGCCGCATAGACCTGAGCCGTGTGAAGCGTGTGGAGGTGCTCAACGGTGCGGGGTCTTCCATCTACGGATCGGATGCCATAGCAGGTGTGATCAACATCATCACCAACGACCCACAGGATGAGATCTCACTGACGAGCCAGAGTCGAGTCACTGGAAAGGGGCAGTTTACCGAGAATGTGAACCTGGACATTGCCAAGAGTAAATTCGGATCACAGACCTCTTATAAGCACGACCGTTCTGACGGCTGGCAGAACTCACCGCTGGCCTACATCATAAAGAATGGGGAGATTACAGGCACTCAAGAGAGCCTCTATCCCCTCTCCGCAGGTTTTCATTCTAACATGGTGAACCAAAAGTTCACCTTTGCGCCTACGGAGAAGCTTTCGCTCTATGCCGGGGGTAACTACTACCGACGCATCACCGACCGCCCTGCCAAGGAAAAGGGAAAGGCCGGAGGATTCAACTATGACCTGCATTATGAGTCGTGGCGATTCGAGGCAGGCGGTCTGTATAAATTCAACAGACGAAACTCCTTGCAGTTCGACTTCACAATGGATGATTATGACTCACGACATAAATATATAGAAGACTATGGAGGCTTTAACGCAGGTGACTATAACTTCTCCAAGAACCAGAAGTTCTATGACGGAGAGCTGCGCGGCGTGTTCCACTTCACCACCAACAGCACGACCGTCGTAGGTACTGACATCAAGCAAGAGGAACTGCGTGCCAGCAGCGGAAACGTGGAAGGCACGGCCTATACGCTGTCTGGATATGCCCAGCATGAAGCCCACTGGAAAGCCCTGAAGGCCATCGTGGGTGCCAGATACGACTATCACGAGACAGCTGGAGGACATTTCAGTCCGAAGCTCTCTCTGATGTACACGCTGGGAGCATTCAACTTCCGAGGTACTTACTCGCACGGTTTCATAGCGCCACAGCTGAACGAGCTTTACTATAAGTACTTCAACGACCGCTCGGGTGGCCGCCCTGACTTAGCCATTGGAAATAAGGATCTGAAGCCTGGAAGCAGCAACTACTTCTCACTGAATGCGGAGTATCATACGAACCGATTCAGTGCCTCAGTGACGGGGTATCTGAACTACCTGAAGGACATGATCACTAAGAAGATATACCCCATCGATGCGGAAACGCTGAACTGGGCCCATCAGAATCTCGACATCACCGAGGACCAAATGAACCGACTGGAACGCTATACGCTCTATGTGAACTTCGACCGCGCCATCATCCGCGGACTGCAGTTCGACCTGATGGCCAACCTCTTTCCAGGGTTCTCGTTATCGGGTAACTATAACCTAACCTATGCCCGTGGAAAGATAGACGGGCAGTGGCAGAACATCGAAAAAAGCATCCGCCATACGGCTACCGTAAACGCCAACTACCAATATATGTGGAAGCACTATACGCTGAGCATGAACCTGAACGGTCGCTTGCAGAGCAAACGCTACTTCCCAGGAGAGGACAACGCACCGGGTTATGGCATCTGGAACATCAACACCCGCCATACGTTCGACGTTTCACGCCATCTGCTCATTGAGCCCTCATTGGGTGTGGACAACATCTTCAATAAGAAGGATACCCGCCCCTATGGCCTGAACGTAGCGCTGCTCTCACCCGGAAGGATGTTGGTGGGAGGTCTGACGCTGAAATTTAAATAATTTTGTGTATCTTTGCTGTAAACATCATACAAGTATGAAGAAGATTATCGTAGCCGGTCTGGGACCTGGCAGTGAAGGAGATATCACACCTGCTGTGCTGCAAGCGGTAAGAGAAGCCGATGTGGTGGTGGGATATAAGTATTACTTCCGCTTCGTGAAGCCCTATCTGAAACCTGACACGGAGTGCATTGACACGGGGATGAAGCGTGAGCGCGACCGTGCCCGACAGGCATTCGACCTGGCCGAACAGGGGAAGACGGTATGTGTGATCAGCTCTGGGGATGCGGGCATCTATGGCATGACCCCCCTGATCTATGAGATGAAACGGGAACGGAAGAGTGATATAGAAGTGGTGTCTCTGCCAGGAATCAGTGCCTTCCAAAAGGCCGCCTCGCTGCTTGGAGCACCCATAGGGCACGACCTCTGCGTAATCTCGCTCTCTGACCTGATGACACCCTGGGCCACGATAGAGAAGCGCATCATCGCTGCTGCCGAAGCCGACTTCGTCACAGCAGTCTATAATCCGAAGAGTCAGGGACGCTACTGGGAACTCTATCGACTGAAAGAGCTCTTCTTGCAGCACGGACGCAAGGCTGATACGCCCGTGGGGTATGTGCGCCAAGCGGGAAGAGCGGAACAGGAGGTAAAGCTCACCACCCTATCGACCTTGGATCCTGAAGACATAGACATGTTCACCGTGCTGATCATCGGCAACTCACAGTCGTACCAATGGGAGGAGCATTTCATCACCCCACGTGGATACTACCGTGAGGAACCAGAGGAGGGAAGCAAGATAGGTCAGAACATCATGATAAAGAGCTTCCGCACCATAGAGAGCGAACTGAAGCATAAAGACCTGCCACTGGACCACAAATGGGCCTTACTGCACGCCATACACACCACTGCCGACTTTCAAATGGAAGACATTCTCTTCACCGATCCTGGAGCCGTAGAGAGTCTCTATCGCAAAGTGGTGAACGGAGAACTGCGCTACATCATCAGTGACGTGACAATGGTGACCAGCGGTATACGCAAAGGTGCACTGGAGCGTCTGGGAGTGGAAGCGCTGTGCTACCTCAGTGATCCCCGTGTGAAGGAGATGGCCGAGACGCTGGGTATCACCCGCACACAGGCTGGTATCCGCCTCGCCGTGGAAGAGCATCCCGATGCCCTCTTTGCCTTCGGAAATGCCCCTACGGCCCTGATGGAGCTCTGTGAGTTGATACGTAAGGGGAAAGCGCATCCCGCTGGGGTAATTGCTGCGCCTGTGGGATTCGTGCATGTGTGTGAGTCGAAGCATATGGTGAAGCCCTTCACTGATATTCCGAAGATTATCGTAGAGGGGCGCAAGGGCGGGAGCAACTTAGCTGCCACACTTTGCAATGCCATCCTCTGCTTCAATGATGCTGAAGCGCTGAAGCCAGGGAGAGATTTATAAGGGAATTGTGAATTGTGAATTGTCAATTGTGAATTGTGAAATCATGAATTGTAAATTCGTTATTATAGGATTGAGCGATAGTTGTACACCGCACTTCCCCCCTGAGGTAATGCAGATCATCAGGGAAGGACGGGTGTTCAGCGGGGGAAAGCGACATCATGAGATCATGAAGCCCTTCTTGCCTGCCGAATATCAGTGGATTGACATAACCGTGCCTCTCTCTAATGTCTTCGAGCAGTATAATTCTCAATTCTCCATTCTCGGCAAAAACGTAACGGTCAATGGTCAATGGCCAATGGTCAATGAAATCATTGTCTTCGCCTCAGGTGATCCGTTGTTCTTCGGGTTTGCCAATACGCTGCTACGGGAGATGCCGGATGCTGAGATTAAGGTATTCCCAAGCTTCAACTCTTTGCAGATGTTGGCCCACCGCCTGCTTCTGCCTTACCACAATATGCGCATCGTATCATTGACGGGACGCCCGTGGCAGGAGTTCGACCGTGCCCTGATAGAGCGTACACCGAAGTTGGGTGTGCTGACGGACACGAAGGAGCATACGCCACAGCACATCGCCCAACGCATGTCGCAGTACGGATTCACCTCCTATACAGCCTATGTGGGGGAACACTTGGGGAGCGATAGTCAGGAACGCATCAGAAAGATGACGCTGAAGGAAGTGACAGAGAGCACCTTCACATCGCCCAACTGCCTCATACTGCATAGCGAAGCGCTGGAACGGAGAGCACCCGAGCTGCAGTGCCGCTTCGGTATCCCCGATGACGAATTCCACATCCTGGACGGTCGCCCACGCATGATCACCAAAGCACCGATACGACTGCTCTCACTGCATGCGCTGGAGCTGCAGAGCAAACATACTTTCTGGGACGTGGGATTCTGCACTGGTTCGGTGTCTATCGAAGCCCGTCTGCATTTCCCGCACCTACAGGTAATCTCTTTCGAGGTGCGCCCCGAGGGTGAGGAACTGATGCGACTGAATGCCGAGAAGTTCGGTGCCCCGGGAATCAAAGCCCTGATAGGCGACTTCCTGACGCAGGACCTCAGTACCCTCCCCCGCCCTGACGCAGTATTTATCGGTGGGCACAACGGACACCTATATGAGATGCTGGAACGTCTCAAGGAAGTGCTGCTGCCAGGTGGGTGCATCGTCTTCAACTCCGTGAGTGCGGAGAGCCAACAAGCCTTCAAGGAGAGTGCTGTGCAATTGGGATTTAGCTTAATGCCTTCCCTGCATATTGCACTCAACGACTATAACCCTATAGAAATAATGAAAATCTGCCTATGAAAACAGCGATTATCAGTATAAACGAAACGAGTGCATCTACTGCGAAGATTCTCAAGCAAGAACTGGATACCAAGTCGGTCAGCCGCACCAAGGTGGGAAGTGTTTGGAACGACTATGATGCCTTTATCTTTATAGGAGCATTGGGTATCTGCGTACGCACCATAGCACCATTTATAAAGGATAAACACACCGATCCTGCCGTAGTCTGTGTAGATAGCAACGGGAAGAACGTAATCTCTGTACTTTCAGGACACATAGGTGGTGCCAATGAGCTTACCCATCAGGTAGCCAGAATCTTAGGAGCACATCCAGTAGTGACCACACAGAGTGACAACAACGATCTCTGGGCGCTCGACACGCTCGACAGACAATTCGGTTGGGCCATAGCGAGCGACCTCCGGGGCGATGATATGAACCGCATCATCTTCACCTTCGTCAACCGCCAGCCAACCGCGCTATTGCTCGATGTGCGTGATGAAGGAACCGACTATCTGGAGCGCACCTTACCAGCTCATGTGACGATAGTTGATGACATAGCTGAAGTGACACCAGATAGATATAAGTTGGTCATTATCGTCTCCCCCTTCATGCGACGCGCTCCAGAGGGGATTCAAGAGCTTCACTTCGTACCTTTTGTGGCCACCATCGGTTTCGGACTGGCCCATCAAGCCGAGCCTGCCGAAGAAATCTATGACGAGATAGACGGCGCTTTCGCTTCATGCGGTATCCTGCCTTGTGCGAAGCGATATTGCACCATCGACGTGAAGGCCGATGAGCCGTTTGTAGAGATACTGAAGGAAGACTACCACCAAGAAGTGCGCTTTTTCTCTGCTGAAGAGCTCGCTCAGGTGGATGTGCCCAATCCGAGCCAGACTGTGGAGAAGCATGTGGGAACGCCCAGCGTGTGTGAGGCGGCTGCCATCTTGGGATCTAATCATGGGAAACTGCTTATTACCAAGGTAAAAGGAAGAAACTGGACAGCTGCATTGGCTATAGACTATGCACACCTCCGTACTCCGCAAAAAGGACACATCGAAATCGTAGGTGCCGGACCGGGAGATCCTGACCTCGTCTCTGTGCGCGGACGGAAGATGCTGGAGAAGGCCGACCTCATCTTGTATGCCGGCAGTCTGGTACCTAAGGAACTGACCTACTGCGCCAAGCCAGGAGCTGTAGTGCGTTCTTCGGCCAGCATGGCACTGGAAGAACAATGTGAATTGATGAAGGAGTTCTACGACCAAGGGAAGTTCATTGTACGCCTACATACGGGTGACCCTTGCATCTTCGGTGCCATACAGGAACAGATGGCCTTCTTCGACCGCGAGGGCATGAGTTACCACATCACACCTGGAATCTCGTCGTTCCTTGCCGCTGCCGCAGAGCTGCGTTCACAGTTCACCATCCCAGAGCGGGTGCAGACCATCATACTGACCCGCGGAGAGGGACGCACGCCGATGCCAGAGAAAGAGAAACTACACTTGCTGGCCCGCAGTCAGAGCACGATGTGCATCTTCCTGAGTGCCGCCATCGTAGATGATGTACAGCGCGAGCTGCTTATGGAATATCCGCCCGAGACGCCCGTCGCTGCGTGCTATCACCTCACGTGGAAAGATCAGCGCATCTATCGCGGTCAGCTCAAGGATCTGGCCAAAATCGTGAAGGAGAACCATCTCACCCTGACCACAATGCTGGTTGTGGGCGACGCTATAGACAACCGTCATGGACTATCGGAACTTTATAATAAGAACTTTAAGCACCTGTTTAGAAATTGAGGATTAAAAAATAATAATTCATAATTTATAATTCATAATTACCTAAAGCGTATGCTTCTGATTCTCGGTGGTACAACAGAAGGCCGTATGGCGGTGAAGACGCTGGATGAAGCCGGCTCACCTTTCTACTACTCCACACGCGGTGAGGAGCAGGAGGTGGTGCTGCATCATGGAGTACGCATCAGCGGAGGAATGGATGCCCAGCAGTTAAAGGATTTCTGTAGGGAGCAGCATATCCTACTGATCGTCGATGCAGGACACCCGTTTGCTGAACAGCTTCACCAGACAGTGGCCGACGTAGCAGAAAGCCTCCTGTTGCCCGCTATCCGTGTAGAACGCATCTTCCCTCCCCATACGCCAGACATCGCTTGGTGTGCCGACTATGAAGCTGCTCGGAGTGCCCTCCTCAGCGCCGGAGTAAAGCGTCTGTTGGCTCTCACGGGGGTACAGACCATCGGGAAACTGAAGCCGCTCACGGATGCAGGAGTGGAATGCTTCTATCGCATCCTGCAGCGACAAAGCTCGCTGGACATAGCCCATCGACATGGTATCACAGATGATCACCTCTGTTTCTATCAAATGGGGGATGGCGACAGCCCGTTGGACAGCGAGGCAGATGAACTGGACTTGATGCGAAAGCTTTGTCCAGATGCCATACTGACAAAGGAGAGCGGTATCACCGGAGGATTCCAACAGAAGGTGGAAGCGGCCCAGAATCTGGGTATCCGTGTCTTTGCCATTTGCCGACCAGACACCCCTGCCTACTTCCATCGGGTAAATGGACCCTACGGTCTGCGCCGTATGGTGGAGAAGTTGCTCCCCGACTTCTTCCCCCTTCACAGCGGACTCACTACGGGAACCTGTGCCACAGCCGCTGCCATAGCTGCTACAGAACGTCTGTTCAGACACCAGATGCCTGCAGAAGTGCCTGTGTTGCTGCCTAATGGGGAGACTATCTCCGTGCCTGTGGCGTACGGAGACGACTATGCCTACGTTATCAAAGACAGTGGGGACGACCCTGACATCACCAAGGGAATGGAAATCAGAGCCAAAGTCTGCCCATCGGACCATTTTGAGATACGTGCTGGTGAAGGCATAGGTACTATTACCCTACCTGGATTCGATTATCCTCCAGGATCTCCTGCCATCAACAAAGGACCGCGTCAGATGCTCCGCGCCAACATCAAGGAGGAAGTCTGCATCACCCTCTCCATTCCCGGAGGAAGGGAAATAGCCCACCGCACTTTCAACCCGCGTCTGGGAATAGAAGGAGGCATCTCCGTGATCGGTGTGAGCGGCATCATCATGCCTTTCTCACTCGACGGATTCATCAACTCCATACGTAAATGTATGCAGGTGGCCCGTGCCACGGGATGCGACCGTGTGGTAATAAACTCCGGTGCCAAGAGCGAAGGATTTGTGAAAGCCCATTACCCAGACCTTCCCCCACAGGTGTTTGTGGAGTACGGAAACTTCATCGGTGAAACTATCCAAGCGGCCCACGAAGAGGGGTTCCGCAAGCTGACTCTGGGTATTATGATAGGCAAGGCAGTGAAGCTGGCTGCCGGTCATCTGGATACACACAGCAAGCACGTAGTGATGGACACCGCTTTCATCCGCTCACTAGCCGCAGAAGCTGGTTGCCCAGAGGATGTTCTGACAGCCATAGACTCTCTGAATATGGCAAGAGACCTCTGGAAACTTATCCCAGAGGCCTCTATACCTTCTTTTACCCAACTGCTTATTCAGCATTGCCACGCCGTCTGTGCTCCCCTCCTACCCGACGGTGAACTGGAGGTGCTGCTCATCAGCGAGAAGGGAAAGATCTATAAGTCGAAGTAACCCATACCATCAATAGCTGTCAGGAACTGATCTACATAATCCCAAGAGGTGGTGGACCAGCGGAAGCCCAGTCGGTAGAGCACCTGAGTAGTGTATCCGTTGGAAGGCGGAATCTCGAAAGCTTCTTGACCGTGAGCCATGTCTTGATAAGCCAACATGCTGGAGAGTCGCTTTGCCTTCTCTGGGTCTTGCTTCGCCTCCTCGAGTACCTCAGCAAACTGAGACGCTTCTACCTGACGAGGGGTCTCACCGATCTTGCCCAACTCACGCAGCACATCGCCAAAGAATACGCTGTGGTTGTTGAACGGATGGAAGACTACACACTCCCGCGGAGTCTCGGAGAGCAGCACGATGGAGTGTGCCACCTCATTGATCGGAGAGAATTCCATTGGTTCATCGGTCATCTCATACGGATAGCAACCCAGCATCTTGAAGACGCGGATGCGTCCCATAGCACTGTTGGTCTGGAAGTTGATCTGGAACTCACCATCGGTAGAGCGAGGAGCCAGATTGCCCAGACGCACCACCTTCGCACGGAGTTGATGCTTCGCTACAGCCTCCAGCACGATGCGCTCTGAGATGAACTTCGAATGCAGATACTGATTGTCCAGATACTGACCGAAATAGAGCATCTGCTCGGTGAGCACCGTCTCAGGAGCCGGAACCCCATCGACCGACAAGCCTGCCGTACTGTAAGTGGAGACGTGAACCAACTTTGCGCCGGTCTGCAGACAGAACTTCACACAGTGCTCTGCCCCACCGATGTTCACATCTTCTATCTCAGTACCCTTAGAGAAGTGCTTCACGATAGCCGCACAGTTGAACACCGTATCTACCTTACCCTCAACGGCGATGTCTTCCGTCACATCACCTAAGACGATGCGAAGACGGGTGCCGAAGAGATCCTTGAAGCTCTTGCCGAAATAATAGAAGAGCAAGCCGCGCAGACGGTGCTCAGCCTTATCCACATCGGCCGCACGAACCAAGCACCAGATGGTAGGTACGTCGTTGCGCTCGATGAGATCCCGAAGGATATGAATGCCCAGATAGCCCGTTGCACCTGTAAGCAGGACGTTGCCTATCTGCTGACGTTCGCCCTCAAGGAACGACTCCAGATTGTTGTGCGACAAGAGTTCATTGATCGCCGTATAATCGTAAGTCGCATCTTCATCGACCTTCTTGGTTTCCGTATCTCCACTGATAAACGCTGCCAGCTGACGCGGTGTGGGGTGCGAGAAGAGATCACCGTAAGCGATGTGATGATGGTTCTTATCTGCCTCTATCATGACACGGGTGACCATCAGCGAAGTACCGCCCAACTCGAAGAAACTATCGTTGGCACCTATCTTATCCATCAGCAGGATATCACCGAAGATCTTGCAGAACAACTCCTCCAGCTCTCCCTCTGGAGCCACATAGGCATGATCGGCTGCCGAAATGATAGGAGTCGGAAGTGCCTTGCGGTTGACCTTCTGGTTCTGCGTCAGCGGAATAGCGTCGATCTGCATCGTAGCTGCGGGAATCATGTAAGGTGGTTTCTGCTTGCCGATGAAGGCGTTCAGTTCCTTGATATTCACTTCCTCATCGCTGACGATGTAGGCAGCGATGTACTTACCGCCGCTCTCGTATTCGAACGCCTGAACCGTAGCATCCTTGATGCCTGGGAACTGACGTATCACAGCCTCGACCTCCTTCAGTTCGATACGGAAACCGCGGATCTTCACCTGACCGTCGCGACGACCTACATACTGCAGATTCCCATCGGGCAGATAGCGCACGATGTCACCCGTACGGTAGACGCGGGCATACTTTTCTTCCGTATTGAATGGGTTGTCGATAAACGATTCTGCCGTTTTCTCCGAACGGTTCAGATAGCCGCGAGTCACCTGCGGACCTGCCGCCCAGAGTTCACCGCTCGCCCCCACAGGGAGCCGATGGCCCATCTTGTCCACCACATAGCACTTGAAGTTCTGCTGAGCCTTACCGATAGGAATGTTTTCCTCCCGCTCTTTCACTTCGTAGTAGGTCACAAAGCAGATAGTCTCCGAAGGACCGTAGCCATTGGCCATCGTAAAGGTAGAAGGCGGATTCAGCGCTGAGAGCTTTTCACCACCGGAAAGCAGCACTTTCAGACTCTGGTTCTCAAAGTTGGTTGCAAACTGGTAGGCCACCTGAGTGGTCATGAAGATATGAGTCAACCCGTTCTGAGCGATGTAATCATTGAGTGCTGCCAAGTCGAGGCGTATCTCTTCTGGGATGATATGAAGCTCCGCACCGAGGGTCAGCGCACTGAACAGTTCCATCACCGAAGCATCGAAGCCGAAGCTGGCGTAAGCGCCTATGCGACTCTCGGCTGTGAGGTGCTGCGCTTTCCAGTTCATATGGCAGAACGCCACCACATTACGGTGTTCCAACTGGCAGCCCTTCGGCACACCCGTAGAGCCAGAGGTATAGAGCAGGTTGAAAAGATCTTCTGGCTTAGGCTCCACCGTCACAGGAACCTGTGGGGCGCACGTCAGGATGTCTCTTGTCAAGAGCACATCGCCCTCATACTCATCTACCAGAATACACAGAGCCTCATCGGCAATGAGCAGTTTGGCATTCGCATCCTTCACCATGAAGTTCAGACGCTCTGTCGGATAGCTCGGGTCGAGCGGTTGGTAAGCACAGCCTGCCTTCAGCACACCGAGGGCTGCCAGCGGCATCCACTCGCTGCGCGGAATGAGGATAGAAACCACATCTTCGGCCTTCAGTCCCTTGCTGAGGATATAGCCTGCCAGACGGTCGGTGATCTCGTCCACCTCCCGATAGGTATAACGGTGATCGTGGAAGACCACAGCCATCTTATCGGGTGTTCGTCTCACCTGCTCGCGGAAGAGGGAGACAACGGTCTGGGTAGTATCAAACGGTTCATCGGTCTCGTTGAAGCTGTCGAGCAACTGAGTCTGTGCCTCATCAAGCAGAGAGACTTGCAGCAGACTGCCTTCCGGCTGACGCATGAAAGCGTTGATAGCATTGCGCACCGACTGTGCCAGACTCTGTATCAAACCCTGAGAATAGCGGCCGTCGTCATATTCTATACATACCGAAGGTTTACCCTCATGCTCACGGATGAAGAATACCAGAGGGAAGTTGTTGCTCTCTGGTTGCAGCGTCTCCAGCATCATCTCACTGCCCCGACACTTATAGCTATCCAGCACGCCCATCTGATAGGCGTACATAATCTCCGGACTGAGGTCGTAGTCGGCGGCTATCTGGGCAAACGGATAGTTCTCATGCTGGATGGTTTCGTCGAAGTTTCGACTGGTCTGCAGCAGGAAGTCTATCACGCGCTGGTCGGTGACCCGACTGCTCAGGGCCAGGGTATTCACGAACATACCTACCGTATTATTGATGCGGAGATTGGATCGTCCGTTGCTGATAGTACAGAGGCAGAGACGCTCCTGATTGGTGAAGCGAGACAGTGCATAGAACACACCAGCCAGAGCCAAGTGTGCCGGAGTTATGTTCTGCTGACGGCAGAAGTTCTCCATCTGTGCGAAGTCCAGCGCACAAGACTCCGTAGCCGTATTACCCTCGTCATGCGGATTGGTAAGGTCGGATGGAACTTCCGTAATCCCCTCACACTCGGAGAGCTGCGTGTGGAAGAAGTCGCGTGCTGCCTGATAGTCGGCTCCTCCCTCGGCGGCCTTCTCCTGAATCACATAGTCGGCATAGTTCATATCCTCTGGCTCCAACTCTCCGCCATCCATCAGGTCGCACAGTTGGTGCAGCAGGAGGTTGATCGAGCTGCCGTCCACTACGAGATGGTGGATATCAAACAGCAGATTGACATGCGCCTCGGTGGTCACAATCTCGAATCGATAGAGCGGATCTTGCTTGAGGTTGAACGGACGGGCGAAGCAGCGCTTATAGCTGTCGAGTTCTTCCTCTGTCATCTGGCTCATCGCGATGTCTATAGGTTGCTCCAGATCTACCGTCTGAACAATCTCGGAGTCCATACTGCCGAAGTTCACCCTCAGCTCGGGATGTGCCGTTATCAAGGTCTTCAGTGCGGCTCTCAGCTGCCAAGCATCGGTATCCTTAGGGAAAGGCAGGAGCATAGGGAGGTTGTAGGCGATAGAGGTTGGCTGCTTGATGCAATCCACATAAACGCCAATCTGTGCGTATGACAGCGGGATGTTGGCCAACTCATGGTGCTCCTCTGGGGTGTCTTTGGGGGCGGGTTCCTCAAGGAGCAATTTCTTCAGCACTTCGTTCTCAATGCTTTGCAGCGTGCCCGCCTTGGCCAGTGTTCTGGAGTCGAGGGTCACACCGAAGCGCTTGTTGATCTGAATAGCCAATCGGATAGCCGTGATGGAGGTGAGTCCGGCATAGCCCAGATAAGTGGTGAGTCCGAAATACTCATGTCCCACGATTTCGGCCACCATTGCCTTCAGTTCCTGTTCCAATAGGTTCAGCGGAGCAGTTTCCTCTGCGGCCTGTCCTGAAATCTCCTGACTCTCTCTCTCGGGTTTCGGAAGTGCCTTTCTATCTACCTTCTGGTTCACGTTCAGCGGGATGCTGTCTATCTGCATAGTAACCGCTGGCACCATATAAGGTGGCTTCTCCTCCATGATAAACAGGTTGAGCGCCTGAATATCAACCTGCTGATCACTCACGATATAGGCTGCGAGGAACTTGCCTCCGCCCGTTTCGTCAAACGCCTGAACGGTGACATCCTTGATGCCGGGGAACTGACGGATGATGGCTTCCACTTCTTTGAGTTCGATACGGAAACCGCACACCTTCACCTGACTGTCCTTACGCCCCACAAACTGGATATTGCCATCGGCAAGGTAACGCACGATGTCGCCCGTGCGATAGACACGAGTGTGCAGCGGATCGTCATCAAACGGATTCTTTAGGAAGACCTCAGCCGTCTTATCGGGATGGTTCAGGTAGCCCCAGCTCACCTGCGGACCGCTCACCCACAGCTCGCCCGACGCTCCGGGCGGCAGACGGCGGAAGTGCTTATCGACGATATAGAGTCGCAGATTATCCAGCGGCTTACCGATAGGGATGTCGAGCTCATAATTGCGCACCCAGTAGTTGGTGGTGAAGATGGTACACTCCGTAGGGCCATAGCCGTTGTGCATCTTATAGGCGGTAGGTGGCTCGAGGGCAGAGAGTTTCTCACCGCCTACGATGAAGTGCTTCAGCGTGTGGTTCTCCATATTCACCGCAAACTGATAGCCCACCTGTGTGGTAATAAATGAATGGGTGATGCCGTTGGCTTCGAAATAAGCATTCAGCTCTGGCAGGTTCAGACGTATGTCATCACCTATGATATAGACACTAGCGCCGCAGGTGAGGGCGGGATACATATCCATCATGCAAGCATCGAATCCGTAGCTAGCGTAGGCAGCCACCCTACCCTCCGACGTCAGTTCGTAGTACCGCTGGTACCAGTGGCAGAACGCCACCAGATTGCCGTGCTCAAGCTGGCAGCCTTTCGGCACGCCTGTAGAGCCTGAGGTATAGAGCAGAATGAACAGACTCTGCGGAGTGATGTCGGCCTGCACGGGGGCCTCAGCCTCTGGAAGCTGCGGAATGTCCTTCGTGAGCAGCACTTCACCTTCGTACTCGTTCACTAAGTCGCGCAGCTCTTCGCTGGCTATCAGCAAACGGGCGTTGGCATCCTTCATCATGAAGTTGAGTCGCTCCGACGGATAGCTGGGGTCTAAAGGCTGATAGGCACAGCCTGCCTTCAGCACACCGAGAGAAGCTATCACCATCCACTGACTGCGAGGGATAAGGATAGAGACCACATCTTCTGACTTCAGTCCTGCGGCAATGATATGCTGTGCGATGCGCTCTGAGAGTTCGTCTACCGCCCGATAGGTATAGCTAAGGTCATGATAGACCACAGCCACTCTGTCTGGGGTCTGAGCCACCTGACGGCGAAACAGGGAGACGATGGTCTGCGTGGTATCATACGGCACATCGGTCTGGTTGAAGCTGTCGAGCAACTGCCGTTGGGCCTCTGAGGTGATGTCTGCCTCCGCGAGCTGACACGGCAAGTCTGGAAGCTGCCCCAGCAGGGTGTCAAAGCTCTCTATCAGCTGACGGATAAGGAACTCTGAATAGAGGTTCGACTGGTAGGTAGCCCAGAGCGTCAGGCTGGTATCATTGAAGCCGACCTCCAGACTCAGAGGTGCATCGACGGACGTAGCAGAATCATCGGACTGTGGTTCTTGTTCCTCGCCGGTGAAGTGTGAAAGGAACTGCAAGAAAGCTGCCCTCAAGAAGTCTGCGGGCTCTTTCCCTTGCGCCTCACAATAGTTCAAGATCGTAGCCGCCTGCGTCTGCAGAGCGACTTCCAAAGTGTTATAGCAGACTTCTACCCCTTGCAGATCGGGAAGCAACGGGGTTTCTATGGCAGAATAGATGTTGAGCATAATTATGAATTATGAATTATGAATTATGAATTTTCAATTTCTTACCATTTCGTTATAAAAGCACTTGGGGAGATGGAGACCATCAGCCAAGCCCAATGTAGTTTTCGGTTCTCCGACGTATGCTTCAGCACTTCCATAGTCTTCGTTCCTCCCATGAAAGAGTAGCCCAGAGTGAGTTTCGACTCTTTGGTAAGCGCATAGGAAGCTGTGACGTCTATTTCATGACCAAGCGGCTTATGTGCATTTCTCAGATGAGCTGTAGTGGCCAAGAAATGGTAAGACGCTTCGAAGTTCAAGGAAGAAGTAGGTGCCCATGTTCCGCCTACATATAAGTTCTGCAGACCCGGTGAGAATCCATTGCGGTAGGCACTCACATAGAAGAAGTCCATAGCCCCGTAGAACTGATGATGAGAGCCATAGACCGTACTGAAACCACGCATCTTATCATGTCTGATCAGTCCTATATCCCCTTCTCCTGGGGTGGCAAAATTCTCATCGCCACTGAGGTAGTCATAGCCAGCATTGATACTGTAACGGGAAGATGGAGTATACTCTACTTTCAAACTCGCCATCCATGCTTTGATAGGAATAGTACCTATGCCCACATCCTCTTCGGAGTATGTATTTTCCACATACTTACCCATCTGTCGGTAGTAGGAAGCTTCGAACAGCCAATGGGAGGGTTTAAATGAGAGGAATCCGCCAACCAGTTGCTGATATTTCGTGACTGGCTTAGTCTCACTTCCAGCCTGCATGCCGATGTTCATAAAGAGCAAGGAGGCACCCAACGGGAAGTTCTTAAAATCGAAATGATACCAAGCTGTCTGCATCGTCTTGTAGGGTTGTGCGCCACCGGTATAGAAGTTGCCCCCATCCACGTTCTCAGGGTTCTGGTTATAGGCCAGCATCAAATGAAACTTTTGTTGGTGACCTTCATAGCCAAGCTTCAGCACATCGTGTGAGGAAGCCGCCATCGCCCAGTCGTTGGAACCGATGATGCGCTCATCGTCGTAGGCCAGTTCTTGGCGACCTATCTTCGCGAAGAGACCGCCTTCCGACTTCAGCTGTGCCCAAGCCTCATAGATATTGAACGCTCCCTTCGACGACTGCCCCCAGATGCCTGAGTGCTGTGCCACGATCTTGGCATCCAGTCCCTTCTGGGCGAAGTCGAGTGTCAGACGGGCACGCTCTGTGATGAAACTGGAGCGCGACCGTGTCTGGAGCACCCCCTCCACTTCCGTCTCGGGCAGTCCGCCATAGCGCAGCTCACCGCGTGAGAGCAGCGAGCCGGTGAGCGAGAAAGTGTGATCGGCTTCCTCCTGCGCCTGCAGGCCGACCGAGACCATCAGTAGGGCCGACAGACCGAAGGCTTGTACCCATCGTTTTTTAAGGTTCTTCATAGAATTAGCAATTTATGGGTTAAGCCTGTTCAAACTCAAACAATTCTACGAAGCCCGTCATCTTAAACACACTCATGATGTCTTCGTTGACGTTCTTCAGCACCATGCGGTGACCGCTCGACTTGGCTTTCTTCAGTATAGCCAGCAAGATGCGCAGACCGCTGGAAGCGATGTACTCCAGAGTGGTGCAATCCATCACGATGTCTTTCTCATTGTTGGCATAGAGGGGCTGCAGCGCCTCCTCTACCTCGGCGGCAGCGGCGGTGTCGAACTCACCATCGAGCACGGCTACCAACTGTCCGTTGATTTCCTCAATTTTCGTCTTCATTTTTCTGTATGTTTAAATTATTCATTTTCTTCCACATGGTCAGCACGTTCTGTCCATCTACGCGCTCATAGTTGATGGAGTCCATCAGGCTGCGCACCAAGAAGATGCCCAGTCCGCCTATGGGGCGGTCTTCCAGCGAGAGGGTGGTGTCTGCCTTCGATACCTCGGTGGGGGCAAAGGCCATGCCTCTGTCGGTGATGGTGTATTTCAGGCGGTCGGGCGTCACCTTCACGTCTATCTTCACCTCCCCTTCCATGCCGTTCGGGTAGGCATAGTCCATCACATTTACCACCGCCTCTTCTACGGCCAGCATCAGCTGCATGCCCAGGCTCTTCTCCAGTCCCATGGCTTGGTTCACCGACTTCACGAAGCTGTTCAGCTCCGTCACCAGTTTCACATTGTTCTTCAGGGTAAGCTGTCGGCTGAGCAGCACCTCCTCGGCCTGCGGGGTGTAGCGCATCGCCAGCAGGGTGAGGTCATCGCTCTGCTGTGCCCCCTGCACGAAGTCGGCTGCCCGCGCCAGCATATTTTCCACCAATGCCTTGGGGGTGGTTTGCTGCTGCGTGCGACTCTGCTGAAGCGCTTCCAAGACGCGCTTCAGCCTGAACTGCTGATGCTTCTCGTTCATCGCCTCAGTGAGTCCGTCGGTATATAGGAAGAGGGCATCGCCGGGCTGAAGCTGGTACTCTTGGGTGGTATAGGCATAATCCATCACTGCCAGTGCCAGATACGCCTTAGCGTCCAGCAGCTTCACTTCATCGCGAGAGACTATCACGGGGCGGTCATGTCCCGCATTGCAGTAGCGCAGACGGCCTGTGGGCAGGTCGAGCACGCCTACGAAGAAGGTCACGAAGATGCCGGAGTCATTGTTCTGGCAGCTGTATTCATTGATGTGCTGAACGATGTTTGCTGGGTTGGTCTGGTGGGCAGCGATGGTGCGGAAAAGAGAGTGGACCACCGCCATGACCAGCGAGGCTGGCACACCCTTGCCGCTCACGTCGCCGATGCAGAAGAACAGCTTCTCATCGCGGATGAAGAAGTCGTACAGGTCGCCGTCCACCTCCTTGGCGGGAGTCAGCCAGCCGTAGAGGTCTATGTCCTTGCGGTCTGGGTAAGGGGGGAATGTCTTCGGCAGCATGTCGGTCTGTATGCGACTGGCCACATGCAGCTCACTGGAGATGCGCTCCTTTTCGATGTTGGTCTGCTGCAGATGCTTCATGCTCACGGCCGCCCTGTTCAGGATGAAGGCCAGCAGCAGAAGGCCGCCCAGCATCAGCCAGAGGGTCTTGTTGCGCATCGAGGTCAGGTTGGCGTAGATTTCATCGGCATAGTTCACCACCGCCACCTGCCACTGACTCTGGTGGTTGATGTTGGCGTAGAAGATGTAGCCGTCGGCACGGTCATCCCAGTCCTTGAAAGCGATCGACTTGATGCGTCCGCTATCATTGGCCGTGCGTATCTGGGTGCTGTCGTTCAGCAGGCGCACTGCCTTGTCCAGATCAGTCTGCTTCACCGTGCCAGCCTCCGGACCGCTGATCAGCCTGCCGTCGGCGGTGAGCAGCAAGTCGAACGATGAGGGATAGAGCCTCCGGGAGTTCAGGGTACGTCCGAGCCAGTCTACCGACACGTCTATCTGTAGCACAGCCACCACCCTACCGTCGGCATCATGCAGTGGACTCACGTAGGTGGTGAGCATCATCTGGGCGCCGTCGGCATCCATATAGGGGTCGCACCAGTAGGCCGAGTCGGCTTCTATGGCGGCATTGTAGAGGGCAGAGGTGGTATAGTCGTGCGTCTCAGAGGCCACCTGCATGGTCTCTATCCCCCCACCCTGTCGGCGGGTGGCATAGGGTTCGTAGAGGCAGCCTTTCGTTGGGAAATAGTCGGGAATGAAGGCCAAGCCGCAGCCCGTGATGTCGGGATTGTCTTCCACGAAGCGGCGGGTCAGGTCCATATAGAAGTCGGGATTGTTCAGCCCTTGCTCAGCCTCCCAACGGCGGTTGGCAGTGGCTGCCTCCACAGTGTTCAGTATGGCGCGTATGTTCTGCGCCTTGATCACCAGCTCGTTTTCTGCCTGACGCACCAGATCGCTGCGCACCTCCTCACGGGCGTAGTAATACTGCATGGCCGACATCAGCTGCATCAGTGCCGCTGCCGTCAGTATGATGATCACTCCTGTTCGTCCGTTGAGTGATGCCAGCCATTTTTTTAGGTTTCCAAGCATTACCTTATATTTTTATATAATAACAAACCGTCCACGCATAGCCTACTTCCAGATTGACCTCCGTATGGCTCTCCGTGCCGCTCATGTCAAGATGCTTCATCTCATTGCTGATGCCCTGTCCTGTGAGCTTGAGGAAAGCCTCCTTTTGCGTCCATCGCTTGATGAACTCCACATCGGGGCGCTCTGCCTGCATCACCTCCTGGAGATCGGCCTCGCTCAGCACGTAGGCGGCCAGCTCTGGCCTGTAGGAGCGTATGCTCTCTATGTCGATGCCCACGGGGCGGTCGCTCACGGCGCAGGCCACCGCCACCCGGCAATGGCTCAGGCTGAAGTGTATCTCAGGGTGGTCTTTGAGGGTTGGTTTCCCATGCTCCCCTATGGCCAGCTCCTGCGGCTCCGTGATGCCGTATTCTTCTCGCAGCGCCCGTTGTAGGAGTCGGTAGGCAGCCACCGACTGCCGCCTTCCGGCCTCATGACGGAAGCGTAGGGCTTTTTCACGGCGCTGGGCAGAGACTTCTGCCAGAGCCTGCTCTAAGTCCATTTCTTCTATGTGGTCATCTATGTAGATCATAGGGCGGTGTCTTGCATTTTGCTTTCAAAATGTAAAGGTATAAAAAACTTTATAAATTCTCTGTTTAGAATGAGCTTTTCTTTCCTTTTCAACTCACTTATCCTTTTTTTTCGGCTTGGCAGCCGTAAGTTACTTATTCATTTCTTTCGTCACGAAACGAAAGAAACGAATCAAAGAAAGGTTCGCCGACTGCATTTTTTCCGCTAAGAATGAGGTCGGAACTGTATCATTGAGTATCGGGGGGATAATCTGCTAAATCTGTTTAATCCATGGTTTAAAAACACAAGTCAATTTTTTGAATATTTGAATTTTTGAATCTTTTTTTAGCCGCGGCTAAAAAAAATGTGATGTTGCAATTTGCGAAAATGCAAAAATGCAAAAAATGGCGGAAGGGTGCTTTATTATCCATCTGTAAAGCTGACTAAGCAAAATTGAGGTAAATTTAAAGAAAAATATGACCAAATGTTTGGAAAATAAAAACATTTCACTAACTTTGTAAAAATTGCAAAAAACAAATTGACTAACTAACTATTAAATCGTAAGAAAATGAAAAAGTTTAGATGTACCGTTTGCGGTTATATCCATGAAGGTGATACCCCTCCAGAGCGTTGCCCACAGTGCAAAGTTCCCGCAAGTAAGTTCGTAGAGATCGTTGAGGATGGCGACGGCCCACTGCAGTTCGTAGATGAGCATGTCATCGGCATCGCAAAGGGTGTAGATGAGGATATCGTGAATCACCTGCGCAGTGAGTTCAACGGTGAATGTTCTGAGGTAGGTATGTATCTGGCTATGAGCCGCCAGGCCGACCGTGAGGGCTATCCTGAAATTGCCGAGGCCTTCAAGCGCTATGCTTGGGAAGAGGCAGAGCATGCAGCTAAGTTCGCTGAGCTGCTGGGTGAAGTGGTTTGGGACACCAAGACCAATGTCTATAAGCGTATGCTGGCTGAGCACGGAGCCAACAAGGGCAAGAAAGAGCTGGCCACCCGCGCTAAACAACTGAATCTGGATGCCATCCATGACACCGTACATGAGATGTGCAAGGACGAGGCTCGTCATGGCAAGGGCTTCGAAGGTTTATACAATCGCTACTTCAAGGATAAGAAGTAAAACATATATTTCATCATGCAAGACTTTTCAATAGTCACTACATAGTTGAAAGGTACAAACACAGTATTTTTTAAGGTTAACAAAGAGGGCTGTCCGCGATGGACAGCCCTCACCTTTTCTGCTAGGCTCAGAGCAGACTCATGCAGCTCGACACACCCAGCGTGGTTCCTACAGCCGTCAGAATGGCCACTGCCAGCTGAATCACGTATTTCCAAAGTTCCTTGTTTTTCATCATTCTTCACTCTCCATTTATCCAATGCCACTGTCTCCACCAGCACCCGGCTCAGTCGATGGCGTCTGCTGATTCTGGTTCTCGTTCCCGTTCTGGTCCGTGTTCTGAGTGCCATCATCATTGGCACCCTCGCCTTCCTCCACGTCGTCCTTGTCCTTCGAGGTGACGCTCTTCACCAGCTTGCCGTCCTTGTCGTAGCACTCTATGTTGATGCCCGTCTCCTGCAGTTCCTTCTTGATGTCGGATGCCGGAGTGAAGTTCACCCTTCGGCTGGTGATCAGGCTCGTGGCCACATCCTCCACGTTCTCCACACTCTTGGCGCGGATCTTGAACTGCAGATAGCCCAGTCCCGGCACTGCCACGCTGTGACCCTCGGTGGCCCAGGCTTTCACCACCTCACCGATGGCACCCCATGAAGCATTGATGGCGCCCTTAGGCAGACCACTTCTCAAAGCCGCTTCCTGAATAACTTTGTCCGCCGAAAGCGTATTGTAGCGGATGGCACTCAGCATGTAACGATAACTGCCCTTGCTTTCACCCACGGTGAGCAAGGTCTGCTTAGCTCGTACTCTGATTGACATTTTTTTGAATTATGAATTTTGAATTATGAATTATGTTTAATGTTTGTCGTCTTCTCTGGAAAAGCGATGCAAAGTTAAGGCAAAGAATTTAAACTTGCAAATATTTTAACAATTATTATGTTAAATCTTTAGCCAATTTTCAACCAAGGCATCAGAATTATTTCCCCCGCCGTGTTCAATAAAAACGCCGCACCTCAGCGCATAAAACTCCAAAGTCCACCCCATCCCACTTACCATCACTTAAATTCTTTACCTTTATTTTGGTTTACAACAAATAAATTCCTATCTTTGCTATTGGTATAATGATAAGTTTTATTTGCAGGTGTAAAGATAAATAAATTTATTTATATTACAAAATATTTTCGTAAATATTTTCATTTATTCCTCAAATAATCCTTATAACTTTAAAAAACAAGCCCCTCAATAGGTTGCAGCTATCGAGAGGCTTGCATATAATGCCTAACTTATTTAGGAATTAATATCACTCCAATAACATCTGCAACTTGTTATCGGTGCAAATATAAACATTTTTATTTATATGAAAAGCGTAAACCAAAGAGTTTTGTTTATAATCGATAATTTCTGTGGTGACAAGAAAGCAGAGTTTGCAAGAAAGGTGGGGGAAACGCCACAGACAATAAACGGATGGCTCGGAAGAAAAATGAGCTTCGGGACTGCTCAGAAAATAACAAGAGCTTTCCCTAACGTTGGAACTGGGTGGCTTTTGACGGGAGAAGGAGAGCAACCGAAAGTCCATGCGGAATGCCAAATACCTTTTGAATCAAACGCATTGATAGCAGAAGAACCAATCAAAAATTATACCAATGGAATACCTTATTATAATACAGACTTAATTTCTGGGTTTGATATAATGTTCAATGACCAGACTACAACACCTGAATATCTTATAGACTTCAGACCTTACAACACGGCTGACTGTTGGTGTAATGTATCTGGACACTCTATGGAGCCGGAAATAAGCCACGGGGACATCATTGCATTGAAGAAGATTGAAGATTTGTCATTCATACCATACGGAGAGATATACGCCATTGCGACATCTAACGGACTGAGGACTATCAAACGTATAGGGCCGTCACAGGACAAGAACAGCTACTCTCTTATCCCTACGAACAAATCGCCAGAATACGGAATACAGGAAATACCTAAGAAAATGATAACACATATCTTCCAAGTTCTCGGTTGTATGAAGAAACTCTAACTAATATATATATATATATATGAAGATAACCACACCAAAAGAGGGGCTTGAGATTAACAAGAGGTTTTTCTTGGCTCTTGCTAAGCTGAAAGAGGAAAAGATAATAAGAGGGATGCACACGTTCACCAAAAGGTACGGGCTGAACTACAGGAACATCCTCTGGCTGAGAGACGAGCCAGAGGGCAGAAGACTTCCGCCTGAATACCTCGTATATCTTGTTCGTGACTATGGCATTTCACCTTATTGGCTTCTGCTCGGAAAGGGAGAGATATTTGACGTAAACAACAATTTTTCGCCAAAAATATTCACAAATACCAGTCAGAAGGTATAAAAAATAACTTAGATAACGTATAACAATCATTTGAGGCATAGGGCTACTGCCTATCCGTTCGTAACGCGTAGGTCGCCAGTTCAAGTCTGGCAAGTGGCTCCATCATTTAACCGCCTCTGTCGTAGGCGGTTTTTTTGTAAAAGACGGTTCTTAAACGACAGAGATATGACGAAGAAAAAGAAATACATCCTGCTGAGTGTGGTGCTGTTGGTGCTCTTTGCGGCAGCAGCGCTTGCTGGCACGTTCTACTATCTGGTATTCACCCCGCAGTTTCATCCTGCAGAGAAGGCTTACGTCTTCATCGACAGGGATGACACGGCAGACTCTGTTTTCCATAAGGTGGAGTTGATGGGAAATCCTGCCCATACATGGGGCTTGCAGTGGATGTCCGACTATAAGGACTACCCTGCTAATATCCATACAGGGCGCTATGCCATCGAGCCTGAAGACGATGCCTACCACTTGCTAAGTCGCTTGCTGCGTGGCTATCAGGAACCGCTGAACGTGACGGTTCCCAGTGTGCGTACGCTCGACAGACTGGCTGGAAGTCTGGGTAAGCAGCTGATGATAGACTCTGTAGAGGTAGCCAACCTTTTGGAAGATTCTGCCCTCATAAAGCGCATGGGATACGATAAGGCTACCCTCCCCTCCCTCATCGTGCCAGACACGTATGAGATGTATTGGAACATCTCTGCAGAGGCCTTGATGGAGCGTCTACAGAAAGAGCATGATGCCTACTGGAACAGCACCCGTAAGAGTCGTGCCGAGGCCATAGGGCTCACGCCAACAGAAGTGGTAACGCTTGCTTCCATCGTCGAGGAAGAGACTGCCAACGATGGCGAGAAGCCCATGGTGGCAGGTCTGTATATGAACCGTCTGCACAAGAAGATGTTGCTGCAGGCAGATCCTACGGTAAAGTTCGCCTTGCGGGCTTTCGGCATCCGCCGCATACTAAACTCTGATTTGACGGTAGATTCTCCTTATAATACCTACCGCTATGCAGGTCTGCCTCCCGGCCCCATCCGTGTGCCCAGCAAAGTGGGTATAGAGGCTGTGCTGAACTATGCACACCATGACTATATCTTCATGTGTGCCAAGGAGGACTTCAGTGGGACACACAACTTTGCCGTGACGCTGGCACAGCACATGCAGAACGCCCGTCGCTATCAAGCTGCGCTGAATGCCCGCAACATACGGCGTTAATTGTCAATTGTGAATTGTCAATTGTTAATTGTCAATTGTGAATTATTGATTATGAATTATAGCTGGTTTATATTCTTCGAAGACAAACTCCTGCTGCATCGTGAGGCAGACGGACGAGTGAGCATCCCCTTCTGCGAACAAGCGCCCTTGATGCTGGGCATGCGCCAAAGTCCACACCACGTCTTTCTGGATGATGGACGTGAGGTCTTGGCCCTGAATCTCACAGAGCCTGTAGAAACCACTGATGAATGGGAAATGCGCCCTCTGCGTTCTACCTACTATCTGCTGCCCTTTGGCGACTATCTGGCTGCTGGCAAGGCGTATGAGATTATCTGGTGGGACAAGCATAGTCAGTATTGCCCCGTGTGTGGTAGTACGATGGTGCAGCATACGCCCATCATGAAGAAATGCCCCAAGTGCGGCTATGAGATGTTCCCACAAGTGAGCACGGCTATCATCGTGCTGATCATGAAAGGCGACAAGGCGTTGTTGGTGCATAACAAGTACTGGAAGACGCAATTCCATGGCTTGGTGGCTGGCTTTCTTGAGGCTGGCGAGACACTGGAAGAATGTGTGCGCAGGGAGGTAAGGGAGGAGGTAGGCCTACGTATCAAGAACATACGCTACTTCCGTAGTCAGCCATGGCCCTACCCCAGTGGATTGATGGTAGGCTTCACGGCAGAATACGAAAGCGGCGAGATTCAGCTTCAGGAAGAAGAACTGAACCACGCCGACTGGTATAGCATTGATAATCTGCCGCTTTTGCCTCAAAAACTCAGCATTGCCCGCCAACTCATTGATTGGTGGATAAGGAAACAAGGCGGCTGACGTACTTGCCCACAATATCAAATTCCAGATTGACCTTGGTACCCACCTTAATGTCATGGAAATTGGTGTTTTCCCAAGTGTAAGGAATGATGGCCACTTGGAAGGTGTCTTCTGTAGGGTTGCATACCGTGAGGCTCACTCCATTCACAGCCACAGAGCCCTTATCCACCGTCAGATAGCCCAACTTTGCCATCTCTTTATTAAATGGATACTGGAACGTGAAGTAGTAGCTGCCATCGGCATCTTCCACAGCGATGCAAGTAGCTGTCTCATCGACATGCCCCTGCACGATATGACCATCCAAACGGGCATTGAGCAGCATGCTACGCTCCACGTTCACCTCATCCCCCACCTTAAGGAGTCCGAGATTGCTGCAATCAAGCGTCTCCTTCATAGCGGTAACCACGTACGTATCTCCCTCGATGCTTACCACTGTGAGGCATACGCCATTGTGTGACACACTCTGATCCACCTTCAGCTCGCTCACAAAGGGGCAAGTAAAGGTGAAGTCGATATTCTCCCTATCATGCTTCAGTGCCACAAGTTTAGCCGTGGCTTCTACAATTCCAGAAAACATAAGCAACTAACAATTGACAATTGACAATTAACAATTAACAACTTGAAATTTACAATTGATAATTTTGACTATTAATAACACAATGGCAATTCACAACGGCTACTTAGCGCAGCTCATTGTGAATTATCAATTGTGAATTATGAATTTAAATACCCAGTGACGCACGCACTGCCTCGATCTTCTTGGCAGCATCAGCATCAGCAGCCAGATAGTCGGCTACGGTATTCATGGTGCCCTTCACCTCAATATAGAACTTAATCTTAGGCTCTGTACCAGAAGGACGCACACTAACCTTAGTACCATCTGCGGTGTAGTACTGCAATACGTTGCTTGCCTCTGGCATGTCAAGATCGCATACATTACCCTCGCCATCAGTTGCCTTTAAGGTCTTATAGTCCTTAGCACAAACCACCTTGGAACCAGCGATCTCCTTTGGAGGGTTCTGACGGAAGTTGGCCATCATCTGCTGGATTTCATCAGCGCCACTCTTACCAGGTTTCACCACATTCACGGTGAACTCCTTAGAGAAGCCATACTCCAGATAGATGCCCATCAATACTTCATAGAGGGTCTTGCCCTGATCCTTAGCCCAAGCGCAAATCTCTGCCAAGAGTGAGCAAGCAGAAACGGCATCCTTATCACGCACGAAGTCCTGTGCCAAGAAGCCATAGCTCTCCTCGCCACCACCGATGTACTGCTTCACACCTTCAGAGAGGCGGATCTCACGAGCAATCCACTTGAAGCCCGTGTAGCAGTCGCGCATCTCGATATGATTCTTCTCAGCAATCTGACGGATCACCTCCGTAGTCACGATGGTCTTCACGATGAACTCATTGCCCTTCATCTTGCCCAACTTCTTACGATTGGTGATGATGTAGTAGAGGAAGAGCAGGCAAGTCTGGTTACCATTGATAAGTACCCATTCGCCCTTATCGTTCTTGCAAGCCATACCTACGCGGTCGGCATCAGGGTCACTTGCCATCACGATGTCTGCATCGAGAGCCTTACCCAGCTTGATAGCCAATGTCAGTGCCTCTGCATTCTCAGGATTTGGGCTGACCACTGTAGGGAAATCGCCGCTCTTCACCATCTGCTCTGGCACACAATGCACGTTCTCAAAGCCCCAGAGCTTCAGTGACTGTGGAATGCCTCTCATACCAGTGCCATGCAGCGGTGTATAGACGATGCACAGGTCTTTCTGACGCTTGATCACCTCAGGATCAATGCAGATGCCATGTACCTTATCCAGGTAGATATCATCAATATCCTTACCTACTATCTGAATCAGTTCTGGATTGCCCTTGAACTTGATGTCCTCAGTCTTTACCTTGGCCACCTCATCGATGATGCCCTTATCATGCGGAGAAAGTACCTGAGCGCCATCATCCCAATAAGCCTTGTAGCCATTGTACTCACGAGGGTTATGGCTGGCCGTGATATTGATACCAGCTTGGCAACCCAGATGACGGATAGCAAAACTCATCTCTGGCGTAGGACGCATGTCGTCAAAGAGGTAAACCTTGATGCCATTGGCAGAGAAAATATCAGCACTTTTCTCAGCGAAAAGGCGACTATTGTTACGACAGTCGTGCCCCACTACCACAGAAATCTGATCCAGATCCTTGAAGTTCTTGTTCAGATAGTTGGCAAAGCCCTGGGTAGCAGCACCTACCGTGTAGATATTCATTCGATTGGTACCAGCACCCATGATGCCACGCAGACCACCAGTTCCGAATTCCAGAACGCGATAGAAGCTATCTATCAGCTCTGTCTTATTCTCACTGTTGAGCATCCGCTTAACATCTTTCTGGGTCTGAGCATCGTATGCTGGAGTCAGCCATTCCTGGGCTTTCTCGGTGACCTGTTTAATCAAATCTTCATTTTCCATAATATATTAGCTTAATGGTTTATTATTTTCATCATTCAGCAAAGATAAAGATTGCAAATGAAATTTCCAAATTATTCAGCAGGTTGTTTGTAGCGGTCGCCTGTGAGCTTCGCCATTTCCTTGGCAAAGTCGGCAGGGATGCCAGGACGGTTCACATAGCCCTCATCGCTGATAGAATGGCCCACATAGTGAGACTTATCCATGCGCTGCACCACCATGTCGTTGTACTTCACCACCAAATACTCACCCAACTGCTTCCATGTATCCATATACATCTTAGCTGCCATGTTAGAGTAGTTGGTCAGGAACTCACGCGCCTTAGCCTCATCTGTCTTCAACAGCTCTGCAGCGGCGGTATCAATACCCGGTTGTGCTTCGTTGAAGCCATTCTCTATGTCATGCTGCACAGCTTTCACATCGTCTATCATCAAGCCATAACGAGGATACACCATATTGGCCACCCAGTTGTTCACCCAGAAAGAGGAATCCCAAGAGAATGAACGGATATTAGCACCACCCGTACCACTGCGGAAGCACTCGGGAACGATGTCCATGCAGCAGTAGAGAGGTACGAAGACGGTCATGGTAGCATCATCAGTACCCCACCAGTTTACACCACCAATGGCATTTGGCAACCAGCTACGCATCTGTGCCACGAATACCCAAGCCGACTGTGGCGTGCCTATCATACGCTCATTGAAATAAGTATGCCCGTCTACCTCATAGGTCAAAGGTACAGGACGGTAAGGCGTATGGTAAGGGCCAGCACTTACGTCGAGAGATGGATCGAGTGGAGTGCCCTCGTAATGGTCGCGCATGGCGTCCTTCACATCTTGTACAGAAAGCTTGCGATTAGGCTTCACATACAGAGGCAGAGGCTCGTCGCTCTCACCCAGCACATACTTTAGGTATTGGTCGCCTATGTCAGTGTACTTGTTGTAGAAGCTCCACACACGTGCCTCGCAGAAACGACGGCCACTGAAGTCGATAGGATTGTAGGCCTTAGAGAAGCTGAAGTCCTCATCCTTGCCACTATAGTAGCCCTTCTCACGAGCGAGAGAAATGACATCTGGTGCATAGAGACAGTTCTGAGGATCATTGAGGGCGAACTTATGGATGCGGCTCTGGTTGGCATGGGCAGAGATGCAATCGTCTGGGATGCGAACAGCCACCCATACAGCACCCTTCTTGTCTGGGCCTTTGCCTATCATCTCCATGATCCATGCCTCGTTAGGGTCGCAGATGAAGAAAGATTCACCCGTACTGTTATAGCCATACTCAGCCACAAGGTCTGTCATGGTCTTGATGGCCTCACGTGCTGTCTTAGTGCGTGCCAAGGTAAGATAGATCAAGCTGGCATAATCGAAGAGTCCCTCGCGATTGACCAATTCCGTACGTCCGTCGAAAGTACTCTCCGTGATGGTGAGCTGGAACTCGTTCATATTGCCCACCACATTGTAGGTCTCCGCCACTTGTGGGATGCTTCTGTTTCCACGACTACCACCTCCGAAGCCTGGCAGATAGGCCAGATCACCAGCCTTATGCGTGCCCCTTGGCTGATGGAACAGGGTGCCAAAGCCACCATAGCCATCGCAGGAATAAGATACGAATACTGAGCCATCTACTGAGGCTTTCTTTCCCACGAGCAAGTCTGTACATGCCAGTGCTGGCGCTGCTGTTGCCATGAGCATCGTAGCAGCAAGAATCATTACTTTTGCTTTCATTGTATTTTTGTTTTTAATTATATTTTACTCTGCTGGGTATTTATAGCGATTACCCGTCTGCTTCACGTACTCCTCGGCCCACTGCTTCGGATAGCCAGGGCGACCAACGATCTGACTTTCATCTACATCCTTACCTACCAAGCCACGCTTACCCATGCGCTTAACTGCTGTGTCATTGTACTTCACCACCAAGTACTGTCCCAACTTCTGCCAAGTGCTGATGTAGCTCTGTGCAGACATGTTGGAGTAGTTGGTCAGGAAAGCCTTCGCTTGAGCGAGGTCTGTCTCTGCCAATCTGCTGGCTGTAGCCTCAATGCCAGCCTGTGCATCACGGAATGAGTTCTCCAATTCGGTCTGTGTGGCTCTCACATCGTCTATCATCAGGTCATAACGTGGATAGACCATGTTGGCAATCCAGTTGTTCACCCAGAAAGAAGAGTTGAAAGAGAAGGACTCTGCTCCTGCCCCATCGATGTTTTCATCGAAGCAAGGAGGCACCAAGTCGGTGCAGCAGTAGATAGGAACAAAGACGGTCATGTTGGCATCATCTGTACCAAACCAGAACACACCACCAATGGCGTCTGGAAGATTGTCACGCATCTGTGCCACGAAAACCCAAGCCGACTGCTGGGTAGAGATTGGACGCTCGTTGAAGTAGCGCTCACCGTTTACTGAGAAAGACAGCGGCGTGAAGCGGTAAGGAGTGTGGAAGGCACCAGCCCCAAAGTCCTGGCTGATGTCCAGCGGAGTGCCCTCGTAATGGTCGCGCATAGCATTCTGGATGTCCTGTACAGAGAGCTTGCGATTTGGCTTCACATAGAGTGGCATAGGTGTCTTGCTCTCGCCTTGGATATAAGGCAGGAACTCATTGCCACGATCAGTGAACATATTATAGTAGCTCCAAACGCGAGCCTCGCAGAAGCGCAGGCCGCTGAAGTCGAGCGGATTGTAGGCATCGGCAAAGCTGAAGTCCTTATTCAGCCCAGTGAAGTAACCCTTTTCGCGGGCGAAAGAAATCACGTCGCTGGAGTACATCACGTTTTCCTTGTCGTTGAGGTCGAACTGATGGATGCGGCTCTGATTGGCATGAGCAGCTATGCAGTCGTCGGGAATGCGCACAGCAACCCACACGGCTCCTGTCACGCCAGGTCCCTTGCCTATCATCTCCATGATCCACACCTCGTTGGGGTCGGCAATGGTAAACGACTCACCCTCGCTGTAGTAGCCATATTCCTTCACCAAGTCGGTCATCACCTTGATGGCTTCACGGGCAGTGCGCGAACGCTGCAAGCCCAGATAGATCAAGCTTCCATAGTCGATAAGTGCCTGTGGGTCGGCCAGCTCCTCACGTCCGCCAAAGGTGGTTTCGCCAATGGTTACCTGAAACTCGTTCATATTGCCAATCACGTTGTAGGTTTGGCGAGCCTGTGGAATCTTGCCTAGATATTTGCCAGTGTCCCATTCATAGATGTCCACCATTTCGTCTTTCTCGTGCACTCCTGCCTTGGAGTGATAGAGGAATCCGTACATGCCATAGGAGTCAGCCGAATAGGATACGATGGTCGATCCGTCGGCCGAAGCTTTCTTTCCCACAATCAGATTGGTGCAGGCGGGAGCATTGCCCACTGCCATCAGCACCATCAGCGCCACTAATAAAAACTTTCTTGCTTTCATATCTATATGTTTTATATTATCTCTTCTTCACAACGAATTTTAAGGAAAAACCCGCTATCATAATTTTACCACACGAAACTGAATTCCTCTGTTGTTTCATTGCCACAGCCATCCACGACCGTCACCAAGAGCACATGGCGTTTCCCCTTGGTCACATGAGCCGGGTCGAGCTCCAGCACCAGATGGTTGTTTACAGAGTTGGGCTTACCAAGGAGGGCCCATTGCCCGTCTATGGTGGCTGAATAGCTGCTGATGCCCGTTTGGCTATCCTCAGCCTGCAAGGTCACCTTGCCCAACTTGGGCCATTGCTGCACATTCACTGGCTTGATGGTGGGCGGCACTGTGTCTACCTCTACCGTAAACGTGCCCAGCTGCAACACACGTGCTTTCATAAACCCTTCGACATTGGTGCCTCCCACACTGCTCTTTCGCCCATCCTTTCCCACACGGGCAATGTAATACTTGGTGCTATCAGCCATGGACTGCTGGCGCACCCCAATCTGCAGTTCGGCTCCTGTATGAAGCTTCACAGCATCAAGGGTAAGACGATAGACATCGGCCACCCCACTGCCTGCTGTCTGCTTATAGTCCAGGTAGGCATCCTTATAAAGCGCTCCTCGCGGAATAACCAACTGCACCCCTGCCCGCTGCACCACATTCACCTGTGCCTGGTGCAGCACATTTTCCTCACTATAGGCTAGAGGAGCGATCTCCTGCTGCTTGCCTTGCAATGTGAGACTCACCTTCGAAATGTTTCCAAAAGCATCGCTCAAGGTATATTGCAGCCTGTAGGGGCGCTCCTCATTAATTTCAATGAGTCCACCCCGCCCGTTGAAGGCCTGCAGCATGCGCAGCTTATTGCCAGGCTCGATAAATGATTTCATATATTGCCCTTCGCACCAAGAGTTGATGTAGCGGTTTTCCTCATAGGCAAACTTGTCGACTGTGCTCTGGAACACCGTGTCGCCATCCACTGTGAGAGTCACGAATTTGACACCATATTTATTATGTACTCCATCCATATAGTCATAGGCCCTGATGCCTACGCCCACCACGCCCCAGGCTGTGACAGGCTTCTGCGGCGTGAGAGCCACAGCCTGCTGCTGCTGACTGCCGTTAACCACTCCCTGTCCTGGCTGGGGAAAGAGCATGAAGCCCTCGGCCTTGGGAGCCGTATGGTCGTTTACCTTGTTAAGGAAAAAGGGCAGAGGGTCGATGTATTCGTCATCTGCATTAAATATGTCCAGATGGAGGTGTGGCCCCATGGAGTAACCTGTATTTCCGCTGCGGGCTATCTGCTGGCCTGCTTTGACTGGATATTCATCGGGCGACGGACGCAGCTCCATCTCCCAACTCTGGTGCTCATATTGATAGGCTTTCACACGACTAGCAATGGGCTCCATAAAACTGCTCAGATGCCGATAGGCTGCCGAATAGCCATCTTCAAACATCACTGTGAGTACCAAGCCCGAACTGCTGTTTACCTGTATGCGTGAGATGTATCCATCGGCCAAGGCACGCACCACCTTGCCTTCGGTCCCACCAGTCTTGAAGTCGAGCCCGCCATGATAGTGGTCACTGCGTATCTCGCCATAGTTGCCGGCGAAGGTGATGGTGTGATCCATGGGTGGACGGTATTTCTGGGCCTGTAACGTCAAGGTACACCAACAAAGCGATATGTAGAGAAGCAATTGTCTCATTTCATCAAAGGTATTTCTATTCGACTTTGATATCTTCCTCCCACATAGAGGGTCTGTCGAGCCACACGTGTGCGCGTCTGCTCAGACCAGACACCAGCATAATTGGAATGTATACTGAACTGAGGGAAATCGGAAGAAGAGATGTCCACGCGGATGCAACTGCCAGCTTGAAGCTGCCACATGATCGGGAGCGCCTCGATATCCAGCTCTACTACCTCCCCTGGCGTGTAGGTCTGACGATCGCCAAGCGGACGATTACGGAATCCCAATGTACTGATGCCCGTACGGATATTGTAAGTACTTCCATCGGCAAACACCTCACTGATTTTATACGAGAAAGCCGTATCGTCACAGTCGGAACTGACGTTTAGCACCACCTTCACCTTACCTGCCAGCAGGAGCGGTTCTTTAAGTGGCTCTGAGACAAAAGAGATGACATCGTCTCGATAGCCCACTTCTGGTTGCAACTGACTGCCACGACGGCTCCCAGAATTGAAGAGTGTCTCTCCACCTACAGAGAGTACAGGATGTTGTGGATCATATCTGTAGCCAATGGTTCCGTCTGCCTGCCCTACTTGATCAGAGAGTGCATAACCCTTCCCCTCTTTATGATCTGTGAGATAGAACACGGCAGCATCAGGTTCACTCTGCGGCCATTTTTCAAGTTGGTGCCAACGGTCTTCGCCTATGGCATAGACCTGCACGGATGGTTTGGGAGCCTCGTCTTTCACCAACAGATCGTAGAACCAATTAAACTGCAAGGTGGTAAGGTCAATATCCATCGCATGGTCGAACTTTCCAATCTGTGGTGTGATAAGGTGTGAGTGGTTCCATGCTCCCACTATCAGCTGGCTCTTTGCCTTGGTTTCTTCTGGCAGTAGATTGTATCCCAAGATGGTACCTTCCTGATGGTGATCGAAGTGACCTGCCACCACTACGATAGGAACCTTGATCTTAGCAGGAATCTCACGAAGTTGGTTCCATACACCCTGATGCCAGTAAGGATCGGTGTAGTCTGTATGACTGATCCAGTCGCGATACCAAGGCAACATCACGCCAAAGAAATGCCTATCCATCTCTATCTGTGGCATGTAGCTCATTTGGTCGAAATAGATGCGTGTCACGTCTGGCTTTTCGGGTTTTGTAGGTATCTCCACTGCATTGTCTATCGCCCACGCCGTAAGGATATCTTGGCGGAACAATCCATAGCTATAGGCCGAAAGCGGACGATCTACACCATAGTGGTGCAAGAAGATTCCCTTTACCTTGTCTGGCACAGCATCTGCGATGATCCAAGCCGTGAGTGCCGTATATGACTCACCAAAAAGTCCAACATTCTTGCACCAAGGTTGCTGAGCCACCCAATTCACCAACGCCAAACCGTCTACACGTTCGTTGACATTAGGCTCATAAGGACCTTCAGAGCCTCCCTTGCCTCGACAATACTGAGTGATGAAGGCAATGCCACGCTGGGCGTATGCCCTACCATTGGGATTATTATCGCCAGGAGCAGAATAAACATAGGGAGTACGGGTGATGACCACTGGCCATGGACCCTCACCCACTGGCTTGTATATGCAGGTCTTCAGTTGGTAGCCTTCGCCGCCCTCCACCATAATTTCTTCGTAAGTATAGTTGTAGGATGGAGAAACAACTTTAGTAAAGTCTATCACTCGTGGTGCTGTGGAGAAGCGCAGCATTTGCTGATAAGCACGCTGCTGTTCTGCTGTCAGTTGTTGGGCTTTTAAGCCTGTCAGCACTGCCATTGCCAAGCAAAAGAGGAGCATTTTTTTGTTCATAAACATTATCTATACCTTTATAAATTGCAAAGATAATGCTTTTTTCCTATTCTTCCTTATTTTGCAAATTCTTATTTAGGATTTATTTTTACTTTACTTCTTTATCCGGGCAATGTTTTTTTTCGGCTTGGTAAACGAGAGTTACTCATTCTTTTCTTCAGCACTTTTTTCTAAACCTTTCATATCCTAATAATTATTAGTTAGTCAATCAGCATACTTTTCATCTTTACGAACACCTCCGTATTTTCCAAGACTCCCATGAACTGGTCTGCTCCAGGACCATAGGCAAACATGGGCACCAGGGTACCAGAATGGTTGGCCATACCTGGCATCGACCACTTGGCTTCTACCATACCCTCGGCCATGTTTCCGCCTACCAGGCTCATTCCCGATGCTTCGGGGCTGCCCACCACAAGCACCAGCGTCTGTCCGTCACGCTCCGCAAAATCGAGTGCCTTGCCAATGGCACGATCCAAATCCATCGCTTCGTCACAGAGCAACTCCAGACGCCCGTTATGCGAGGCACGATCCACATACATGTCGCCCACCATCAGGAAGAAGCCTTTAGAGCTGCTCTGCAGTATATTCAAGGAAGTCTCCACAGAGGCTGGGAACATATCTCCCCTGCCCTGTTGAATATTCGGGTTCATCTGCGTTCCTGTGAAGCCAGCCAGCTTGCCGCCCTTCACCTGCCTGATATCCTTTATGTTGTAGAGCACCTGCCAGCCCTTAGCTTCCAGTTCGATAAGCAGATTGCGCTTGTCGTCACGTTCACGAGTCTGTACTGCAGCAGCACCTGCAGCTCCAGAACCGCCACCTGCCTGCCCCTGCGTTGGTGGTCGCATATCTATATGCTTGCTGAAGTAGTCGCTTCCTGCCCCTATGAACACATCAATTCCTCCTTCCACATAGCCAGCAGTTAGTTCCTCTACTGCCATGCGGTTAGAAGCATGCCCCACGAAAGGCACTATGCTGCCCTCTACCAGCGAGTTTGCTGAAACGATACCCACAGCCAAGCTCTTCTCTTTCACCAATTCAGTGATGGTCTTCAGTGGCATATTGTTCATATCCACACTGACGGCTCCCTTATGACTGTTCACACCTGTGGCCAGTGCCGTGCTATGTGAAGGGGCATCGCCACAGAACACATCTAAAGGATTGGTTGTCAGCAGTCCAGCACTCTGCATACGGCCAAGGTTCAGCTTGCCATGGGCTGCCACCATAGCGGCCTGCCATTGGGACACCCCCATACCGTCAGCTGATATCAGCACAATGTTCTTCGGATTCTGAGAGGTGGTATGTGTCTCCTCACGTTCTGCAGCATTCACACGTGTAGCACCAAAAGCCATCAGAGGCAGGCTACCAAGCAATTTCAAAGTATCTCTTCTGTTCATAGTCTTTTGAATTATTTTCTGCAAAGGTAGTGCGAATCTATCAAACCTACCCTTGACCTATGTCAAGAAAACATCCTTTGGATGTCTGAGCAACTTACTTTTCATACGGCTCAGGAACTCCGGACTGACTCCCAAGTAGGCCGCTATCTGAGCCTGCGAAATGCGGTTGATAAGCTGGGGATAGGTGTCGCAGAAATGCTGGTAGCGTTCTTCTGCCGAAGAACTCAGGGTTTCAAGATGACGTTGCTGGAGCAGTGCCAACTCATTTTCGGCCAACACACGAAAAATGTTCGATAACCTCCACGAACGCATGAAGGAGCTTACCAGCGGCTCCAGCTCCACGTACATCACGGTGGTAGTTTCCAACGCATCAATGTTGAGGAGCGAAGGCTTGCGATGAAAGAAACTGTCTATATCGGTCATCCACGTATCTTCGGGTGCAAATTTAATTATGTGACGCACGCCCTTCTCATCATCGCTAAACATGCGTAGACAACCTTGCACCACAAACATGTAGTACCTGCAACGTTCACCAGCACGCAGAACTGTTTCCCGGCGCTTGAAAGTAACAGGAATGAAATTAGCTTCTATCTGCACCTGCTCGCTTTCGTTCAGCGGCATCATCTGGCACAGAAAGCTTTTCAGGGCATCTACAGGATGGTTATACATTTGTTCATCTCTCCTTTCTTCAACAAAGATAAGTAAAAAAAAAGCATGAACCAAGAAGAGTGTTGAAAAACAGCCCCAAGGCTCAAAAAAAACTGCATAAAACTTGCATAATTTTTCTATAATCGCTAACTTTGCTACAACCAAAAAAACAACAAAACTGTATAACCTTAAATTTTAAATTACTATGATTATCGGAATCCCAAAAGAAATCAAGAACAACGAGAACCGCGTGGGCATGACCCCCATGGGTGTGATGCAGCTGGTGAAGCAAGGACACACGGTGTATGTGCAGCAAACGGCAGGCGAAAACAGCGGATTCAGTGATGCCGAGTATGTAGCTGCTGGGGCTCAGTTGCTCCCCTCTATTTCAGATGTTTATGCCAAAGCCGACATGATTGTCAAGGTGAAGGAACCCATCGAACCGGAATATGCACTCATCCGTCAGGGGCAGGTGGTATTTACCTACTTCCACTTTGCAGCCGATGAGGAGCTCACACATGCCATGCTGAAGAGCGGTGCCGTGTGCATAGCCTACGAAACAGTAGAACGCGCCGACCACAGCCTGCCTCTGTTGGTACCCATGAGCGAGGTGGCAGGACGCATGGCTGTGCAAGAGGGTGCCACTTATCTCAAGAAGATTCATGGTGGCAAGGGCGTATTGATGGGTGGTGTACCTGGCGTGAAACCTGCCAAGGTACTCATCCTGGGTGGTGGACGCGTGGGACGCAATGCGGCCTATATGGCAGCCGGTATGGGAGCAGACGTGACCATTGCCGATGTGAGCCTTGACTGCCTGCGCCACCTTGACACTATCCTTCCGGCCAACGTAAAAACACTCTATGCTTCTGAGGCGCAGATTCGTAAGGAACTGCCCGATGTAGACCTAGTGATAGGCTCCGTACTGATTCCAGGCGACAAGACTCCTCACCTCATCACGCGCGATATGCTGAGCCTAATGCAACCTGGCACCGTGCTGGTAGATGTGGCCATAGACCAAGGCGGCTGCTTCGAGACCAGTCTTCCTACCACGCACAGCGACCCTGTCTATATCCTCGATGGCATTGTGCACTATGCCGTGGCGAATATCCCTGGTGCCGTGAGTCGCACCTCTACCTTCGCCCTGACCAATGCCACCCAGCCATACACGGTGGCTCTGGCCGACAAGGGTTGGAAGCGTGCCTGCAAGGAGGATTCCGCTCTGCTCAAGGGACTCAACATGGCACTGGGCAAGGTGACCTACGAGGCTGTAGCCCATTGCTACGACTTAGAGTTCACGCCTGCAGAGGTGATGGTAGTGTGATTTTCAGCAAGTGTCACAATAAGTCACAATAAGAAATTATGTGTTGCACACATGCTTGTTTTTAAGGTTTCAGATTATCAGAATCAATGCCTGAATATTTGAATTTTATAATATATGGATTTATATAATAATATATAATATTATATATTATATATTATTATATAAATTTAAAGATTATAAAATGAAAATATTCAAGTGTGATGACTGACAGTCTGAAACCATAAAAACAGTATGCGTGTGAAAAACATAAATTCTTATTGTGACTTATTGTGACACTTTTACTACTTTTGCACCCGCAAATTTTTTTACTAACTAAAATAATACATTATGAGTCAGAAGACATTAACTCCCATCAATGAGATGAAGAAGATTGTAGATGACATGGCAGTGGCCATCAGTGAGAAGTACCATATAGACAAGGTGGACGAGGGCATCATCTCACGGCTGACGAATGGTATCATCTCCGTGATGCTGCGCACCGCCACTGAGTTGATAGACCCGCAGACGGGCGAGGTCTATTCCGTGAAGCGCACGGCCATGATAGGGCTGCCAGAGCAGGTAGATATCTATGAGCCCGTGCCGCTGGATTGCATCTTCATCTCCGGCGTGAACGTGCCAGCCCTGAAGGTCATCTTCGCCAAGGTGCGTGAATACATCTTAAATAATATAGGCCGCTTCACCTACAACTACTGGTTTATCTTCCACAAGCTGCTGCTGGAGATAGGCCTGCTGGAAGAGGGCATATACAGCCAGCAGACCACCTTCAGGGAGTGGGTGGCACAGGTGTATGGGTGGACATGGGCCACGCAAGACTTCAAGCATGTGCAGCAGGGATTCAAGCACACCAAGACCGACCAGTGGAACGACCACACCGCCAAGGACCTGACCACCAGCCGCAACTATGTGACTATAAAAAACCAGCTGCGCTCACTGCTCCTCACAGGTGAGGGTAGCACCACCGCCTATGCACCTGCCATAGTGAAAGAGGGGCACTATCTGGACTACAAAATGCGCTGCAAGGTGTAGCCAGTGCACCTGCCCTGTGCACCTCATGGGTGAACCTATATGCACCCCATGCACCACTTGGTGTGTGGGGTGTTTTTTTTCTTGGCTGCCCGCTATAGACGCGCTACTTTTGTCACGTCAATACGGCCGTGACGATTAAAAATTCAAAAATGCAAAGATTCAAAAATGCAAAGAAATTGAAAATTGAAAATTAAAAATTTAGAGAAGTATGTTTGAATTACTATTGAAACGAAGTATGCGGGATGCCGACTATACAGAAGGGAGGCTCTACAGCAGGACAGACAACACACGGGGCTGGACCTACCTGATGGACACGCTGGAGCCGCACGCCATAGACTGGCAACGAGAGAAGAAGATCATGGGGCGCACTGCCATCCCCGAAGGACAATACAACATGAGGTTCACCACCTCGAAGAAGTTCGGTGACATGACGCCCTACGTGCAGTGTGTGCCACACTTCACCGGCATCTTGATGCACCCGGGCAACACCGTAGCCGACACTCGCGGCTGCATCTTGGTGGGCATACGCGACGAGCATCATCACGGCACGCTGGTGAGCTCCCGCCACTGCTTCGAGATGCTCCAAAGCCTGCTGTGGCAGAACACGGGGCCAGCAGGGCGGTGGAAGTTGAAGATTAGTGGATAGTGGATAATTGACCATAATTCACAATTCATAATTTATAATTTATAATTCATAATTGAATACAATGGTAGATTTTGAGATTACAGGCGTGATTCGCCAGATTGGTCCTCTGCGTGAGGGTGTGAACAGTAAAAGTGGGAAATCGTGGTCCCGACGCACGATAGTGATAGATCAGCAAGAAGATGGCGAGGAGCAGGCCAGTGTGAGCTTCGACCTCCGAGGCGATCGTGCCTTGCAGGTGAAGTGGAAAGACCTGCCGCTCACCGAGGGCATGCAAGTCACCGCCCACCTGGGCTGCCACACCCGCCAAAGCTCCGTCACCGGCACGTGGTGGAACGAGATGTACTGCTTTAACATTGAACGTTAAACATTAAACATTGAACGTTAAACATTCTGGTCCGACCTCACTGGAGCAGCGTGAAGAAATGGAGTATCTTTTTCCGTTAAGAGCGCCGCACCAATTAGAGCCCCGAAGGGGATCGTCTTGCGGCGCTTAGGAAAAAGGTGCTACATTTTAGCTGCGGAAGTGCAGTCGGCGAGTTTTCTTTTTGGTTCTTTTTCTTTTGCTCGTGCAAAAGAAAAAAGAACAAGTAACTTAAAAAAAAGCATTATGAAAATAACAGTAGAAATCAATGAAACACTGGTAGCGGCCAAGATAGGACGCTGCCTCGAAGGCTCCCTCCATATTATCAATGAAACCGAAGGCGAGTTCCACCCCTACAGCCGCAAGGCTAAGCAACAAGGCTACAAAGTGAAGAAACTCCGTACGCAGCACGGCTATGCCAACATAGACCCCGACGGTGCCACCCTGCACCTGCGCTGCCTGCATAGGGAGAACATCTCCATAGACGTGGCCTTCGAAGATGAAACATGGCAGGCTGCCCAGTTCATCAGAGAAGAAACCAGAGCGTGATAAGTTATCAGAGAAACATTCAAGGGGCTGCATTGCCATGCGATGCAGCCACCTTCTGGCACATCACCGACTCACGTAAGGTGAGCGACATCTGTCAGCAGATAGACCAAGTGGTGAACGGCCCCACCAGCGACGGCCGTAGTTACGAACAGCAAACCGAGGAAGAACGACGCACCCGGCACGACCAGGCAGGCCTGCTCAAGAAGCAGCTTCCCAGCTTCTGCTTCATGGCCACCTTCCCCAGCGAACGGCGACTGAAGAGCGATGCCGTGCCCACAGGACTGGTGATGCTCGACGTAGATGGGATGGATCAGCCGCGCCAGTGGTACGAGCAGCAAGCCTTCACGCCCCAGCGCCTGGGGAAGCTCGGCATAGACTACATGGGGCAGACACCCTCCACCCGAGGCCTGCGCGTGGTGTTCAGAGCGCAGAGCGCCGACATAGCCCGTGAGCAGCAACGCATGTCGGTCCTGCTGGGCGTGCCCTTCGATCCTGCCTGCAAGGACCTCTCGCGCATGAGCTTCGCCGTGCCCCGCAGCTACATCTTCTACCTGAATGAAGAAATGTTTACCATTGACAATTCACAATTGGCTCCCTCCTCCCTTTGGGATACCCCCTCTTGTGAAGAGGGAGAGTCGTGCCGCGACCAAGCGAGCAAAGCGATGTTGCATCCCATCGCGCAGCCTAACATCGCGCGGCAAAATTGTGAATTGTCAATTGTGAATTGTCAATTGAATTACCACGGCCTGCCATACGCTGCCATCATCGACAAGTATTGGGAACTGTTCAATGATGGGAAGAAACCCTACAGAGGCGACCGCAACCTGCTGACCTTCGAGTTGGCCGTGAACCTGTGCCACATCTGCGGCATGGACGTAGACTGGCTCATGCAGGTGATTCCCTGCTATGACGACTTCCCCGTGGAGGAGAAACGGCAGACCATAGTGAACGCCATAGCCCAGGCACGCCGCGCAGAGGAAGAGGGGCATGGCGGCATGCCCTACCGTCTGAAGCGCGTGCTGGAAGCCCTGAGGCCGCAGCCTGCCGCCACGGAGCAGCCAGTGAGACGGAAGAAGCCATCTGACGCCCAAGCCGATGAGCAGCGGCAGAAGCAAGCCGCCGACTTCGAGCGCCGACTGCTCCAGATAGACCTGCCCATAGGTCTGAAGGAGAGCATCGCTGGTGTCCCCACGGGCTTCGTGCTGCCAGCCCTCTGCGCCGCACTGCCCATAGCCGCCGCCTATGCCACACACGTGACCTATGTCTACTGCGACGGAGACTGGCACCGCCTGAACCTCATGAGCGTGATAGCGGGCAGGCAGGCCAGCGGCAAGAGCGTGGCCAAGGGCGTGGTGGATGTCTGGTGCCGACAGATGGAGGCCAGCGACGCAGAGGCCAGACGTGAGGAAGAGGCGTGGCGACAGCGCAAGAAGAACCGCAAGGCCAACGAGAAGCTGCCCGACGAGCCGCAGACCGTGGTGCGCGGCGTGCCAGTGACCATCTCGTGCTCCACGCTGCTGAAGCGCCTCAAGCGCAGCGGAGGGCAGCACCTCTACAGCTTCGGCGAGGAGCTGGACACCCTCTACAAGACCAACCGTGCCGGCTCGTGGAGCTCCAAGTATGACTGCTACCGCTATGCCTTCGACAACGCCTGGTGGGGACAGGACTACAACAGCGACCAAGCCGAGAGCGGCAAGGTGAGCGTGGCCTACAACTGGACCATTCTGGGCACCTACCGCTCACTGCGCAAGTGCTTCCGTGCCGACGAGGTGGAAGACGGACTGGTGGGGCGCATCATCTTCTGCGAGATGCCCGACAACCGCTACCGTGAGATGCCGCACTACCGCCGCATCACCCCGCAGGAGGATGAGCGCATACAGCAGGCCGTGAGGCGGCTCTCTGAGGCCGAGGGCACCTATGAGCTGCCGCGGCTCAGCAGCGCCATAGAGGCCTGGGCTGCACAGCGCCGACTGGAGAGCAGCCGCGACGACGACGAGGTGAAAGACACCTTCTACAAGCGCAGCGCCGTGATAGGCATGCGTGCAGGGGTGCTCTTCTACCTGCTCTCTGACCACCCAGAAGGGGGCGGCGAGGGCAGTGACGTGAGTGAGGCCTGCCTGGACTTTGCACGGCTGGTGGCCGACTTCACCCTGTGGTATCAGAGCAGTCTCTTCGGCGAGGTGCTGCTCACCGAGGCCGCCGATATGGAGAGCCGCTGCGTGCGCTACACGGCCAACAAGCGCTTCTTCGACGAGCTGCCCATGCAGTTCAGGCTGGAGGACGTGCTGGGGCGCCGTGGACTGAGCAAGAACGAGGCTGCCGTGCGCACCATGCTCTGGCGCTGGCGTAAAGACGGCTTTGTGACCTATGAAAACGGCACCTACAGCAAGAAAATGTCACAATAAGTCACAATAAGAAAATCACTCGCACATACATCGGTGGAAATTTCTTAGACTTTTCTGCCGATGTATGATTTTTTATTCCTAACTTTACACCAAATATGGACTTTATGGAACAGAATACTTCGGATATGACCCTTTGGCGCGGCCAACTGCTGCTGGATTACGTGCCCAGCGTGAACTGCGCCATGCTGCTGGAAGGCACACCGCTGCTGAACAAACTCACACTGGAAAACGACGACACTGCCGACTGGCAGCAGGTAGAAGTGAGCATAGAGGGCGAGCACATGGAGCCCAGCGAGTGCACCTTAGACATAGTCTCTATGGGTACGCGCGCCGAGGCCGACGTGAAGTTGGCCCCCAGCTTCGACCACCTCACACACCTCACGGCAGAGGAGCAGACCACCTTCACCGTATGCGTGCGCATAGGTGGCACGCTGGTGTGGAAAGAAGACCACCCCATCACGCTGCAGGCCTTCGACCACTTTGCCTTCGACTTCAGCCAGAAGGCCGAGCCCGCTACCAAGCAGACCATCTGGGAACGCAAGCTGCTGGACTTCTCGCTCCGAAACAACCTGCTGAACACCAAGCTGGGGAAGCGCGTGATACCATTCGTCTCCTTCGAGATAGACCAGCTGGAAGACCTGCTGCAAGACGGTGACACCTACCAAGTGCTGCCATGCCCACTGGAAGGACTGAAGCCAGAGGGCGGCATGTACGACTCTGCCCTGCAGGCTGCCAGCCTCAAGGAACTGGTGGTGGAGCAGCAGAAGCAAGACAAGCTGGTGTCTTACCTCAGTGATACGGAACTGAAGAGCGCCCTGAAATACATCTACCGCACGGCCCGCACCTCGATGGAGGAGAACGGTGCCAACAGCCTCTTCATGGCTCTGGGCATGCTGCGCTGGTATGAGAACAACAAGAGCATACAGCCGCGCTTCTCACCCATACTGCTGCTGCCTGTAGACATCGTGCGCAAGGGTGGGGCCACGGGCTATGTGATCCGCAGTCGTGAAGAAGACATCATACTGAACACCACGCTGGTGGAGATGCTGCGCCAGGAGTTCCGCATCAACCTGGGCGTGATGAATCCGCTGCCTACAGACGAGCATGGCGTAGACGTGAAGCGCATCCTCGCCGGCGTGAGGCAGGCCATCGCGGGGCAGAAGCGGTGGAACGTGCTGGAGGAGTCGATGCTGGGACTCTTCTCGTTCAGCAAGTTCGTGATGTGGAACGACATCCATACCAGTGCCGACAAGCTGAAGGACAATCCTGTGATAGCCACCCTGATGGAGCAGCAGCTGAAGTGGCAAGACCAGACGGAGCCTGTAGATGCCCGCCTCCAAGACAAGGAGGTGGAGCCCAAGGCGTTTGCCATTCCGATGGATGTAGACTCCAGTCAGATGGAAGCCGTGGTGATGAGCGGCGAGGGCAAGAGCTTCATCTTGCACGGCCCTCCTGGCACAGGAAAGAGCCAGACCATCACCAACATGATAGCCAACGCCCTCTATCAGGGCAAGCGCGTGCTCTTCGTGGCCGAGAAGATGGCGGCCCTGAGCGTGGTGGAGAAGCGACTCACCAAGGTGGGGCTGGAGCCCTTCTGCCTGGAGCTGCATAGTAATAAGGTGACCAAGCAGCACTTCCTCAGTCAGATGGAGAAGGCGCTGAATGCCGTGCACATCGCTAAGAGCGAGGACTTCGAGAAGACCTCTGCGGCGCTCTTCGAGCATCGGAAGAAGCTCATCAGCACCATGGAGGCTCTGCACCGCAAGCACCAGAACGGCTTCTCGCTCTATGAGTGCATCTCTGGCTACATGGCCCTGAAGAACGAGGAGCTGGTCTATGGGCTCCCATCACTCGATGGGGTGACACCAGAAAAGATGACGGCATGGACCGAGGCGCTGGAAGCCCTCGATACCATCTTCGAGATAAGCGGCCATCCGCACAACCACCCGCTGAGTGGACTGGAGCCCAAGGATGCCCGCAAGGAGCACCTTGACAAGCTGCGTGAGCTGCTTCCTACCTATGCCGAACGTCTGACAGACTTTGAGCGGGTGTGGGGAGAGAAAGGAGGCTACTATGACAACCTGACACTGGGCCTTTACCTCTCTTTCTACAAGGAAGATTATGACAGCCTCACGGCCCATGCCAAGGACAGCATCCTCAGTGAGAAGCCACAGCTGCTGCGTGACGAGATGGCGCAGATCAGCCAGAAGTGGTTCCTGCCACGCTTCTTTGCTAAGCGCAGCTTCATGGGCCGCATAAAAGCCATGGCTCCTACGGCTACGTGGGACGATATGGACTACTTGATAAGTGAGCTTGAAACCGTGCAGCAGGATAAGGCGCGCTTGGTGAAGAAACTGGGCGAAGACAGTGCTTTAGTAAAAAATCCTAATGGAAAGGAAGTCAGTGACTTGCTGGATGCCTACCACGCCATGATGGAGGTAGGTAAGCAGGTCGATGAGCTGGCTAAAGTCCCACTGCCATCGAGTGAGGTGGGCACCTATATCACAGACGCTGCCCAGCGCTGGCTGAAGCACTACGACGACCTGAAGGAGTGGTGCCAGTGGACCATGAAGAAGCATGAACTAGAAGCACAGGGGCTCTCGGGAGCCGTGTACTACATAGAAAAGCAGTATAAGAGTGGTGCTGATGCGGCACTGGCCCTGAAGCGTGGGCTGTATCACCAACTCACGTTGAAGTTGGTCGATGCCGACGACGACCTGCGCATGTTCAACGGCCTGCTGATGGAAGACCTCATCAAGCGCTACCGCCAAGAGACGAGCAACTTCCAAGAGCTGACCAAGAAAGAGCTCTACTACAGGCTGGCATCCAATGTGCCCTCACAGACCATGGAGGCAGCAGCCACCTCGGAGATGGGCATCTTGAAGCGCAACATCGCCAATGGCGGGCGCGGCATGAGCATTCGCAAGATTATGGACCAGATACCTACGCTGCTGCCCAAGCTCTGTCCGTGCATGCTCATGAGCCCCATCAGCGTGGCACAGTTCATAGACCTCGATGCGCCTAAGTTCGACTTAGTGATCTTCGATGAAGCGTCACAGATGCCAACCAGCGAGGCGGTGGGTGCCATCGCCCGCGGCAAGGCATTGGTAGTGGTGGGCGACCCTATGCAGATGCCCCCTACGAGCTTCTTCGAGACCTCGATGGTGGACGAGGAAGAGGCAGAGCTGGACGACATGGACAGCATCCTCGACGACTGCATCACGCTCTCCATCCCATCACGCTACCTCACGTGGCACTACCGCAGCAAGCATGAGAGCCTGATAGCCTTCAGCAACGTGCAATACTACGACGGCAAGCTCTACACCTTCCCATCGGTTGACGACAGGGTGTCGAAGGTCAGCTTGGTGCAGGTGGACGGTACCTACGACAAGGGCAAGACACGCAGCAACGCGGCCGAAGCCAAGGCCATCGTGGCAGAGGTGATACGCCGCCTGCAAGACGAGGAGCTGAGCAAGCTGAGCATTGGCATCGTCTCCTTCAGCAAGGTGCAGCAAAACCTGATAGAAGATGTGCTGACCGACGAACTGGCGAAGCATCCAGACCTGGAGGCGAAGGCCTTCGGCGGTGAGGAGCCTATCTTCATCAAGAACTTGGAGAACGTGCAGGGCGATGAGCGTGACGTGATACTCTTCTCCGTGGGCTACGGACCCGACAAGTACGGACGTGTGTCGATGAACTTCGGACCGCTCAACAACGAGGGCGGTGAGCGCCGCCTGAACGTGGCCGTGTCGCGCTCACGCTACGAGATGATCATCTACTCCACACTGCGGGCAGAGCAGATAGACCTCCGTCGCAGTCAGGCTAAGGGCGTGATAGGACTGAAGAAATTCCTTGAGTTTGCCGAGCGCGGCATGAGCGCCATCCCTGCCATCAAGGCCGTGGAGCAGAACGAGAGCGTGCTGATAGGAGAGATAGCCGCAGCGCTGGAGCAGCGCGGACTGAAGGTGGACACCATGGTGGGCAAGAGCAACTTCAAGGTGGACATCGCCGTGCTGAACCCCGAGAAGCCCGACGAGTATATGCTGGGCATCCTCTGCGACGGAAAGAACTACTACGAAACCCCAACCACCCGCGACCGCGAGATCTGCCAGCCCAACGTGATGCGCATGCTGGGGTGGGATGTGATGCGCGTGTGGGCAGTAGACTGGTTCGAGAACCGTGTGAAGGTGATAGACCGCATCCTCCAGCGCATGCAAGACCTCAGGCATCCAAAGCCTGAGAAGGAAGAGATGCCAGCGAAGAAGGCCGTAAAGATGGAAGCCTTCAAGGCAGAGGAGCCTGCCGTGCCAGTGGTGAAGTTCAACCTGGCCGACGAGAAGGTAGAAGCCCCCGTCAATAAGTATGTGGCACCCTATAAGAAGGCCGTCTTGAAGACCTACCTTTCGGACAAGCCCGCCATGCAGGTGCTGAAGACGAAGACCAACAAGGAACGCCTGCGCAACCAGCTGAGGAACATCGTGATGACTGAGGAGCCCGTGAAGGCCAACTATGTCTGCAGAACCTTGGCGAAGCTCTGGAACGTGCCCCGCATCACGATGGAGTTTCAGACGATGGTCGATATGGAGCTGGATGCCTTCTTCGAAGACCCACGCTTCAACGGCAAGGAACGCACCTATTGGATAGACCACCTGAAGTGGCGCAAGTGGCGCTATTACCGCCCTGAGTCCGACCGCGACATACAAGACATCCCCCTCGTGGAGCTGATGAATGCCGCCCGCTATGCCATCGAAGAGCAGGTGTCTATGCAGCGTGTCGACCTGAAGAAGACGGTCAGCAAGCTGATGGGCTATGGCCGTCTGGGCACCCGCGTGGACGAGGCCATAGAGGCAGCCATCACCATCCTGCTGCAAGAGAACTGGCTGACTGAGAAGGACGGCATGATGAGTGCCTCGCACCCAGAGTTTTGGGACTTTGTGGATATGGAGGAGTAGGTTTTGGTTTAGAGTTTAGAGTTAAGAGTTTAGGGTTTAGAGCTTAGAGTTTAGAGCTTAGAGTTTAGGGTTTAGAGTTTAGGGGTTAGAGTATTGTTATTAAATTAATATATGGTTATGAGAAAAGGATTTTTTAGAAGCCTGCTGTTGGCAGGTGCTTTGTTGCTGAGCTTGAACCTTTCGGCACAGCAAAACAACAATGACAATAAAACTTGGGCCAACTATGAAAAGTATGCTGCTGCCAATGCAGCCCTCACCACAAGGCCTGTGGCGGTGTTTATGGGTAACTCCATCACGGAGAACTGGGCACGCATGCATGCCGACTTCTTCACGGAGAACAACTATGTGGGCCGTGGCATCTCTGGCCAAGTGACGGCACAGATCTTGGCACGCTTCCAAGCTGATGTGGTGGATCTGCATCCTAAGGTGGTGGCCATTCTGGCTGGTACCAATGACATCGCGCAGAACCTGCAGTACATCGATCTGGAGAACATCGCACAGAACATCTTCTCCATGTGCGAGGTGGCTAAGGCCAACAAGATCAAGGTGATTCTCTGCTCCGTGCTGCCTTGTACCATCTACCAGTGGCGTAAGGAGCTGGGCGACCCATCCGACAAAATCGTGGCGCTGAATGCCATGCTCAAGGCCTATGCAGAGAAGCACAAGATCACCTATCTGGACTATCACAGTGCCATGAAGGATGAGCACAACGGCCTGCCACAGAGCATCTCCCGCGACGGCTGTCACCCTACGCTGGAAGGCTATGCCATCATGGAACCTATGGTGATGAAAGCCATCAAGAAATTGGCTAAGTGAGGTGTAGTGTCACAATAAGTCACAATAAGAAATTGTGATTACATAAAATAGGCAGGGGTTGTAGAAAACTCCTGCCTATAAATTCATTATTAACCATTAAAAATAGAGGCCCTTATTTGAGCAGTCTCTCCAGATTGTCCTTGCCCCAGAAGTAGTAAACTATTAAGCCAATCCAGCTGGTAGCCAGCAAGAGGATAGCCACTAAAATCTTCACGATGGGGTTGATGTTCCATTTCAAAATGTCAAGCACAGCCTTCACTGCAAGGATGACACCGATCAGCCAAATAATAAATCCTAACATAATTCTTTGTTTTAAAAGTTACTAGTGCAAAGTAAATAATAATCACGGAATATAGCAAGAGGAAAAAACATTTTTTTGAGATATGATGAATTATTGGTATCTTCGCTGAGAATTAAAACAACAGACTACTATGAATTGGGAATATAGACAACCTGTCAGAATCCTATTTGGGAATGGGATGATAAAGCAACTGCCTAAGGAAATCATAGGCTTTGGCGGCAAGAGGGGACTGCTTGTCACCTCGCCTTCGTTTGTGAAGCGGGGCATGGCGCAGCAGATCGTGGCAGATGCAGACGGACTCCTTGTGGAGGTGTATAGCAGCGTATCGGCCAATCCAGACGTGAAGGAGTGCGATGCCTGTGCGGATGTGCTGAGGACGCTGAAATGCGACTTCGTGGTGGCGCTGGGCGGAGGCAGTGTGATGGACTGTGCCAAGGCGGCTGCCACCATCTGCCTGACTGATGAGCAAATCACAGCGTATGTGGGAACGGGCAAGGCCGTGCCTCAAGCCCATCTGCCCATCATAGCCGTGCCTACCACAGCAGGCACTGGCAGTGAGATCACCAGCGTGTCTGTGCTTTCTGACCATGAGCGAGGGGTGAAGGCTGCCTTCAGCTCCGATGGATTCTATCCCTCTTTAGCGATTGTAGATCCAGAGCTGACCTACACCGTGCCTCCCTATATGACGGCCTGCACGGGCTTCGATGTGATCTGCCATGCCATTGAGGCTTATTGGGGTGTGCATCACCAACCTCTGTGTGATACATTGGCTGTGCGAGCGCTGAGTTTGGCCTTAAGGAATCTTGAGAAAGCCTATCATAATCCGACTGATGCCGAGGCTCGTGAGAAGATGGCAGAAGCCTCTGTCACAGCAGGTTTGGCCTTTGCCCTGCCTAAGACTTCAGCCCCTCATGCCTGCTCTTATCCGCTGACCAACTTCTACCACATCCCTCACGGCGAGGCTTGCATCCTCACCATGAGCCACTTCATGCGCTTCAATGCCTTCAACGGAGCAGGAGAGCGGGTAGATGGCTTGGCACAGTTGGTTGGCTTCCCCAATGCCGATGCCTTGGCGAGTGAGTTGGAGCGTATGCGTCAAGCCACGGGTATGCGCATGGATCTGCGCGACCTGCACTTGGATGGCGAGCAGCTGGAGCAGTTGGTTCAAGCCAGCAAGCATCCCAATCTGCTGAACAACCCTGTGCCAGTGACAGAAGAGTTCCTGCGCATGATGTATCGCAGCATGCTATGAGTTTGGGGCTATCAATAAAAATGAAGAGGACATGTCAATGACACGTCCTCTTTTTGATTTATTATCGCTTTAATGATTGTCAGAACAAAGTACTTATCAAGACAGCCTTCTCACCCTCATAGAATCTTGCGGGAGTGATAGGGTGGTACATCAGTTCTGCGTACTTGAATAGTTGAAGAGCTGCAAATTGATGGTCCTTGGAGAGGCATACTTCCAACTGCACATTGCCTATGGTGACACTATTGATCTTGCCAATTTCTTTGACAGTTTCTTCCAACTTGTCTTCTGGGCTATTGAGCATTTTCTCTATCCGCTTGCCCAAATCTTGATTGAAGTCATATGTTTTTACGTCAATAGGACTCATGGTAGGGGTGTAGATACCCGTCTGCTTCAGCCCGAAGAATGATTTTTTGATAGCGACATGAATATGTCCTGAGACGGCTTCCCCCATCTCTAAACTTTTTATACTCGTCATATTGTTTTTCTTTTTTAGTGAATAATAGATGGACTGCTCATCTACAGAGCGGTAATAAAGAAAAACAAGGCAGCTAACGAAGAATGTGCCTCAAGGCTATCACATAATAGCTGCAAGAGGCAGCCCGCAGAGAGAAAGCAGTGAGGGGACTTATCTCTCGATGGGAAAACTTGTGAATAGGTTGTTTGATAAATGAGTAAAAAAGAAACTTGCCTGCTAAGCGTATCTTGGAGCCAAGTGGCTGTATGATGCGCTGCGGGCGTGTGTTACAAATGCGGTAGAGGTTGCTTAGATCTGTAAGAATAGCAGAAGAGTAAGGTTGCTCCTGCTTGCTCAAATCAGTTAGTCTGTCTGTACGATGTGCTTGTGCTGTCTCGTCTAAATAATGCGCCATGCTTTCTGCCACTCCTCCTGGCAGGGAAGAAGTGCCATCTTCAGCCCATCCAAAGGTCAGGAAGAGCAGCAGAAATGCAAAGCGCAGAAACTTTTTCATTCCTTGATATCCACTACAAGGTTGAGTTCATCCAGCTGCTTCTGCTCCAATGGGGCAGGGGCATCGAGCATCACGTCGCGGCCACTGTTGTTCTTTGGGAAGGCGATGCAGTCGCGGATGCTGTCGAGACCAGCGAAGATGCTTACCCAGCGGTCGAGTCCATAGGCCAAGCCTCCATGAGGAGGTGCGCCATACTTGAAGGCATTCATGAGGAAGCCGAACTGCTCCTCAGCCTTCTCTGGGGTGAAGCCAAGAATCTCAAACATCTTAGCCTGCAGCTTAGGGTCGTGGATACGAATAGAACCACCGCCAACCTCTACACCATTGCATACCATGTCGTAGGCATCGGCACGCACAGCAGCAGGATCGGTATCAAGCAGGGCGATATCCTCGTCCTTAGGATGCGTGAACGGATGGTGCATGGCCATGAGGCGGCCTTCCTCCTCGCTCCACTCGAACATAGGGAAGTCTACCACCCAAAGCAGGGCGAACTTATTCTTGTCGCGCAGGCCGAGCTGGCTTGCCACTTCCAAACGAAGTTCGCAGAGCTGCTTGCGTGTCTTCATCACATCATCGCCGCTGAGGATAAGAATCAAATCGCCAGGCTCGGCACCAAAGGCAGTCTTCATCTGCTGCAGCACCTCTTGGGTGTAGAACTTATCCACACTTGATTTCACATTGCCATCGGCTTCTACGCGGGCATAGACCATGCCCTTGGCACCTATCTGTGGGCGCTTCACAAACTCTGTGAGAGCATCCAGCTGCTTGCGGGTATAAGTGGCAGCCCCCTTGGCGCAGATACCGCCGATATAGGCTGCATTGTCGAACACGCTGAAGCCATAGTCCTTCATGACATCCATGAGCTCCACAAACTTCATGTCGAAGCGAAGGTCTGGCTTGTCGCTGCCGTAGTACTTCATGGCATCGGCCCAAGACATGCGCTGGAAAGGCTCTGTGAGCTCCACGCCACGAATCTCTTTGAACAGATGCTTCGCCATGCCCTCAAAAAGCTCGATGATATCTTCCTGCTGAACGAAAGACATCTCGCAGTCTATCTGCGTGAACTCAGGCTGACGATCAGCGCGGAGATCCTCGTCGCGGAAACACTTCACGATCTGGAAGTAGCGATCGAAACCAGAAACCATCAGCAGCTGCTTCAGCGTCTGTGGGCTCTGGGGCAAGGCATAGAACTGACCAGGATTCATGCGAGAAGGCACCACAAAGTCGCGTGCGCCCTCTGGAGTAGAGCCTATCAGCATAGGTGTCTCTACCTCAAGGAAGCCCTTGCTGTCGAGGTACTTGCGCACCTCCATCGTCATCTTATGGCGAAGCTCCAAGTTCTTACGCACTGCTGTGCGACGCAAGTCCAAGTAGCGGTATTTCATGCGCAGGTCGTCACCACCATCTGTGTTATCCTCGATGGTGAAGGGTGGGGTAAGGGCTGCATTCAGCACCTTGAGCTCATCAACGATGATCTCGATGTCACCCGTGGGCAGGTTTTTGTTCTTGTTGAATCGCTCATTCACCGAACCTATCACTTGAATGACAAATTCACGTCCTAACTTGTTGGCTTCTGCACAAAGCTCAGCATTCACTTCCTCATTGAACACCAACTGGGTGATACCATAGCGATCACGCAGATCCACGAAGGTCATGCCTCCCATCTTGCGTGTGCGCTGCACCCATCCAGCGAGTGTCACTTTCTTGTTTACATCAGAGAGACGAAGCTCTCCGCAAGTATTGGTTCTATACATAGCGTTAATTGTTGTTTTTCTAAATTTAGTGCGAAGATAATGCAAATTGAATGTAAAACCAAAATTTATTCTCAATCGTAAATAGCTTTCTTTCCTGCCAGCAAGGTATTCTTCATCAATGAAACGATGGTCATTGGACCTACGCCACCTGGCACAGGGGTAATGAATGAGCACTTTGGGGCGACCTCGTCAAACTTTACATCGCCATTCAGGCGGAAGCCCGACTTCTTCGTGGCATCTGGCACACGTGTGGTACCTACGTCAATGATCACAGCCCCTTCCTTTACCATGTCTGCAGTCACGAAGTTTGGTCTGCCGATAGCAGCAATGATGATATCTGCCTCTTGGCACTCCTTCACCAGATTTTTGCTATGGCTGTGACATACTGTCACCGTGGCATCACCAGGCTGAGCCTTGCGCATCATCAGAGCTGCCATTGGCTTGCCAACGATATTGCTACGGCCAAGCACTACACACTTCTTTCCACTGGTCTCGATCTGGTAGCGGCTCAGCAGCTCCATGATGCCATTAGGCGTAGCTGAAACATAGCAAGGCAGTCCGATGTTCAGTCGGCCCACATTGATAGGGTGGAATCCATCTACATCCTTGCGGTAGTCAATGGCTTCTATCACTTTCTGTTCGGAGATATGCTTAGGCAGCGGAAGCTGAACGATGAAACCATCTACGTCGGCATCTTGGTTCAGTTCTTCCACCTTATTTAATAATACTTCCTCAGTGACATCGGCCTCAAAACGGATGAGGGTGGACTTGAATCCACAGACCTCACAAGCCTTCACCTTGTTGGCCACATACGTTTCACTACCGCCGTCATGGCCCACCAAGATAGCAGCCAAATGAGGGCACTTACCACCTGCTGCCACTATTTGCTCAACTTCAGCTGCAATCTCTTGTTTGATTTGCGCTGCTACTGCTTTCCCGTCGATTAATTGCATATCTTACTATTATTAAGTATCATCTTCGCATTCCTGGCATGCCTTGCATCATGCCCTGCATCTTGGCTAATTTACTGCCAGTCACCATCTTCATCATCTTGCGTGTCTGGTCAAACTGCTTAATGAGACGGTTCACTTCCTGAATGTTCGTGCCGCTACCCTTGGCAATGCGCTGGCGGCGACTGCCATTCAAAATCTCTGGGCGGGTGCGCTCCTCAGGTGTCATGGAGTAGATGATGGCCTCAATGCTCTTGAAGGCATTATCGTCGATATCCACATCCTTGATGGCTTTTCCTACACCAGGAATCATCGAAGCCAAATCCTTTAAGTTACCCATCTTCTTGATTTGCTGAATCTGAGACAGGAAGTCGTTGAAGTCGAATTGGTTCTTCTGAATCTTCTTCTGCAGACGCTTAGCCTCGGCCTCGTCATACTGCTCTTGCGCACGCTCCACCAATGAAACGATATCACCCATACCAAGAATACGATCTGCCATACGTTCTGGGTGAAACTGGTCAATAGCTTCTAGTTTCTCACCCGTACCAACGAACTTGATCGGCTTGTTTACTACGGTGCGGATAGAGAGAGCAGCACCACCACGTGTATCACCATCAAGCTTGGTCAGTACCACGCCTGTGAAGTCCAAGCGCTCATTGAATTCTTTGGCTGTATTCACAGCATCTTGACCGGTCATGGAGTCCACTACAAAGAGGATTTCGTTCGGGTTGATACCATTCTTAATGGCCTCAATCTCGTTCATCATCTCCTCATCTACAGCTAGACGACCAGCGGTATCGACAATCACTACGTCGTAGTTATTTACCTTGGCTTCTTGGATGGCATTCTGAGCTATCTTCACAGGGTCTTTACTCCCTTCCTCTGTATAGACAGGCACACCCACTTCGGCAGCCAGCACCTTCAGCTGTTCAATGGCAGCAGGGCGATAGACATCGCAAGCCACCAGCAGCGGACGCTTGTTGCGCTTAGTCTTCAGCATGCGTGCCAGCTTGCCTGTGAAGGTGGTCTTACCAGAACCTTGCAGACCAGACATAAGTATCACAGCCGGTTTGCCCTCCAAGTTGATGTCAGCAGTCTCACCACCCATCAACTGTGCCAACTCATCATGAACTATCTTCACCATCAGCTGGCTTGGCTTCACAGCAGTGAGCACGTTCTGTCCCAAAGCCTTCTGCTTCACCGTGTCAGTAAATGTCTTGGCAACCTTGTAGTTTACATCGGCATCAAGCAGTGCCTTACGCACGTCCTTAAGCGTCTCTGCTACATTGATTTCGGTGATTTTACCTTCACCCTTCAGTATCTTGAACGATCTTTCTAATCTTTCACTTAAATTGTCGAACATAATTTTTAATTATGATTTATGAATTATAAATTATGAGTTATCGTCATTCTTCTTTAGCTATTGATATTTGTTAAGAACTCGTAGTTGTCCTTGGTGTTGTCCATCAACTGGTTCACCGTATTGATAGCTTCCAGCGCCGTCATGTCAGAGAGGTATTTGCGAGCCACCCACATACGGTCGAGGGTGTTCTTATCTTGCAGCAAGTCGTCACGACGCGTACTTGAAGCCACCAAGTTGATGGATGGGAAGATGCGCTTGTTGCTCAACGAGCGATCGAGCTGCAACTCCATATTGCCTGTACCCTTGAACTCCTCGAAGATGACATCATCCATCTTAGAACCAGTCTCTGTGAGGGCAGTAGCGAGGATGGTCAACGAACCGCCACCTTCTATATTACGAGCAGCGCCAAAGAAGTTCTTTGGCTTGTGCAGCGCATTGGCATCTACACCACCTGAAAGTACCTTGCCAGAAGCAGGGGCCACCGTGTTGTAGGCACGTGCCAGACGAGTGATAGAGTCAAGGAAAATCACAACGTCGTGTCCGCATTCTACCAGTCGCTTGGCTTTCTCCAGCACGATGTTGGCTATCTTCACATGGCGCTCTGCAGGCTCGTCGAAAGTAGAGGCAATCACCTCGGCATTCACGGTGCGGGCCATATCCGTCACTTCCTCTGGGCGTTCATCAATCAGAAGTACAATCATGTAAACTTCAGGATGATTGGCTGCGATGGCATTGGCGATGTCCTTCATCAACGTGGTTTTACCAGTCTTTGGCTGTGCTACGATCAGAGCACGCTGTCCTTTGCCTATTGGGGTAAAGAGATCTACCACGCGGGCAGAGCGTGAATCACGGCCATCATTGCGGCAGAGGATGAACTTCTCGTCAGGGAAGAGTGGGGTGAGGTGCTCGAAAGGTACACGGTCACGCACATACTGCGGATCCAAACCATTAATCTGCGAAACCTTCACCAATGGGAAATATTTCTCACCCTCCTTTGGCGGACGGATCACGCCTTCCACTACGTCACCTGTCTTCAGGCCGAAAAGCTTGATCTGTGACATTGATACATAGATATCATCGGGGGATGAGAGGAAGTTATAGTCTGAGGAACGAAGGAAACCATAGCCATCAGGCATAATCTCCAGCACACCACCTCCAGAGAGAATGTCATTAAACTCATAAGGACGCATGCGTGTGTGAGGTTGCTGTGGCTGTGCTTGTTGCTGTGATTGTGGCTGTGCCACTTCACGCTGTACATTATTGTTGTTACTATTATTATTGTTGTTAATGCGCTGACGTGGCTCACGCTCTGGGCGGTTTTGTTGCTGCTGAAGCACTTGATTGTTTTTCTCCAATCTGCGTTTGGTAGCTTCAAACTTACCAAGCAGTTCTGCAGGTACTGGCGCATTATTGTCCGTTGGGAGATCTTCAATAGGCACAAAGTCGTCTGTGGGCAGCAGTTCCTCAATCTTTGGAATCACCTCGTCCTTCGGAGCAGGTTTTTCGCTCTTCTTTGGCTGTTTGTCTTTTGCCTTGGCCTCAGACTTCACAGCCGCTTTCTCTTCTGTAGGCTTGGCTGCTTCATCATTCTTGCGAGGTCTGCCACGACGCTTAGCAGGTACGTTATCTTCTGCAGGAACGGTTAAAGGCTTTGCTGGTTCCAAAGCCTCCTTCTGTACGTCGGCTTTCTCAACCTTTGTTTCAGGAGCAGGATTTTGAGCTGCTTGCGTTTCTGCTTTAGGGGTATTGTTGTTTTTGAAAGGAGAGGTGGCTGGCGCTTCTGGGGCGTTGGTTTCTTGCTTGGTCACTTCGCCATTCTTATTGGCAGAAATCACCTTGTCGGTACCCTTAATGCGCTGACGCTTAGGCTTGGCAGCCTTTGCTTCGTCTTTCTGCACCTTTACAATAGCACGCGCCTCTGCTTGCTTGTCCAGTATTTCATAAACTAAGTCTTCCTTAGAAAAACTATTGATCTTCTTGATGTCCAACTCTTTTGCAATAGATTCGAGTTCAGACAATTCTTTGTCTAATAATTCAGCTTTGTTATACATACATTAATGATGTGTGTTATTTTTTTAATGGGGATTTAAAAATCTTATAGAAGTTGCTCGATGCAACTAATAGTGATCTTTTGTAATTCGGATGCAAATTTACAAATAAAGGATTTAATTGCAAAGAAAAAGTTAGATAAAAAAAAGAGGTATGCTACTCGCACACCTCTTTTTATATTATATGTAATGTGAAATCTTACTTTTTCATGCGTATCACACGAATGCCTGTCCATGACTTGTTGCGACGAAGCATCTCCTTAAGTGATACCTTTGATACCTCCACCTTCATGTCGGTAGTAGAAGCATGAAGCAATGCCAGAGTACCATCCACATTCATGGCTATGCCCATGTGAGCCACGTCCAGTCCAGGAGTGTTGGTAGTGATGGCGATGATGTCACCGCTGCGGATCCAGAAGAAGCCTTCGTCAGTGAGGTAGTCCTTAGGCACGTAGTGTACTTCCTGACCTGTGATAGAAGCTTCTATTTGCTTCATCTTAGCCACATTATCGGCAGAGAGCTGCAGCTTAGGGTAGCTATTCACATGTGATGTCATATAGTTGATGTCAGTCTTCAAGGTGTAAGGACTCTGTACGGCTGTAATGTCCTCCAAAAATCCCTGCTTGATACCATTGCTTATCCACTCCGTCATGTAGTGCAGGCGAGAAGGATAGCCGTCAATCACACCATTGCGATAGCGAATCTTGGTCAGCCAGCGGGTAAAGTCCTGCTCATTGACCTCCAAAGTCTGTGAATTCTCAGCCAATGACATGGCCAGCACATTCTCTACCAGCGTCACGCAGTCCACCTCGTCAGTATTGAGTACCAACTGCTCCTCATTGTTCATATCGAGCGTCTTTACACCATAAGGTGTATTTATGAACGATACCGCATTTAGCAACATCTCGTTACGCTGAGCCTGTGCCATAACAGCTGTGCTTAACATCAGCAAAGCTGATCCTAAAATATATTTAATACCTTTCATATGCATTTAGTTTTCAAATCTCATTTATTTCTTAATCTTCATTGCTGTTCTGACGAAGAAGATAATCAGGATGATGTAAGCCACCAATGAAAGCAACTCTGAGAGCGGATTGGCCAGCCAAGTCTCATTCACCAGATTCACACCTCCGAAACGCATAGCAGCACTTACCACACCCATCAAGGCACCACCTGCGATGAAACCAGAGGCCAGCAGAGTACCCTTCTCCTGACGGGTCTTGTTCACCTCTGCATCCTTGCTGCGGGTAGATACATACCAACTGATGGCACCACCTACTACCAGAGGTACATTGAGCTGCAAAGGAATGAACATACCCAGCGCGAAGGCCAGAGCTGGAACGCCACAGAAGTTGAGGATGATAGCCAGCACAGCACCAATGCCGTAGAGCAGCCAAGGAGCACCCACGCCATTCATCAGAGGCTCTATCACAGCAGCCATGGCGTTGGCCTGAGGGGCAGAGAGCTGTCCGCTGGTGAATCCGTAGGTATCGTTCAAGACGATCATAACTAAACCAACGGTAGCTGCAGAAACGATAGTGCCGAGGAACTTCCACGTCTCCTGCTTAGCTGGCGTGGTGCCCAACCAGTAACCAATCTTCAGGTCGGTGATGAAACCGCCTGCCATGGAGAGTGCCGTACAAACCACGCCACCCATTACCAAGGCTGCTACCATGCCTTCAGGACCTTTCAGGCCCACAGCTACCATCACTACAGAAGCCAGAATCAGCGTCATCAGAGTCATGCCCGATACAGGGTTGGTACCTACGATGGCGATGGCGTTAGCAGCTACAGTAGTAAAGAGGAAGGCAATCACTGTGATAAGCAGAATACCCACGATGGTGTGCAGGAGGTTGCCGTGCATCACGTCGAGATAGAAGAATAAGAGTACCAAAACCAGAGTGATGATGGAACCTATGCCGATAATCTTCATGGAGAGATCACGCTGTGTGCGCTTCACTTCCACGTTGGCATTTTGCTTACCGCCAATTTCCTTCACAGCCAGTCCCACGGCACTCTTGATGATACCCCAAGACTTGACGATGCCGATGATGCCCGCCATGGCAATGCCGCCGATGCCGATGCTACGTGCATAGTTGGTAAAAATCTCCTCCGGACTCATCATGCCGATAGGAGTGGTGATGGCAGGGTTCCACTGGTTGAGGATGGCATCACCCCAAAGCAAGTTCATACCAGGTACGATGATGAACCAAACAGCCAGCGAACCGGCGGTGATGATGCAAGCGTAGCGCAGACCCACGATATAGCCCAGACCCAGCACAGCTGCACCCGTGTTTATCTTGAATACCAGCTTTGCCTTGTCGGCTATCGCAGCACCGAAATCAACTACACGGGTGGTGAAGTTCTCGTTCCACCAACCGAAGGTAGCTACGATGAAGTCGTATAGACCACCCACCAAACCTGCCAGAAGCAGAGGCTTAGCCTGACTGCCGCCTTTCTCCCCGCTCACCAATACCTGCGTAGTGGCAGTAGCTTCAGGGAAAGGATACTTACCATGCATGTCGCTCACGAAGTACTTGCGGAAAGGAATCAGGAACAAGATGCCCAGTACACCACCAAGCAGCGAACTGATGAATACCTGTGCAAAGGTGACGGTGATCTCTTCTGGATAAGATTCCTGCAGGATGTAGAGTGCTGGCAGGGTAAAGATGGCACCAGCCACGATCACGCCGCTGCTGGCACCGATAGACTGGATAATGACGTTCTCACCCAACGCATTCTTGCGCTTGGCAGCACTTGAAACACCAACAGCGATGATGGCGATAGGGATGGCAGCCTCAAATACCTGACCCACCTTCAAGCCCAGATAAGATGCTGCAGCAGAGAAGAGAATGGCCATGGCTATGCCCCATAGCACAGACCATAGGTTGACTTCTGGATAAGTCTTGTCTGGACTCATCAACGGATTATAGACCTCGCCTGGCTTCAGTTCCCGAAAGGCGTTGTCTGGTAGGGAAATGTTTTTCTCTTTATCTTCCATGATAGATTATTATTGAATATTCTTAAAACAAAGAAAGGAGAAACTCCCCAAAAGGAGCTCTCCTCATGCGATTTCTATTTCTTCAGACACCCATCAGTCGGTCTTTGGTATCATGTCTCCTTCAATGTAGAGGCGAGTGATCTCAGGCTCTGCATTGGTGCGGAGAGTGACTGACTTTCTGAAATGTCCCAGCAGCTTGCCTTCACCATTGTAAGTCACCTTGATGGTACCTGTCTTGCCTGGCTGGATAGGTTCCTGAGTGTATTCAGGAACGGTGCAGCCGCAAGAGGCTACAGCTTGATGGATAACCAATGGGGCCTTACCAGTATTGGTAAAGTTAAACGTTGCTGTCACCACTGGGGAAGATTCAGAGAATGTTCCGAAGTTGTGCGTAGTCTTATCAAATTCAATTTTAGCCTTGTCTTGTGCAGAGGCTAGGCAGATGCTCATTACCAGAGTCATCATCAGTAAAAACAGTCTTTTCATCATTTTCACTTAAATGGTTTATTATGCTGCAAATGTAAACATATTTTCTATGAATATGTTCATTCTTTTAGTAAAAAACTCTTAAAAAGCGTTATTACTCTCTATTAGAGTAATATTTCATGAACTGATGGCGCTCGTAGATGGTTGGGTTAGGGAATCTTGAAGCATTCAGCAAGCCCTTGAACTGAGCCAAGTTCTCAAAATTCTGCTCTTCCATCCACTTAGACAGACCTTCCAGTGATTCAGAGATGATGCGTGTACCATTCTGATAGATGGCACTGCACATCTGAACGGCAGAAGCACCCATGAGGATGCATTTAGCTACGGCTTCCCAGTTGTGCACGCCTCTGGAAGCAGCCAGGCTGACATTAGGCAGCTTGCCATTTACTATGGCTGTCCACCTCAACGTCTCGTAAAGTTCTTCTGGACGGCTGAAGATGCTGCCAGGAATCAGCTCTATCTTCTTGAGGTTGATGTCTGGCTGGAAGTAACGGTTGAACAGCACGAAGCCATCAGCACCATTAGCCTTCAGGGCATTCACCAGAGCAGTGACATTACCTACGTTCTGGCTGATCTTCACGGTGAAAGGTATCTTGATGACTTTACGTACCTTCTTCACCACATCGATGTAGAGGTCACGCACCACGGCACCGTTGTGAACAATATCAGTAGAGACAAAGAACAGGTTCAGTTCCAGGGCATCGGCACCAGCCTTCTCTATCTCAGAGGCAAACTCTATCCATGCATCCGACTTATAGCAATTGATGCTGGCAATCACTGGTACTGAGCAAACTTCCTTCGTACGCTTAATCAGGTCCAGGTATTCTTGCAGCTGGCTTTGCTTCATGTAGCTACGCAGGTAGTCCTCAGCCTCTGGGTAGTAGTCTGCATTCTTGGAAACTTGATCTATCTGGATCTCAATCTGCTCCTCAAAAAGCGACTTTAAAACTATGGCACCAGCACCAGCGTCTTCCAATTCCTTACTCTTGTTGGGGTTACGTGTAAGTCCGGAACTTCCCACGATAATAGGGCTCTTCAACTGAAGCCCAGCATACTGAGTTTTGAGGTCAATCATATCTTTTTTTTCGTTATTTATTACATTCTTGGGTGCAAAGATAGTAAATTAGGTGTAAAAAACACCAAAGCCATTCGGTAAAATGAAAAACAATGACTATTTTTGCACCCATAATTCATTAGAAACAATATTAAAAGCATTTTTAAACCCATGAGACAATTCATTTCATTTGGATTTGTTCTGATGTTTGCCGTTCTCCTTGCTGCTTGTGGAGGGAAGAACAGCGAGGCATCTCTTTCTGCTGAGCCAGCCTACGTGGCATCTGACGGAGCAGAGCAAATCATTCCCCAATATGCAGAGGGATTCAAAGTCAAGTACCTAGAAGACGGCGTACGTTTGGTAGATATTTCCGACCCAGAAAATGAGCGTGCACAGACCTATCATTTCGCCTTGGTGCCACGGGGTACCAAACCCGCAGCTATTCCTTCCGACTATCAGGTAGTGGAGACACCTGTGAGACATGTCATCTGTATGACCACCCTCCAGCTTTCCAATTTCATAGCGCTGGATGCCACTCCTTTCGTGACAGGCATCACCAGTACGCGCCATCTCTTCAATGAAAAGATGAATGAACAGCTGAAGAACGGACAGACTTCCAAGATAGGTATCGAGGGCAACTTTGATACAGAGGTGATCATCGGTGCCAATCCAGATGTGATTTTCATCTCGCCTTTCAAGCGTGGGGGCTATGATGCCCTGACGGAGACTGGCCTTCCTCTGGTGCCACACCTGGGTTACAAGGAGCTGACACCGCTGGGACAGGCGGAGTGGGTGAAGTTCATCGGCATGTTCATCGGGATGGAGAAAGAAGCCAACGTGAAGTTCGAAGGCATTGCCCGCAGGTATAATGAACTGAAAGAACAGACAGCCAAAGCCACAGAGCGCCCCATGGTGCTGAGCGGTGAGATTCGTGGGGGCAACTGGTATGCCGTGGGCGGACAGAGCTTCCTGGCACAGGTGTTCCGCGATGCTGGAGCCGACTATTTCCTCAAGGATGATACCAGTTCAGGTGGCATGAACTTCGACTTTGAGACTGTCTATAGTAAGGCTGCGGGGGCTCAGTACTGGCGCATCATGAATAGCTTCGATGGCACCTACACGTATGATGCCCTGAAGAGCTCCGATTCGCGCTATGCCGATTTCAAGGCATTCAAGGACAAGGGCGTGATCTATTGCAACATGTCTGAGGTTCCTTATTATGAGACTATGCCTATGCAGCCCGAAGTGCTTCTGGAAGATTTCGTGGCTGTATTCCATCCAGAGTTGGTTTCACCAGATTATAAACCCACTTATTACCATTTGCTCAAGTGAAAAGACCTACTTCATTCTGGATGTTGATGCTGGCGTTGAGCATTCTGGTATTCTTCCTGCTCAACCTGCTCCTGGGCTCCGTGCATATCCCCATGAAGGAGATAGTCAGCATTCTGCTGGGAGGGGCTCCTGATGCAGGAGAGGCGGCTGCAGAGCAATGGACCATTCACTCTAACATTATCTGGAAATCACGTGTGCCACAGACGCTTACTGCTATGGTGGCAGGAGCAGGACTGGCAGTCAGTGGTTTGCAGATGCAGACGGTATTCCGCAATCCGCTGGCTGGCCCGTCTGTGCTGGGTATCAGCTCTGGTGCCAGCCTTGGGGTGGCCTGTGTGGTGCTGTTCTCTGGTACCTTTGGAGGGGTGGCGCTGAGCCGCTTGGGCTATCTGGGTGATGCTGCGCTTTCCATCGCTGCCATTGTGGGAGCGATGGCTGTGATGGCACTCATCGTCTGGGTGTCACAGAAGGTGAGGGGAAATGTCACCCTGCTCATCATAGGTGTGATGATAGGCTATGTGGCCAATGCCATCATTGGCGTATTGAAATATTTCAGCGTGGAGGAAGATATCCGTGCCTATGTGATCTGGGGACTGGGCAGCTTCTCACGTGTGTCTGGCGACCAGATGGTACTTTTCATCGTGCTGATGCTTATCCTGCTGCCTTTGTCGTTCCTGCTCATCAAGACCATGAACCTCCTGCTTCTGGGAGATGGCTACGCCCGTAACCTGGGATTGAACATCAAGCGGGCCCGCCTGTGGGTGATCTCTTGCTCTGGTGTCTTGGTGGCTATCGTTACTGCCTATTGCGGACCTATCATGTTCCTTGGGCTGGCCGTTCCGCATCTTTGCAGGGCCATCTTCCGCACGTCAGACCATCGCATCTTGATGCCAGCCTCCCTGCTTTGCGGGGCTGCCTTGGCCTTGACTTGCAATCTCATAGCACGTATGCCAGGCTTTGAGGGTGCCTTGCCTGTCAACTCTGTCACGGCATTGGTGGGCGCGCCTGTGGTTGCATCTGTATTATTTAATAAGAGGAAAGGAGAAATCAATGAGTAAGGAAACCATACGCATAGAAAACCTGACGATAGGCTACCCTGGCAAGGGCGATGTGAAAGTGGTGGCACGTGACATCAATGCCAGCATCTTCAGCGGCGAGCTCACCTGCCTGCTGGGTGCCAATGGAGTAGGGAAGAGCACCTTGCTGCGCACCCTGTCGGCTTTCCAGCCTAAGTTGGCTGGAAACATTCAGATACTGGATAAGGAACTCTCTGCCTATACCGACAAGCAGCTCTCCCGTCTCATCAGCGTGGTGCTGACGGAGAAGCCAGACATACGCAACATGACTGTAGACGAACTGGTAGGTCTGGGCAGAAGTCCCTACACGGGTTTCTGGGGTACCTTGCAGAAAGAAGACAAGGAGATCGTAGACCGCTCCATCGAGTTGGTAGGCATCACGGCATTGAAGGGCCGTATGATACAGACCCTGAGCGACGGCGAGCGCCAGAAGGTGATGATAGCCAAGGCTTTGGCACAAGAGACGCCAGTCATCTATCTGGATGAGCCAACAGCCTTCCTGGACTATCCCAGCAAGGTGGAGATGATGCAGCTGCTGCACCAACTGAGCAGGCAGACCGATAAAACCATCTTCCTCTCCACGCACGACTTGGAGCTGGCTCTGCAGATAGCAGATAAGGTGTGGCTGATGGATAGGCAGAAAGGCGTGTCGATTGGTACGCCAGAAGACCTCTCGCTCCAAGGCATCTTAGGCACGTTCTTCACCCGCCGTGGCATCGTCTTCGATGCAGAGGCAGGCCTGTTCCGTGTGCAGAATGTCATCACCCATCATGTCAGGGTGCAGGGCACTGGCACACGCCTGGCTATGGTCTGCAAGGCTCTCTATCGCATAGGGGTGCAGGCAGATGGCGAGGCTGGCGCAGAAGAATGGATAGAGACCGATAGTCCCTCTGCACCAGATAAGTTCATCTTCCATGCCTCCCAGGGGGAATCTCCTGCGTTCGGCACTATTGAAGAACTATTGACTTACGTGAAACGTCATTACAATTTATAATATAGATGAAACGACAATCACAAGACAGATACACTTTACTCACTACAGGCTCCGTGCCTCGTGTCATCAGCACATTGGCTGTGCCCACCATCATCAGCATGTTGGTGACCAGCTTCTACAATGTGGCTGATACCTTTTTCGTAGGCCAGCTCGATACGCAGTCCACAGCTGCCGTAGGCATCGTAGCCAGCGTGCAGTTCATCGTGCAGGCGGTGGCCTTTTTCTTCGGACAGGGTTCTGGCAACTACATCTCCCGCCAGCTGGGAGCCCGTCAGGTAGAGAGTGCCAGCCGCATGGCAGCTACAGCGGCAGTCATGGCATTCCTCTGTGGCTTGCTTATTGCCATAGGGGTGTTTCTGTTCATCACGCCCATATCTGTTGCCTTAGGTTCCACCCCTACTATCTTGCCCTACACGGAGCAATACCTCGGAATTGTGATGATTGGTGCCCCGTTCCTGGCTGCCCAGATCACGATGAACAATCAGATGCGCTATCAGGGCAATGCGGCCTATGCCATGATAGGCATTGTCTCTGGTGCCGTGCTTAATATTTTCCTCGATCCGCTGTTCATTTTTGGGTTCCACATGGGGGTGAGCGGAGCGGCCTTGGCTACGGCAGTCTCACAGTTCTGTGCCTTCTGCGTCATTGTGGCCATGACTTTCAGGGGCGGGAATCTCCGCATCAAGCTGCGGCAGTTCACGCCTACGTGGTACTACATCAAGGAGATCATCAGCGGAGGCACCCCTTCATTGGCCCGTCAGCTGCTGGGTAGTGTGGCTGCTATTATGCTCAATACCGCTGCTGCCCGTTGGGGTGGCGATGCTGCTGTGGCAGGCATGTCTATCGTAACCCGCCTCACGTTCTTCATCAACTCCGTGCTCATAGGCTTCGGACAAGGTTTCCAGCCGCTGTGTGGCTTCAGCTATGGGGCACACCTCTACAGCCGAGTGCGCCAAGGCTATTGGTTCTGCGTCAAGATAGGAACGGCATTCTTGGTGCTGATAGCCCTGTTTGGCTATGGCTATGCCGAGGAGATTATAGGCCTGTTCCGCGATGATGCCGATGTGATCAGGGTAGGTGCAGCCACCCTGCGCTGGCAGTTCTTCACCTTCCCACTGGGAGCCATCGTGATGTATAGCAACATGATGATGCAGACCATCCGTAAGCCTATCCGTGCCACTGTGCTTTCTTCTGCCCGCCAGGGCTTGTTCTTCATTCCTTGCATCCTCATCCTCCCGCAGCTGCTGGGGCTCTATGGTGTGATAGTCTGTCAGGCCGTGGCCGATCTGCTGTCCTTCCTGCTGGCCATCCCATTGGTGGGAAGTGTGCTCTATGAGCTCCGTCAGGAGGAGCTGGCCTATCAGAAGTCGTAAAAAAAGAGATGCCTCGCATCCCTGCGAAGCATCTTTTTAACTCATCCAACATAAAGAACCTATGAAAGGTTTCTTTTTAATGAGGTGGGCATAACTACTTTCAACAAGCCATTATGTCCCAGACTTAGTGAAAACCTAAAAAACTATTATTTTCATTGTTTAACACAATACCTTTTTTTGTATGACAATGCAAATATAGTAAGAATACTGATAAATCCAAAGATTATCGGCAACTTTTTTCATTTTTAGGTTCATTCATTCTCATTTAGGCTGAATATTATCTGTCAAAGCTATATCGTAATCCTACCTTCAGATGCATCTCCAGAGGCTTGTCCTTATAGTAGTTGCTCACCCAGCTGTGATTGTCGAAATAGTAGCTCACGCTGGGCTCTGCATAGATGCCAAAGGCCTGGTTCATGTTGTACTGAATGCCCACGCCGCCATTGACCGACCATTGCAGGCGCTTCTCCGTGAAGCTGTGGTCTTGGTGCACTATCTCCTGCTCACCGACGGTGTAGGTGGTTTCCTGCTTCCCCTTCACGTTCTTCTCTCCCATGCCTCCGCCAAGCACGTACAGCTCCAGGGCCTTGGGTTTCCAGAAGGTGTAGAGCACATTCACGGGGATGCCTATATAGTGCAGCGTCTGTGTGGTGTGGTAATAGTTGTCTGGTCCTCCGTCCGTGGCTTCAGAGGCCATGCGTGTATAGGTCACGCCACTCTCTATGGCCAGTCTGTCTGAGAGCTTGTAGCGCAGGCTGATGCCTCCCCTGAGGGGTTGGTGGTGCTTGAGCTCGTTTTTGTAGTCGGCGTATGACGATTCGATGAAGTCCTTGTTCGACACAGAGCGTACCATCGCGCTGTTTTCAGCAATGCCGTTGTTATTATATGGATTGATGCCTGGGTAATCGGTGTCAGGGCTTGTGAACTCATTGGATATGCCACCCGCAGGAGAGGCAACATACTGGATGTCTGCCTGGGCATTGCCATAACTGCCATAGTCTGCATAGCTGAGGTAGCCATTCCCATAGGGGAGGTTGTAGCTGCGCTGTATCTCGCGGTCTGTAGTCGCTCCGCTGGCATAGAGGCTGGCGGTGAGCCGTCCGTGCTTTGCCTTCTTGCTGGCAAGGGCAGGCCACAGGGAGGTGTTGGAGCGCAGGGCATTAGAGGCTGTGGCACGTGCTGTGGCTTCTGTGGCTTTGGCCTCGTCTGTAGCTTGCGTCGCTGCTTCCGTTTCAGCAGGTGTTTCTTCTGATGGGATATCGCTTTCTGCTTCAGCGGGAATGTCCTCCGCATAGGTCACGTCGTCTGCTGTAACCACTTCTTCTGCTACAGCCAGAACATCCATAGAGCGGGCAGCCCTCTGTCTGGGTACTTCTGGTGTCTTCTCATCGAGGATGCTTACAGCAGGCTGCTCACTCGGGATATCCGCCTGGAATGAAGATCCAGATGTCGTGGGAGAGGGGGCGACATCCGTGGTCTGGTTCCACCAGAGTTTACCTATGAGCAAGGCGATGGCAATGGCTGCAGCAGCACCTGCCAGTCGTCCAAACCATAGGGAGACTGTATGCCCTCTGTCCGTGTGCGTAGGCACCACGGCAGGCACATTACGCTCGATGCTCTCCCATAGGCCATCGGGCGCGGGCTCCTCATAGTGAGCCATCTTGTCTTGCAGTTTCTGCTTCCAGTTCTTGTCAGTCATTGCTTATCGTTATTATGCGTTTTATACTCATTTATCTTTTTTGCCAGTATGCTCTTGGCCCTCGACAGTTGTGAGGCCGAAGAACTCTCCTTGATGTGCAGCATCTCTGCGATTTCCTGATGCGAGTGATCCTCAAACACGTAGAGGTTGAACACCGTGCGGTAGCCCTCAGGCAGTTCGCGGATGAAGCGCTGTATCACTTCTGCAGGCACATCGTCAGAGTCGGGGTCTTCTTCAGGGACATCAGGCAGTTGCTCCGTATAGCTGAGGGCGGTGAGCTGTTTGTCTTGTCGCAGGGCAGAGAGTGCCTCGTTCACCACCACACGTCTGGACCAGGCGCGGAGCGATCCGTCGCCCCTGTAGTCAAACTGGTCTATGGCACCGAAGATCTTGATGAAGCTCTCCTGCAGCACATCCTTCTGCTGTTCCTCCTGGGTGATGTAGCGAGCGCATACGGCCGTAAGGTAGCCCACCATGAGGTCATAATACTGCCTCATGGCCCGTGGGTCATGCTCCTGCATCCGTCTTACCAGCTCTATTTCCGCTATGCTCTTCTGATTCATCAGCCCCCAGATAATACTCTAACCCCGTTGTCAATTGTGAATTGTCAATTGTGAATTGTCAATTGCGAATTGTCAATTGTGAATCGTCATCATTCCGTTCGATAATAGAATTGTGCCTTTTTCCATCCCGTGGGTGAATACCAGCGCAGCGTCACTATCTTCACCTCGCCACCTGTAGGAGGCAGATTATCGAGTTTGTAGGCTATCAGGCCGTCCGATGGCATTATAGTATTGCTGTTGCTCACCACAGGTATGCCATACAAGGTCATCTCATAGGGATCGTCTGGGTTCTGGCCTGTGAGCAGATAGATGTCGTTCAAGTCGTATCCGTCTACATGGTAGTGCAGCGTCAGGTATCCGTCTGTGAGTGAGTTCACCCAGTCGTTCACAATGTCTATGGAGCGTACGGTAAGAGCCGGTTCCCAGTCTGCGTCATAGTCATACTGACCAGCTACTCTATCAGCTATATCTTTGGCACTCATGGTATATATCTCTTCTATCCACGTCACATAGACATCCACCATCTTTGGGTTTTGGCTGCTCGACTGCACCACCTCTTTATATATGACTACCGCCCTGACCTCCTTGTTGCCATAGGGAGAGTCCTTCATGTTCACGGGCCGCAGCAGTCGGTTCTCGCTCTCACGCAGGTAGAAGGTGCCGTCAGCAGCCGTCATCGTGGTCACCAGCGCCTGCACGCTCTGTGCGTTGATACTTACGGCATCCAAGTTACCGAATCTCTGGCTGATCTCGTCTACCATATCATCATCTTCCACCGAGCAGCCCTGCATCAGGCAGGCCCCTATCAGGCAGAAGAAAGCTATCCAAATATTCCTTGTCTTCATATTTCCCATGTTTTGTTACTCTATAAACGCAAAAATAAGAAAACCTTGCATTAAAAAAGTGCTTTTTTCCCCCGAATAGCAGAAATAGATAGAATTTAGCTTTGAAATTGACCTTTTCAGGCCAATAGATTTTCCCTAACTTTGCAGAAAATAAAAATTGATAGAGTTATGAAGGTAAAAGACAAAGTTATTCTGGTGACGGGTGCAGGCGGTGGCATGGGCCGCGAGTTAGTGTTGAATCTGATTGGGAAAGGTGCGCGTGTAGTGGCACTCGACCTCAATCCTACCGCCCTGCAAGGCACGGTAGAGAAGGCTGGTGAGCTGAAGGATAGGGTAGCCCCCGTGGTGGCCAATATCACAGACCGTGCCCTCATCGAGAGTCTGAAGGATGAGGTGATAGGTAAGTTCGGACAGCTCGACGGACTCATCAACAATGCCGGCATCATACAGAAGTTCAGCACCTTGGCAGATACGCCCTACGCAGAGATAGAGCGCGTGATGAACATCAACTTCTACGGCACCCTCTACGTGCTCAAGACCTTCCTGCCATACCTGCTCACACGCCCAGAGGCACACGTGGTGAACGTAGCCAGCATGGGCTCTTTCCTGCCCGTGCCAGGACAGGTGACCTACGGAGCCTCCAAGGCAGCCGTGAAGCTGATGACAGAAGGCCTGATGTGCGAGTTGGCCGATACCCGCTGCCAAGTGTCAGTGGTGTTCCCTGGCTCCATCGCCACCAACATCCAGAAGAACTCTGGCGCTTCCAAGGTAGAGTTTACACGTGAGCAGATAGAGCAGTACAAGGGCTTCCTGCTCACCATGCCCGAGGATGCCGCAGAAGTCATCGTCCGTGGCATGGAGCGTGGCAAGAAACGCATCAAGATAGGCAAGGACTGCAAGGCCATGGATAAGCTCACCCGCTTGGCTCCCAATCTTGCAGGCAAGCTCATCACCAAGGCCATGAAGGGAAAAATCGAACTGGATTAACAAGCTGTAGGATTACTTCCGCCCCTCAATCAAGGGCAGCAGCTCCTGCTCGAAGATCTTCCGCTCTACAATGCGGTAGTGAGGGTCGTACACCTCACCATAGGTGTCGCTGTGGTCCATCTGATACTGGCCTTTCGCCAGCACGTCATTTATCTGCCTCTCCTGCTCAGCGAAGTGGGGGAGGCTTTCCAGTTTCATGTCGCCTATCACTTGGCGTATCTGGCGCCACTCCTTTTTCCACTTCTTCACCGTGTAGGGCTTGATGCTGTTCACGCTGCGCACGAAGGCAGAGAAGAACGTGTCATAGTCTATCAGTCCCTCATGCAGCACCCGCAGGTTCACCCGCACCAGGTTCCCCTCAAAGCCCGTAGGCTCGTAGTAGGCACCGTCAAAGCGCTTGGCAGTGGCCATCTCCTGTCGCAGATAGTTGCCTGCCGAGGTAGTATCGGCTATGATGTGCCCCGGTCCGAAGCGGTCTTGGAAGAACGACTTGTACAGATCCTGCAACTCCGACTGCGGATAGTCTGCCATCTGTCGCTCTATGGCAGCCTGTATCTTCTGCTTCCGCGTCTGTCCGCTGGCAGTGGTGCATACCATCAGCCCAGTCACCAGCAGCCACATCGACAATGTGTATCTCACTATTTCTTTCATGTCCATATAATTAAGTATTCCGTTGCAAATGTAGAAAAAATAATTGTATCTTTGCTGGTAGATCAATATTTTACCGACTATGATAGAACTGAAGAACGAACAGCTGACCATACGAGTGGCTGAGAAGGGAGCCGAGCTCCAGAGTGTGAAAGACGCTGATGGGCGGGAGTACATGTGGCAGGCAGGTCCAGAGTGGAGCCGCCATTCACCCATCTTGTTCCCCATTGTCTGCAGCGTGAACGACAATACCTACCGAGTAGACGGCAAGGAGTATTACCTATCCCGTCATGGCTTTGCACGCGACTCCCTCTTCACCGTGGTGAGCCAGGGCCCTCAGAAGGTCACCCTGGCCCTGCATGAGTCGGAAGCCACCCTGAAAGTCTATCCCTACCACTTCAACCTCGCCATCTCCTATAAGTTGGAGGACAACAGGATTCAGGTCATCTGGCACGTGGAGAACACCGACTGCCGCGAGATACACTTCCAGATAGGCGGACACCCTGCCTTCAATGTGCCAGGCGGTAAGCTGGAGGGCCGCATCAAGCTCGACAATGAGGCTCCTATGACTACCCTGAAGAGCTATGCCGATGGCAGCCACGACATGGAGGAGGTGCCTCTGGAGGCCGACATGGGCATCATAGACCTCACCGAGGACTTCTTCCGCAACGACTCCGTGAAGATTCACCGCTGTCAGACCCACCGCGCCATGCTGGTAGATACCGATGGCGAACCCGCTGTGACGGTGGACTATCAGACCCCCGTCTGTGCCTTCTGGAGTCCCTACGGCAAGCATGCCCCCTTCGTCTGCATAGAGCCTTGGTACGGCATCGGCGACCCCCGTGGCTTCAGCGGAGAGTTCAAGGACAAGCCCCTGATGAACCACCTCTTGCCCGGTGCCTCGTTCATGAGCAGATATACCATTACGATAGGGTAGAAAGTGATACAAAGAAATCCCCCCGCCAGCAGCCTGATGATTTGCTTGGCGGGGGGATGTTTGTTTATTCTAAATTAAGTCGATTATTCTTTTTTTAAGAATTATTTATCATTATAGTGTTCCTCGGCTTGGATTATAAGCACGGTCACCCGATCGTCGTAGATGTCGTATATAATACGGTCGTGAGCAGTGATATGACGGGAGTAGGTCACATCATTGCCTCCAATCAAAGCTTCTGGATGTCCTAGTCCTGTACGTGGATGCATCATGATGTCCATCAGAATTTTCGTTGCTTTTTTAAAGAGAGTCGGATTAGACTTCTTCCACTTGCGTAGAGTTTTATCAGCTTCCTTGGAATATTCTATCGTGTACATCATAGATTCTCGAAATAGCGTTGCATATCTTCAGGGGTGCTACATGAAATAGTTTCGCCATCAGCAAACTCACGACGTGCTTTGTTGATAGAGCGGCGCATAGCAGGCGTGATGGTATTGTCATCATTAATGTTAGCCATGCGTACCGATGTCACACCACGAATCAGTTTCAATGCCTTTTTGATGTCGGCTATAAGTGCATTTTCATCCAGCGTGATAATCATCTGTGCAGGTTTGGAAGTTGATGTTACATTTGCCATATCATTGTCATTTTATGATTCTTTGTTTGCAAAGTTATGAAAAATAATCCGAAAGATACTTTAGTGTCATTCTTTTTTATCACATTTTATTATCCTTTATAGCTCTAGGTAAACAGCCCCTCTATTAGGCGAATGAACATATCGTTTTACACCGTCGACAAAAGGGTGGAGCCCCGCCAGCTGTCTGATAATTTGCTTGGCGGGGGATAATTGTTATCGTTTCAATACTTTTCCCAAAAACGTATCTGTGAAAGCGTGCTGGTAGTTTAAGTTTATCATCTTGTACTCTGGCAGACTTTCAAGATACTCTAACTCAAATACTAAGCGAGGCGCTTTCTCGTCTTCGACATCAGAATATATCTCTGTCTTGCTGCCTATGCGCACTATCTTTATCAGATAAAGATCGCGGACACCTTTTCCCTTAATGTGTGGCATGAAGTAGTAGAGCTTATTAAGGGCAATGGTGGATGGGAATGTGCTGACACTACCTGTGTAATAAAGTTTTGAGGGCTCTTCGTTAAGGAAGTATTCCTCATTGTCTTTCTTCACAAGACCTATGAGCAGGCGTTTTGTTTTATCCAACGTATATGTTTTCTTGGGCTTGTTGTAAACCAAATTTGTTTCAACTGAACCAAATAAATCTAAAGTCAACACAGGACGCGGATTTCGCTGAACGTGAATAGGATGATTGGATACAGGCGCCTCGTCGTAGATAAAGCGGTATAGGCTTCTTCCAATTTCCTGAACGATACCACACACCAAAGCATTTCCCATTAAGAACGCTCGTCTGCCATCAGAAACCTCTGGATGATAGGTGTGGTTATCAGGGAACATGTTTAGACGCTCTAGCTCAATAGGAATTAAGCGGCGATAACGTCCTGATGGTGTCTTCACCACATGCTTGAAGCGAGATGGAGCTGAGCCACCTTCGCCTGTAATCATTGTTCGTGATGGCTTGTCTAGGTAATCAGGAAAAGCCATGCCACCCTCAGAGAATACATACTCAAAACCTTCTTTTGAAACACGATTGATTTTCTTTGCTCCTTTCTCATATTGCCACTTAGGCAAATCATCTTGAGAGATAAAGAATTCTTCTGGTACGAAGTCTTCGTCCACTAAGTTATCTCCCAGAGTTTGTATTGTTCCTTCATAAACTGGGATGGCATCTACACTATACACATGACGTTCTTTCATTATGCCAGCATTGCCAAAGGGACTATCTTTTCTGCCCTTGTTGAAGTTATCAGAAACTTCTTGTATTTTGCCGTTTATATCGAATGTTGAAACTGTTTCTTCCTTTACCGTAAAAGGGAAAGCTTGTGCCAGTACACCATCAAACTCTACCCAGTCTTCTAATGTCTCAATTTTGTTGGCAACTATTGAGTCTTTAAGGTAGCCAACAATATATGTCCTACGGCGACGTTGTGGCATGCCATAGTCAGCAGCATTGATAATGCGCCATTCAACGACATATCCTAAATCTGCCAGCGATGCAAGTATAATCGCAAAGTCTCGTCCACGCTGTGTTGCAGGTGAATTCAGCAGACGGTCAACATTCTCGAAGAAAATGTATTTTGGACGATTTTTACCTTTTTCGTTCAGTATGCGGTAAATCTGCCACCAGAGCACTCCTTTCTTGCCTTCGATTCCGCCAGAGCGACTGAGCGAGGCTGCTACAGAATAGTCTTGGCAGGGAAAGCCTCCAACAAGTAAATCGTGGTCAGGAATATCAGAGGTCGAGACCAAATTGATGTCCATGTTGGAATGCCCTTTCGAACCAAATCTTGCTCGATAAACCAACGATGCATCCTGATGCTGTGTAGATGGTTCCCATTGGTTATTCCATATGGTTTCAAAGGCATCTGAAGCACCTTCTAGTCCGATGCGGAATCCACCAACACCTGCGAATAATTCTACTACTTTAATTCTATGCTTAGCCATTTTATAAATATTCTATCATTCTTAATTTATCAGCAATATATGAACCTTTCAACCAGAAAAATTGTGGTAGCATTCTTATGCCGTTTACAATTTCCGTCTTGGCTTCGTCTCGTGAATCATTTGCACCTCCTCGAAAAAAAACTTTGTAGTCGGCACTCTTGGGAAAATTAGGTGAACCCATAAATGACCCGCTCTTGTTTTTTTTCTTGTTTCCCTCTTTGTCGTATTTATACTCCCACTTTAAGTCTTTTTTGAGAATCAAGCTACGGGAATCGTCCCAAGTCCGCTTTACTTCATTCTCAATAAAGTCATCATCAAAAGCGAAACGCTTGAATCCTTCAAAAGTGGTCTTGGCACAATCATTGTCATCGTGTTCACAAAATATAGGACAAAGGAAGCTGTGTTCACAAAAATATGAATATACATCTGAATCTTGGAAATCAATACTTTCGTCTGTCCATTCTTCAAAATCAATATGCCTTAATTTCATATCCTCAGTTCTACTGCCTGAAGGTGTAATGGTAATTGTCTTAGCAATAATACCTGCCTTGGTGAAGTCGGAAATCTGGTTCAGCCTTTTACAGTTTGCATCAAACATTTTAAGCACGCATTGGGCTCCAAAACTTTTGTTTGATATCTCAGTATCAATCTCTAAATCTTCTTTTAGTTGCGAAAAGGTCTTTCCTTTATATCTAACCGTTATGGTATGACATCGAGCATCAAGTTGAGCAAAGCTGGAGAAGGACTCCTTCAATGAGATTTCTGCATTAGCTCTGCTCTTGTCAAAGTGGCCACGAACAATATAATCTATAAAAGTCTGTTTTAGGCGATATCGTGGCTTTTGGTATGAGCCTGTTGACTTTCTTTTGAAAGCTGGCACCAATTCTATCAAAAGAAGATTTGGGCGAAGAAGGTGAGTGAAGCCCACAAGTTGCTCATTCCTTTTTTCCTCATCTTCGTAAGCAGAATAGATGCTTTGTAGATAATCACGGACTATTTCCCAGTCATTGCAAAGTTTTGCACGTTCTTCTTCTGAGAATGTATTAAAGCAATAATCAACAATCGGGAAATTAGCATAAGCAGAAGCAGGTACAGCTTCGTAGCTTTTGTATTCATAGAATACAATCAAGAGATGCTCTGACTTTTCCCAAAAATGAGAGGTGTTAAAGTCTGTTTGAATAGTCGGTTCAAGAGTTACCCCTGTTATACTTATACCCTCTTTAGCTCCAAGATGTAAGTTGTAAGCATCGCCTTTCTTGCCTTCTACCTTTGCTAATTCTGACTTCGGGACTCTAACGCCTGTAGTTTTTAGTTCAGTTAGAACTCCGTCTATCTCAATGTCACATTCTTGTTTACTATCCCTTTTATAGCCGAAAACTGACTGCTCAATGACATCACCAGCTATGCCTGTAATCTTTTCGCTTTTCTGTGTACGGTCAAACTGATGAGATTTGTCTACCTCACCCAACGTCTTTCCCTTAACGCCCTCTAAAAGGGCATATACAAAAGCTTTTGTGTATTTTCTATCGTCTGAAACTGCCATATACTTTTTCATTTATTTCCCTAAATAAGGTAGCTTTGTTCGTGTGTCAACCTTATTTACCGGCTCTCTCATATATCAGGATTTTGTCATGGTTTGCACTATCTACGGCAAAGGGCAGCAACGTGCCTTCTGCCACAAGGTCGACAGGAAGGTTCAAACGCTCTTCCAGATCTACTATCATGGCAGCATGCTTCATCAGACTCACGCGGGCCTGCTTGTCAAACTCCACCAGTATGTCTACATCGCTCTGCTCACGCTGTTCACCTCGTGAGTATGAACCAAACAGCCATGCCTTCACCACGGGCTGCGTAGTGAAGTAATCAGCTATTACTTTTGTCATCGTCTGAGTGTTCATAAGCATGATAACCTTTCTTTCATGGCAAAGTTATAAATAATAATTGACATTTTTGCTGGATCTGGTGGATTTCTTTTATATCCTTGTCTTTGTAGTGCATCTTTTTATTAAGGTCCCTTAAGAGATGAAGACAGCCAGCTACGGGTAAACACCCCATCTACTTCGGGCGGATCGGCCGTCAGCTACGGGTAGAGTGGGGATTTACTTCGATATAGTTATAGGTGGCTCTCCATGCCATGCTTATTCGCCACTCCCTATGAGCTTAGTAAGCTAGTAAGAAGGTATCTTATGGACAGGAACATTCTTGCGATGTTCCTGTTTTTATAAGATTATTAATAAGGGTTTATTATAATGATATTTGCTAATAAGTGGATGAATTATCCCTGACAGAGTGTCAAATCCTTCCTGTCATCAAGTGACTTGCTTACTAATCTACTTATTTTGAATACTTTGGCAAGGTTTTTGTTGCTGGAAATCAGTAAAATATAGTTGCCTATGAGGTTTAAAACAATAGTAGAAAAAAACAAATCGGGTTTAGAAATGGTGCTTGATGCATTAAACGAATTGATAGAAGGCAGATTCATTGAGGGCATCAGGTATAAGCATCATTCTCTATACGAAATTGCACAGACCAAAGAGGAAATAGCAATTTACCAGCATCGCTTGAATCTGGAATCTATGGCTCTAATGAGATTCGGGGAGTCATTTGTTTCTCAGTATGCCACAGATAATAACGAATGTTTCAAAGAGGCTGAGGTTTTTATGAAGAAGATAACGAGCACCACCAGTTGCCTAACGGATCTATTTAAGAAAATGTCTCCTACTGTTCGAGATAAAGTTCCAATGAACACAGAGGCTCCATCGGTCTTTGAGGTGTCTCCTTTAGGACAAGGTGTATATTCTGAAGATCTTTTTGGATTAGAATCATTTCCAAAAGAAGTGCAAGAATTATATCAGGCATTAGAAACACTGTTGATCACTGCGACATCTATATTGTCTTTATGTCATTTAATGATAGAGAGCGTGGAGCAGACTCGTGAAGATGTAGTTCGGCTTAGACAAATTTATAATGATAGTTGTCAAGAGCTGCTTGAAACGGTAAAAGCCGCTTCTGCTTTTATTGCTGTCACTCAGGAACTTCCAGAAAATGAACTTGAAGAACGAAGAAAAAAGGCTGGCTCTGAAGATGATGAAGCATTCTTAAAAGAAAATTATCATCGCTATCCCAAAAAAGATTTTACCCAGTTTTTAATAATCAAAGCGGTGCGAGAGGCTCGTAATAATGGCCTGACAGAAAAAGAGGCGTTCTTTTGGCGGGATGATATGGAAAAAGCTCTATCAGTTAGAAAAGCTATAGAGAATTTTGATCTCATTAATGGAGTTGAAGGGGAAAAAGGCAGTTTGTCAAGCGACGTGGTTGTGAAATTTCTGATATGGTGCAAAGTGCCACAGCGCTTACAGAGACAACTTTATAATAAGTATTTCATTCAGAACTATAGCGTTCACGGAAAACTCAAACCTTTAGGATGGTCTGCGATTAGTGGTAGACGTAAGTTCCGAAAAGAACAAGGAATCACCGATGAGCAATCAGCGCAGGACTTTGAGGGTATGCTTCTTTCGGCCATATCTGGTAGATCAGAGGCTTCTGGCAAAATAGCTTAAATGATTCTTATTCTATAGAATCTTTCAAGTCGTAGTACATTAGGCGGGTAGTCTGAGGTACCACAGCTTTGTCTTTTCTTGTACTTATAGATTCCATTTCTTCAGAGGAAAATAGATAAGCGAATCCGTTTTTCTCATAATGGTTTAAGACTTCGTCTGAATAAAAATGCTCGCTTCCTGCGAGCACATCTTCTGTCAATTCTCTAAATGTATAATTAGAAAGAAATTCCTCGTTAGTCATTGTTCATCCCTGATTCTTTCAACATTTTGTAATAAGCTTTCTTCTCGCGATCTGTATAGATAGGGGTAGGGCGTGAGTTCTTTTCACGTTCTTCAGCACGCTTTACAAATGCTCTTGCAGTCTTACCGTGCAAAGTGGGGATGTTCTTAATTGGAGTTGCCATATTTTGTCGTTAGTTTTTAATTCGCCACAAAAGTAGTAAAAAAGTTAGGAAGAACAAATTCACCGGAATAATTTCTTTTTTTCTTATGATAATTTGTAATGAAAAAGCGAACTATTTTCCAGTTCATAACGCTATCTCATTCCAGTTGTTCCAAAATTAAGCAGTTTTTCGGAAAGTTGTATGGTGATGTTTTCTTGTTCCTTGTTTTACGTCGTTCCAGATGATGTTTCTCTTATTCCAGAGTAAACCTAATAAAGAATCTTTTTTCGTTCTAAGTAGCTTACTTAGAGTTCTTTATCAATTTCCTTATTTCGCTTATCATGTCAAATTGATATACTATCTTCGCATCGCAGTCTTGAAACTCGGGGCTGCGATGCTTCGTTTTTCCTGCGCGCTGAAAAAGGAGAGTGGAGCATCGAGACCGGTCTCATTTTTTTTATTAATCATTAACTCCATTTTTATATGGCTAATGAACAATTAAATGAGAAGCCCAAGCCTCGGAAACTTCGGGGTTGGGCAACCTACGAGGGCGATGAATTTACTTTCAAGCCTTCGGAGCAGGGAGAACCTGCGCAGCTGAACGTCCGCACCTGCAAGGGCGGCAAGTTATTCACCACGACGTCTGAGAAGGCACCGCTACAGGTGGCACACCTCAGTTGTCCTGCCGACACTGCTGACCTGTATGCAGAGTATGTGGGGCAGCTGGAGCGACTGGGCATCAAACCGCAGAAGGAGCGGCTGCTGCCAGTGAAGCAGCGCCTTGTAAGTGAGGGCGGCGTGGAAGTGTTCCTTGATGACAAAGAGGGAGTGCTGACTTATCAAGGCAGCATAAACCTCAAGCTGACAAGAAATTGGCAGCCTGAAGTTTTGCGCCAGTTGCAGGTCATCATGCGCACCCTCCCTGCCGAGGAGAGATTTATTAAACTGATTTCTAAAATTAAAAAGGAAGGAGGCAAAAAATGACGCGAGTTTATCAAGCTAAGATTTCTCTGTCAACCCATGAGCTGACGGCAGACACCCTTCGTAATCTGACCGAAGGTAGCGTAGTCAATACGCTGATTGACAACTATCGCAGTATGAAGCGCCGGCTGGCCGAGTATGAGGCTCGGCAGGAGGCAGACAAGTTTATAAGTGAGGTAATAGAGCAGCAGGAATACAAGAACTGGCTGGACTCTAACCTGAAAAAGGATGAGAGGCTACGCAAGAAGCAGATACCAGAAGATGATCTGCTGCGCGTGAAGCTCTATATTCAGCAGCTGAAGGGTGAACTTCCTGCCGTGATTCCTACAGCATGCTTTGCTGAAAGTACAGACAGGCGGGGGCGCACAGAGAGGTGGCGTGTGCAAAAATACTGCTACCTCACGGGGCTGGCTGTCCTGGATGCTGACCATGTGCCTGATGCTGAGGCAGTGGTGGCACGCTGGCTGGCTCGTGAAGACTTCGCTGAGCTGGGCATATTATGGGTTTTCATCACACCAAGCGGTGAGGGCATCAAGGTGGTGTTCAAAGCCCGAGAGGAATGGGGAAACCTGCAAGATAATGCCTACACTCTGGCAGAAATCCTTGGGGTGCTGGACTATGCCGACGGGCAATGCAAGAACGCAGACCATGCGCACTTCGTGCCGAAGGCCAGTGACATTAAATTCATGGACTGGGAACAGTTCTTCAGCTACGAGAATCCTGCCTATGAGGCACGCTATGGCGAAGCTTACAGGCGTGGGGAATCGGGACCTACTCAGCCCCGCTGGCAGGAGTTGGAGAGACTGCGTAAGACAGGAAATAAGGGTGGGGCGAAAGCTCTGAAAACTGCAGAGGGTGATGCCTCGAAGGCGGCATCGCCTACGGCTCCCAATGTGCTGTCTGACCGTGACAAGGCCATCGTGGCTGCCCTGAATGCCCACTATGGTGAAAAGGTGACAGAAGGGCGCCGCCATGAGACTTTCCTTGGTGAAACGGCTCAGTGGCTGCTCTTGCTGACGGACAACAATCCGCAGAAGGCGTTGGAACTGGCACGGATGCTTGACTATGTGAAGAACTGGACAGACCAGTCGGCTGATGAGCTGGAAAATTGCATTGCCTTGGTTCAGAAAAGGCCAAGGCTGACGCACCGTCCTAAACTGCTGGTAGAACTGCTCCGGAAAGCGGGTATTGACACCGATATGCCTGCCGATGCAGACAACTCTCCGGAAGCTGATCTGCCTTGTGATGAATGGACGGAGCAGATACGCGGGCTGTTTGACGTCTATCCCTGTGTGCGTGAGATTTGTGAGCCGCATCCAGAACGCCTGTGGCCTTTCTTGCTCTTTGCGTCGGCTGCCCTGCTGGGTACCGACATGACCTTGACGTGGTACTACTTCTACGACCAGCCAGAGAAGCCCAGGCGACTGAACTACAACGTGCTGGGCATAGGTGACCCTGCCAGTGGCAAAGGAGCGTTGGTGCGCATTGCGGGTCTGCTGACGGAACCGCTGGAACAGGCTGACCAACTGGCCAACGATGCCATCAATATGTGGAAGGAAGAGCAGCGTACAAAGGGTGCCAATAAGGACAAGACGCAGAAGCCGAAAGGCATAGTGCGACTGCATGGTGCCCGCACTTCCAACAATGTGTTCATCAACGACATGGTGAATGCTTGGACGGAGGTGGATGGTGAGCGGATGCAGCTGCACATGCTCACGGTGGACACGGAGGCCATCAATAGCATCAAGATGCAGAAAGGTGGCTCGTGGATAGACAAACAAGTCATGGAAATCAAGGCTTGGAGCAATGAGAAGGACAGTCAGCAGTATGCCAATCTGGACTCTGTGACGGGTTTCTTCCATGTGTTCTGGAACTTGGTGCGCACCTGCACACCGCCTGCCCTGAAGATGCTGGCTAATGAACGCAATTTCGGTACGGGTTGGCCTACCCGTGTGTCGGCTATCCCTGTGCCTGGTACGGGCTTCAAGATGATAGAACTGCGGAAGTCGAGCCAAAAGGCGTTGGATGCAGATGCAACCTTGCGCCAGTGGGCGTATAAGCTAGACAAGCGTAGTGGAGAATTGCCTCTCTGGCCGCTGGTGGAACATAGCTGGCACTGGACGAATGATCACATGGAGATAGCAGCGTTCAATAACGACAAGGCTGATGAGCTCCTTCTGAAGCGCTGCGCTATCAATGCCCTATGCATCTGCGCTCCCTATGTGGACATGCGCCACTGGGAAGAGCGTGAGCAGACAGGCACCTATGTGATAGACGACAAGGACTGCTCTTTGCTGGACTTGGTGCTCGACATCCAGTATCGCACGCAGCATCACTATTTCGGTGAGCTGGCTCATAACTATTTCGATGAGCAGATGAAGGATGCAACCCAGTTCCGCAGACGCACCACTCGCTATGAGCAGTGCTACCGACAGCTACCTGATCAGTTCACTACGGAGCAGTTTGCCAAGGTGTTCGGCTTTGCCAACAACCGCTCTGCAAACAAGGCCATCAACCGCCTGCTGAACGATAAGGCCATAGCCCGAACCAAGCGTGGTGAGTATCGGAAGCGAGTGCAGGAAATCTGCTGAAGTAGGAAAGTAGGATAGTCACTTGATGACTGGAACCACACTTTATCCCTTCTCCTGAGTCTTCTTGGGAGGAGGGATTTCCGTACATGCTTTTCTGCAAATATTTTACTCTAATAAATCACTATAAATATTTTGTAATTAGAAAAATAATTAGTATATTTGTACCTGTAATCAAGGCCTTGACGAGTGAGGAGAAACGTCCACTCCTCCGCCCTGAAACGGGGAAAGATGGACGCGAGTTTTACAAACCATAAATACAAGTACAATTATGGCAGTTGAGAATGTAGCGATGGGTATTAACCTACGCAAGAACAAGAATCAGAGCAGCGCGGCCTATGGGAAGTATTATCCTGAGGTTGACGTGCAGAAGACCCTCAGCCTGCGCGGCTTTGCACAGCACATGGTGGATCACGGCTCGTTTTACAACCGGGCCATCGTGGAGGGAGTGCTGAACCAAATCTGTGAGTGTCTGCCTGAGCTGGTGGCACAGGGTATCCCCGTGCAGCTGGGCTCGCTGGGTACCTTCTATCCAACGGCAGAGGTGGCTAAGAATGCGGCTGTGACGAGCATCGCCGCTATGGAAGGCCTGAATCCCAACAATGTGGTGAAGGCTATTCACATCCGCTTCTTGCCAGATTCCACGAAGCTCGACAATCTGTGTGGCCCTGCATTCAAGGATGCATGTACGCTGGAGTTCCGCAACATCGTGGATACGGTGGAGGTGACTGTAGACGGCAAGACCCGCAAGGTGCAGACCTTGAAGCCTATCGCCACGGCTGTGGCTGAGTATAAGGCTTCCCTGCAGGGTGGCTCAACGACTGAAGGTGGCTCTTCCGAGGGTGGCAGCACCCAAGGCGGTGGCACAACTGAAGGCGGTGGCACAACCGAGGGCGGTGGTTCCACAGAAGGTGGCGACAGCGGCATAGGCTGATTCTGTCACGGCAAAAAGAAGAGAGGGTATGTCAGTATAGTCATACCCTCTCTTTGTGTTTATACCTCACGTAACTGCTTACTGCATCTCACGCAGCCTTACGTCGATACCAGAGTTGGCGGCATCAAGCGCCTGCTTCAGCTGCTCGATAGGGGTCTGGCTGAAGTGGTAGGGGATGAGCACTTTGGGCTTGATCATCTGGGCGGCATGAACGGCTTGGCCTACGGTCATGGTGAAGGGCTGGTTCACAGGCAGGAAGGCTACGTCGATGTCCTTCAGATCGGCCATCTCTGGAACGTCCTCCGTGTCACCTGCGGCATAGATGCGCAGGCCGTCGATGGTCAGCACATAGCCGTTGCCGTTGCCCTGTGGGTGGTAGCGCATGCGGTCTGGCGTGGTGTTGTAGGCAGGCACGCTCTCCAGCAGGATGTCACCACGCAGGTGGCGGCTCTGGAAGTTCTGGATGATGTCTCCACGCTCCAGCTGGCGCTGGGCTGTGCCGTTGAGGATAAGCACCGTGTGCTCATTCTCCAGCTGGGCGATGGCGTTCTTGTCGAAGTGGTCGCCGTGCTCATGAGTCACGAGGATAACGTCTGCCTTGGGCATGGTGGAATAGTCCACCGTCATATCGCCGAAACGCTGTGTGCAGTCTATGGCGATGCGGAAGTCCTCATAGCTCACTATGATAGAAGCATGCTTGATGAGGGTGATCACTACGTCTTTTCCACTCTTGGTCTTAAAGGTCTCTGTCGGAAAAGTCTGCTGCGCCTGTGCCATGCCTACCGACATGCAGGCAGCTGCTGCAAGAAGAAAGTTTTTCAGTTTCATAATGCTAATAAAATGTTCATTTTAGACTTATACTGTTTATTCTTTGGCCAAATGTAGACATTTTTTTGTATATTCGCCAAAAAATTCAGCAAAAACATAATTCATAATTATTTTATGGCTGCGAAAGAGAAACGAAACGCCTTGCTGGGCGAGAAGCTGGTGAAGGCATTGCAAAGACGCCATTTTGAGGCTTACTACTGCGCTGATGCGGAGCAGGCGGTGAAGCAGGTGCTGGAACTGATGCCTGCAGGGAGCTCCGTGTCGTGGGGCGGCTCCATGACCATTCGTGACATGGGGCTCACGGCTGCCATCAAAGCGGCCGACTATGTGGTCTATGACCGCGACTTGGCCACCACGCCAGAGGAGGCCGATGTGGTGTATCATCAGGCGCTGGGGGCCGACTTCTTCCTCACCAGCGCGAATGCCATCACGGAGGATGGGCAGATAGTGAACATCGACGGAAGGGGCAACCGTGTGGCTGCGATTACCTTCGGCCCTAAGCGGGTGATTCATGTGATAGGACTGAATAAGGTGACGCGTGATGTGCAGGAGGCCATCAGCAGGGCCCGCCATACGGCTGCACCTATCAACACCTCCCGTCTGGGGTCTGCCACGCCTTGCACGGCCGATGGGGTATGCCACGAATGCCTGTCGCCCGCCTGCATCTGCAACGTGCTGCAAGTGGTGCGCAACAGCTTCCCTGCTGGCCGCCACACCGTGGTGCTGGTGGGAGAGGAGTTAGGGTACTAGAAAGAAAAAGGCTCCTCAATGGGGAGCCTTCTTCTGTTTATTTCAGTATCTCGCTGATGCGGTCCAGCTTGCCGTCGACAGGGGCTGGCTTGATGCCCAGCAGGTGGCATAGCAGCGGATATACGTCGATGTTCTGGAACATGCTGGATTTGTAGCCGCCCTTCTTGAATGATGGGCCTACGGCGCGGAAGAGGGCCCACATTTCCTTGTCGTGTGGGTCGTAGCCATGATTGCCGTTCTGGTGCTTAGGCGTATCGGCGAACTGCCACCCCAAGTCGGGCTTCACCAAGATGTCGCCAGCACGCTCGTTGGTGCCAAACTGCATGATAGCAGGGATGTCCTCCTTCTTATAGACCTGAATATGTGGGGCATGCTCCAAGGCCTGCATGATGGAGTCGCGGTACTGCGGCTTGCTGAAGATGTAGGCAGGGATGCCCGTCACGATATGCTCGTACCACTCAGGCTTGAGGTAGTCTGACGGACGCACGCAGCGCTCATCGGCTATGTTGGTCATGCCGTGGTCTGCCAGCAAGATGAGGTTCACCTGCTTGGCTATCTTCAGCTTGCTGATCTCGCTGCGCAGGTAGCCTATCACGCTGTCTACACGCACCACGGCCTTCGATACCTCTGGGGAGTCTGGGCCATGCAGATGTGCCTGATGGTCGGGCTCGTCGAAGTAGATCATCACCAGGCTGGGGCGCTCGCTCTTAGGCTTGCTCAGGTGTGCCATGGCGGTATCTACACGGGCGTAGTAGTCCAGCAGAGGCTGCTCACGATACGATTTGTAGGAGTTGGGATATTCGCCCTGCACGGCCACGTCTGACCCCACCCAATACACGATGCTCGTCTTCAGCCCTTGGTGCTGTGCCGTGAGCCAGATAGGCTCGCCACCGAAGTAGTAGCCGTTGCTGCTGGTCTCAGGATTGCCAGAAGAGAAGGTGGTCTGCGTCTTAGGGTCCCAGAACGTATTGTTCACGATGCCATGATGATCGGGCACCAGTCCGGTGGCTATGGCGTAGTGGTTGGGAAATGTCGAGGCAGGGTAGCTGGGCAGCATGTTGGTCCATACGCCTTCACGCCCCACCTGCTCGATGTTGGGGGCATGATACTTCTGCGTGTAGTCCCAGCGGAAGCCGTCCATAGACACCACGATGGTATAGGTCTTCTTGGCTTGCAGCGTGAGTACCACAAGCAGCAGCGAAAGCAGAAGGATAGGTCTTTTCTTCATAATTTACTTAGTTGGTTTACGTGCCACAAATTTAAGCATTTTTATTCGAATCTAGCAAAACTTTTCTATCTTTGCTGTTGATTTATGATAAATGATAAAGCAAATCAGATGAAAAAACAAGTTCTTTATGTTCTGGGTGCCTGTTTAGTATCATGCGTTTTCTCGGCATGCACGCAGGCACAGGGCTCTGCCGCAGGCTATGTGGCAGCAGCTCCGTCGCAGGTCATTCCTGCGCTCCGTTTCCACCCTGAGAGTGGCACGGATGGTTCGCTGACGCTCCCCACGGGTGAGGTCATCAAGTACAAGGCTTATGAGAAGATTTTCTATGTCACCAATGTGGAAGACTCTGCCTACCAGAGCCTGAATATCTACGTGCCTGAGCAGTCGGCTGGGGCACAGGCTGGTGTTCCTGTTTTCCTGCGTACCTACGTGGGCGGCTACATGGCCTCTGCTGCCAATACGCCTTCTGCCACCGATGCCACAGGGCGTGCCTTGAAGGAGGGCTATGTGGTGTGCATCCCTGGGGCACGCGGCTCCAACTCTACCGTGAAGAATGCCGCTGGTGAGACCGTCTATACGGGCCGCACCCCTGGCGGACTGGTCGACCTGAAGGCTGCCATCCGCTACCTGAAGTATAACGACGACCTGATTCCAGGCGACTCCCGTCTCATCATCACCGACGGAACGAGTGCGGGTGGTGCCATGTCATCGCTGCTGGGTGCCACGGGCAACAATCCCGCCTACGACAAATATCTGGAGGCTATGGGTGCTGCCCCTGCCACAGACGATGTCTATGCTGCCGTTTGCTACTGTCCTATCACAGACCTGGATCATGCCGATATGGCCTATGAGTGGCTCTATGGCTTCCTGAACAATCAGCGCGGGCTGACGGAGGCTCAGAAGAAAGTGTCTGAGGAATTGGCTGCTGCCTATCCTGCCTACATCAATAGTCTTGGCTTGAAGAAGGCTGACGGAACTGCCATTACAGCAGACAATTATATGGATTACTTGAAGTCGTTCCTTATTACCTCCCTGCAGCGTGCCAAGGATGAGGGCGTAGACCTTCCAGACAATCTTGGCGTGAAATATAATGAGGTGGCAGCCCGTGGTTTCGGAGGCGGCATGCCTGGCAGAGGGCAGGGTGGTCCTCAGGGCCCTCAGGGACAAGGCGGTCCTCAGGGCCCTCAGGGACAAGGCCCCCAAGGTGCCAATAACCGCCAAGCGCCATCCTTCGGCCCTGGTGGCACGGTGCAGTTCCAGCAGGCTCGTCAAGGCGACTTTGTGATCGACCTCGACATGCCTACCTACCTCACCTATGTGGCCAATGCCACCAAGCTGAAGAATCCTCCAGCCTTCGATCAGAAGGGCGTAGAGGGGGGCAGCGCTTCTCCAGAGAACAATGTATTTGGCGATGCCACGGGTTCTTCTGTCAACTTCACCGCCTACAGCCTGCAGAAGGCCACTGGCAGCAGCGAGATAGATCCAGCCTTGGCAGAGCGCGTGCGCATCTACAACCCTATGAACTTCATCGGCGATGGCGTGAGCCAGACAGCCCCACATTGGTACCTCCGTCATGGCGGACGAGATCGTGACACCAGCTTCCCTGTGCCTGTGAATCTCTACACTAAGTTGGTCAACAATGGCTACGACGTAGATTTCGCCTTGCCATACAATCGCCCACACTCTGGCGACTATAACCTCAATGACCTCTTCCGCTGGATTGAGCAAGTGGTGAAGGAGGCCAATTTCTCAGCAAGGCCTGTTTATTCGCTTTTATAAGCTGATATTACATTTTCGGTACGCTCCATGCGGAGTGTACCGTTTTTTTTACGTATCTTTACTGCCAAATTTTTAAGCAATGAAACAAATAGTAATCTGTGCCGCATTACTGCTGGCATCTAACTTTATTAATGCACAAGGAACTATGGAACTTAGTAAGAAACAACAGGCTCTGGTGGTGATTTCTGCCACGGAGGCCAAGGGCGATATCAATGGCCTGAAGGCTGCTGTCAACGATGGTTTTGAACAGGGGCTCACCGTGAGTGAAATCAAGGAAGCACTCTCGCAGCTCTATGCCTACACGGGTTTCCCACGCTCACTCAACGCGCTGGGTGCCCTGCAGCAGGTGATAGCCGAGCGTACGCAGCAAGGCCTGAAAACAGAGGAAGGCAAGGAGGCAGACCCCCTGCCAGCCGACTATGATGCCCTGAAGCAAGGCACCAAGGTGCAGACGGATCTCTTCGGAGCATTCAACTATGCCTTTGCCCCGCAGACCGACTACTACCTCAAGGCGCACCTCTTCGGCGATATCTTTGCCCGCAATAACCTGAGCCACATAGATCGTGAGATAGTGACCGTGAGCACCATCTCTGCCCTGCCAGGCTGCGAACCTCAGCTCAATGCCCACGTGGCAGGTGCCCATAAGGTGGGCGTCACAGAAGAGCAGCTCTGCCAGATGCCTGCCGTGCTCAGCGAGCGTGTGGGAGAAGAAGAAGGGCAGCGTTGTGCCAAGGCGGTGGCGCAGTTCCTCGGACAGGAGACGGCCATCGTGCAGACCGTAGATTTCTCCGTATGGCCAAAGGGTGAGCCAAATCCGTTCAACAAATACTTCACGGGCCAGAGCTACCTCACCATGCTGGGAGAGAGTGGGGCCTACAATGTGACCTTCGAGCCAGGCTGTCGCAACTTCTGGCATATTCACCATGGCGCTGTTCAGGTGCTGATGTGCGTGGCTGGCCGTGGCTGGTATCAGGAGTGGGGCAAGCCTGCCGTACAGATGACTCCAGGCACCGTGATCACCATCCCCGAAGGCGTGAAGCATTGGCATGGAGCCGCTAAGGATTCGTGGTTCCAGCATGTGGGCTATGAGACCGATGTCCAGAAGATCCACAGCAACGAGTGGCTGGAAGAAGTGTCAGACGAGGTCTACAACCAGCTGCCTTGATAGGAAGTGTTTAATTTGATTATAGTAAAGCGATATGAAGAAAGTTTTCTCTATGGGTATGCTTTCCCTACTCTTCAGCCTGAGTGCATGCGGAGGCAATAAGCAAGCAGAGAGCAATGTCGTGGCAGCAGAACCAGAGGCCGCTCAGAAGGCAACAGTCTATTTCACTAAAGACATCACACCAGAGTCTCTGGTGAAGATTTATAAAGCCCTGGGCGTAGAGCCTTCAGGCAAGGTGGCTGTGAAGATTTCTACAGGTGAGGGTGGCAATCCTCATTACCTGAAGCCCACTCTTATCCGTGGTTTGGTGGAGGAAGTTGATGGCACCATTGTAGAGTGCTGCACCGCCTATGGCGGCTCACGCCAAGATCCTAAGAACCACTGGAAGACCATCCACGAGCATGGCTTCGACAGCATCTTTACCGTTGACTTGATGGATGAGTATGGCGAGATGCGCATCCCAGCCAAGGATCAGAAGCATCTGGAGTATGACATCGTGGGCGAACACCTGCAGAACTATGATTTCATGATCAATCTGGCACATTTCAAGGGACATGCCATGGGTGGCTTCGGCGGTGTGCTGAAGAACGCGTCTATCGGCGTGGCTTCTACCAATGGCAAGGCTTATATCCATTCTGCCGGCAAGACCACAGACCCAGCATTGACCTGGACACCAGGGTATCTGGCAGCTGGCGATACACAGGACGATTTCCTGGAGTCTATGGCTGCTGCTGCACAGGCTGTGCATGAGTACATGAAAGGTCGCGTGATCTACATCAATGTGATGAACAATATGTCTGTGGACTGCGACTGCGACGGACATCCAGCCAAGCCTGAGTTGCTGGATATGGGCATCATGGCCAGCCTCGACCCTGTGGCTGTTGATCAGGCCTGCCTTGACAAGGTGTTCAATTATCAGGGCCGTCCGGGTGACGACAACCAGCCGCTCATCGAGCGCATCAATCGTCAGCACGGCACCTACATTACCGACTATGCCGAGCAGATAGGCTTGGGTAGCAAGGACTACACGCTGGTGAATCTCGACTGATAGTCACCTTTTATACAACTTAGCCCCCTTGATGCCAAAGTGACTTTGATAAAGTTTCTGCAAAGTCATGAACATTTTTGTACTATTTTACTATCTTTACGGCAAAATTGGAAGATAAACTGCTGATGAACGCTATAAATGATATTTTTACAGCGCTTAGCTCCTTTCTCTGGGGCTGGCCCATGATCATACTGCTCATAGGTACACATCTATTCCTCACCATACGCCTGCGCTTCCCCCAGCGAAAGCTCATCACAGGCATCAAGCTCTCCATGAGCAAGGACAAGGGGGCAGGGGAGGTGAGCCAGTTCGGGGCCTTAGCCACGGCGCTGGCAGCCACCATCGGAACAGGTAACATCGTGGGTGTGGCTACGGCGGTGGCGCTGGGCGGACCAGGGGCTGTGCTGTGGTGCTGGCTGACGGGTATCTTCGGCATGGCAACGAAGTATGCGGAGGCGCTGCTGGCGGTGAAGTATCGTGTGAAGAACAAGGATGGCAAGTGGGTAGGCGGACCGATGTATGCGCTGGAACACGGACTGCACATGAAGTGGCTGGGCGTGATCTTTGCCATCTTCACGGCTCTGGCGGCATTTGGCATAGGCTGTACGGTACAGGCCAATTCCATCGCCCTGCTGACCAACGAGACCTTCAGCGTGCCTCAATGGGTGACAGGCCTTGCCGTCTGCATCCTTACGGGCGTGGTGATACTGGGCGGCGTGAAGATCATCGCCCGTGTATGCACGGTGCTGGTACCATTCATGGCGGTGTTCTATGTGATAGGCTGCGTGATCATCCTCTTCATGAACGGTGCCTATGTGTGGCCCGCCTTGCAGCTGATAGTGCGGGCAGCTTTCCAGCCAGCGGCAGCTGGTGGCGGACTGGTGGGGGCCACGGTGATGATGGCGGCCCGCTATGGTATCGCCCGCGGCTTGTTCAGCAACGAGAGCGGTCTGGGTAGTGCGCCCATCGTGGCAGCAGCCGCGCAGACCAAGAACCCTGTTCGTCAGGCATTGGTATCGAGCACAGGCACCTTCTGGGATACGGTGGTGATATGCGCCCTCACGGGATTGGTATTGGTGAGCAGCATCTTGGCGCATCCAGACATCAGCTATGCCGATGGGGCGGCACTGACCAAGGTGGCCTTTAATAAGATACCTTACATCGGCGCTCCGCTGCTGACCTTCGGCATCCTGACTTTCGCCTTCAGCACCATACTGGGCTGGAGCTACTATGCCGAAAGTGCTGTGGAATATCTGCATGGCAGCCGGCTGAAGAATGCCTACAGGGTGTGCTTCATCATCGCGCTGTTTGTGGGCAGCACGGTGAGCTTGGACATCATCTGGAATATAGCCGACTGCATGAATGCGCTCATGGCTATTCCAAACCTTGTGGCACTACTACTACTTAGTGGGGTGGCTGCACGTGAGACTCACAAATATCTGTGGAGCAACAGGCTTGACGAATACATGGAAAGCGCTTCATAAATTAGAGTTTTCTGATAGCCTAACCGCTGCCTACTTCGCTTTAAGCTCTCTTTTTCTCGCTTTCAGGGTATAATATTTGAAATGTTCAAATATTTTTCATACTTTTGGCATGATTAAGTGGCTAATTATTTCTAACTAATTCTTTATCATATGTTACGTAAGATTCGACTGACGTTGGCCGTCATTTTCTTCGTGCTGATTAC